>Ga0190358_1000328_pt1 | contig 15119 bp, 11 predicted proteins | sample 48721812_MG_FD_161666 | JGI IMG/M metagenome (GOLD analysis project Ga0190358, IMG submission 161666) | Hydrothermal vent microbial mat bacterial communities from Southern Trench, Guaymas Basin, Mexico - 4872-18-1-2_MG | ecosystem: Environmental > Aquatic > Marine > Hydrothermal vents >... | reverse complement strand
TAGCCAAGAAGAAGAAGCCGGCCAAGAAGAAGAAGGTCGCCAAGAAGAAGCCGGCCAAGAAGAAGGTCGCCAAGAAGAAGCCGGCCAAGAAGAAGAAGGTAGCCAAGAAGAAGAAGCCGGCCAAGAAGAAGAAGGTCGCCAAGAAGAAGAAGTAACCCCGAACTTTCTGATCGGCGGGTCGTCCGGGGGGCCCGCCGGTCAGCGGTTCTTCACCATCACCCGAATGGGCCTGGCCGTTGTGCAGCCAGGCCTTTTCGGTTTCCGTGGCTGGAGGACAGTTGCCTGTTGTGGTATGAAGATGGGCGGAGGAATGCATGGTCCGCCGCTGGCTATTTAGACTGCTCAGGTTCCTGGCCAACTTCCTGTTGCCGATTCTACCCCGGGGGGTCATTCGCGCCCTGGCCCGGTTGCTGTTTTCGAAGTCCTGGGGCAGGTTCGTCATCGCCACCCAGCACCCGCGGCAGGTGCAGCAGGCCAAACTGTTGCGGATCCTGCAACGCAACCGCGACACCGAGTACGGGCGCCGCTTCGGCTTCGCCGATATCCGCTCCATCGACGATTTCCAGAAGCGGGTACCACTGGTCTCCTATGACGATCTCGAGCCCTACATCAGGCGCATGATGAAGGGGGAACCCGACATCCTGGTGCCCGGCGTGCCTCCCTACTTCGCCCGCACCAGCGGCACTACCGGCCCGGCCAAGTACGTTCCCGTCACCGAGGCCTACCTGGAAGAGTTTCGTACCGCCCGCCGGGTGTGGTACCGGCAGGTGGCCCAGGCCTTTCCCGGGGTGGTGCGGGGAACCATCCTCACCATGCATTCTCCCCGGGTCGAGGGTGAGACCGAGGGCGGCATTCCCTTCGGCTCCATCACCATCTCCACGGGGATGATGCGCGGTGCCGAGCGACGCCGGGAAGGGCAACGGCCCACGCCCGCCGACCTCGATTCCTGGGAGCAGTTGCAGAAGATTCCCATGTCGATCTTCACCATCGAGGATCTCGACACCAAGTACTACCTGTTGATGCGCTTTGCCTTGATGACCCGGGTGTCGCTGATGGCGGCCATCAATCCCTCCACCCTGGTGCTCATGTGCCGCAAGCTGACCGCCTTTGCCCCGGACTTGATTCGTGATCTGCGCCAGGGCAGCCTGAAAGAAGATCTGCGCATAGACGCGGAAAGCCGGCAACGTTACCTGCGTCGCATGAAGCGCCTGCCCCGGGTCGCCGGGCTCCTGGAATCATCGCTGCAGGCGCACGGGCGGGTGCGCCCCCCGGATGTCTGGCCGCGCCTGTGTGGACTGCTGTGCTGGAAGGGCGGGTCGGCACCATTCTACCTCAAGCAGTTTCCCGAGTGGTTCGGGCAGTTGCCGGTCATGGACTACGGCTTCGCGGCCACCGAGGGCAGTTTCTCCGTGGTGCTTTCGCCCCGGGGAAGCCACGGGGTGGCGGCCGTGACCGGGCACTTCCTGGAGTTCATCCCCGAATCACTCCGCCGGGACGAGCATCCGCAGGTGTTGACCGCCGACCAGCTCGAGAAGGGGCAACGCTACTACTTGCTGGTGACCGGTTCCCACGGGCTGTACCGCTACGACATGAACGACATCGTCGAGGTCGTCGACTTCTACCAGCGTACTCCCCAGATAGCCTTCTGCCACAAGGGTGGCAACATGATCTCCTTCACCGGGGAGAAGGTAGGCGAGAGCCACGTGGTGGAGGCAGTCAGCCAGGCCGCCCGGCAGCTGGGCCTGGAGCTGGCGGGCTTTTGCGTGTCCGTGGATACCGGCGGGCAGCTGCCGCGTTACCTCCTGCTGGCGGAGCAGCAGCCGCTGCCCGGAGAAGAGCCCAGTCGTCGTTTTCTGCAGCTGTTCGACGAGGCCCTGGCCAAGGCCAACATCGAGTATGCCGCCAAGCGAAACAGCCAGCGCCTGGGCGCCCCCCGGCTGGCCTGGACGCAGCCCGGCGCCTTCGAGAGATGGCGGCAGGATCGCCTGGGCGCAGGGGCCTTCGATGCCCATGTCAAGACCCCGCACCTGAGCAAGGACGAGTCGCTGGCCGATTACCTGGGCATCCAGCGGCGGCACGAGTGGCCCGAGGATTGAACCTTGCTGGAAGCGTTGACCCTCGACGTCGATGGTACGCTGTATTCCCTGCGCGGCATGGTGCTGCGCAACCTGCGGCTCATGCTGGGCCTGGCGGATTTCTTCCGGCAACTGCACCGGGTGCGCGACGGCATGCGCGGGCAGGGGCCCCGTGACGATTTCCGCCGGGAGCAGGCCCGGCTCCTGGCCGAGGTGCGCGGGGGCAGCGCCGAGCAAGCGGAGAGGCTCGTCCGGCGGGTGATCGACGACACCTGGCCCCGGGCCTTCAAGCGGGTCAGGCCCTATCGCTCCCTGCGCGGAGTCCTCGCGGAACTGGTCCGCCGCGGACTGCGCCTGGGGTTGATATCCGACTATCCCCTCGATGACAAGCTGTCGGCACTGGGATTGGACGAGCTGCCCTTCACGGCCCGGGTGGTGACCGAGGAGGTCGGCGCCCTGAAACCTCACCCGGCGGCCTTCCTGCGGGCGGCCGAGCTGCTGGGCGTCGAGCCGGCCCGGGTTTTGCATGTCGGCGACCGCGAGGATTGCGACGTGCGCGGAGCCCATGCCGCCGGCATGAAAGCGGCCCTGTTGGCACGCAGATGGCGCCGGCCGAGCAGCGAAGCCGAACTGGTTTTTACCAGGTGGAGCGGTTTCATCCGCCTGCTGGAATCACGGAAATACCTTCCCGGATCTTGAAATCTGCACCCGGCTGGGCTAGATGAAGGTAAACCCAACCCGCTGGCACTGGAAGGAGATGACCAATGAAAAAACTGATCGGGCCCCTCGTCCTGATTGTGGTGGCGGCTGCCTTGGCGACGGTGATCACCCGCTGGACCGTCAGTGCCGCCATCGAGCAGAAGGAAAGCTTTCGTGCCGACAGGTTGGCCATGCAGATGGAGTTTCTGTACAACAACTCCATCATGCGCGCCATCACCGATATCCAGGGCAGGGCCGATCTGCAGAAGTACCTGCAGGAGGTCAACACCCTGGCCAACTGGTACCTGAAGAACCCGGTCAAGAAGTTCCTCGACGCCCATCCCCAGGCCGCCGATCCGGAACGAGTGATAAAGGAGAAACGGCAACTGGCCCAGGAGGAAGGTCCCCGGCAGAAGGTGGCCAAGTCCAACTTGCCACTGTGGGAGGAGGCCTACCAGCTGGTGCGCCGGGTCTACGATGCACTCAAGCAGGGCACCTACCGGGCGGTGGCCAGCGATTACCAGGGTTCGGTGCGCCTGGACGTGGTCAGCATCGAGAACAAGGGCGGCAAGCTGCGCTGGACCATCATGGTGTGGGGGGGGATCGGTCCCATCGTCTACGATGGCTGGCACCTGAAATGGTTCAAGTCGCCGAGCGAAGAGGAACGCCGGGCCTACGAGAAGGAGCTGGCCCTGGCCAAGCGCCGGCATCGCGAGCCGGAGTTGAAGGATCCGGCCACGCTGCATTTCGCCGAGAGCGCCTCCGCCACGAAACACCCCGTGCTCAACTTCGAGCTGCGGGGAGCCGACTACATCGATGGTTTTCCTCCGGGGGCCCAGCTGAACTACTACCATACTCCCGCCTGTCCTCCCGATGCCGAGACCATGGAGATGGAGTTCAAGCTCAAGGCCCGGGCCATCTCCGGCCAGGACCAGGTCATGTCCTTCGTGTTCAAGCTGCCGGTGAAATCGGAGTGGAGGGGCAGCTGGGACGGGGTGCAGAAGGTGGAAGCCGCCTCCGATTACTGAAGACTACGGTGCTGGCGGTTTCTCCGTCGCTGCCGGGGCGGAGGGAGCCGGGGTGTTGCCGCCGGCCGGCGACTGGCCGACACGGTAGATGGTGTACTTGGCCTTCTTGCCCACGATCTGCACGACCGCCGCCATGCCGTGGCTTTCGGTGCCGTCGTTCATGCTCCAGGCCATGGAATCGGCCGGGCCGGGATTGAGGTAGAAGGAATCGACGAAAGTGTCCTGGGGCACGATCTCGGTTCCGTCCAGGTTGGTGGCCTTGCCGCCGGCCTCCTGGATGTTGCCGAACGCTCCGAACTTGATGGCTCCCTTGGTGATGGCGCTGGTCAACCAGGGACAACCCACGTTGGCGCCCTCGCTGACGACGTCGATGCCGTTGCGGTCCTTCTGCCGGGGAGGACCATGTGATACCAGCAGGGCGGTGTCGGTGGCCTCGTTGGCCAGGTCTACCAGGGCCAGGGTGTCGCTGGCGTAGTACAGGCACTTGTCCCAGCGGCAGTGCACGTACTCCGGGTCGTGGTAGCCCGGCTGGCTGATGATGTCGACGTCGTCGAGATCGGCCCGCCTGATGAAATCCAGGTTGAAGACGTTGGGGAAGTCCTCGGCCAGGGTGGACAGGGCGGTGTTGAAGGTGCTCTTGCACTCGCGGTTGCCGATGATCACGAACAGCGGCAGATCGCTTTCGGCCAGTACCGTCAGCATCTCCACGATGTCCTGGATACTGCGGGTCATGGCCTGGCGGCGAGCCTTGGCTATCACCTTGCGCCGGAAATGCTCGGCGGCAGATTTGCTGAGGGGCTTGCCGTCGGGCCCCTGGGCCGGCACGTCGATCTCTTCTTCGTCGGGCAGGGTCATGACGCTGGCCACGTCGCCCAGGTGAATGATGGCCTCCACCTTCTTCTCCCGGAAGAAATCCAGGATCTTCTCCAGGTTCTTGCGGTTCAGCTCGGTGTTCTCCTTGCTGTCGGAGATGAGGCCCAGGGTGATCTGCTTGTCTGGATCGCGATCCACCTGGCGCAGCAGGTAGCCGTCACGAACGAACTGGTGATCGCCGATGGAGATGGTCTTGGGCTTGCCGCTCTTGACTACCGGCCCCACGCAGTCGTCCTCGGATGCCTTGAATCTGTTCCTGGTAAGCCTTTTCGCCTGGGCGGCGTCTGCCTTGACGTCGGCTCCTGCCTGGTCTTGCCCCTTGTCCTGGGGAGCACAGCCTGGCCCCGGCAGCAGCCCGGCCAGCAAAAGGACTCCCACCATAATGATGCGAGCTCGTTTCTCCATGGCGGCCTCCTCGAAAGCGCCTGTATACGAAGGTCACTGATCCGTGGCCGCCAGTATACACAAGTGGCCGCCGGCCACAAGCAAGATTTTTATGTTTTTGGCAGCCGGCAAAGGGTTGTACACTCGCCGGCATGACTGCCATGGCCGACAGCAGCCGGAACGGCGAGGCTTTGCTGCAACGGGTGAGCTCCTTCGTGAAGCGGCAGCGGTTGCTGAGCCCCGGCCAGCGCCTGCTGCTGGCCTGCTCGGGAGGGGCCGATTCCACCGCCCTGGTGGACATCATGCGCCGCCTGGCCGGTGCCCTGGATGTCGAGATCGCGGTGCTGATGGTCGATCACCGGCTGGGCCGGGGATTTGCCGCTGCCGTCTCCCTCATGCGCCGCCGTTGCCGGCGCTGGGGTCTGCCCTTGTTGCTGGAACGCCTGGAACCCGGCCCGCACTCGGAGACCGAACTGCGCCGGCGGCGCTACCGGCTCCTGGCCCGGGTGGCCGCCAGCGGCGGCTTTGCGCGGGTGGCCACCGGCCATACCCGCGACGACCAGGTGGAAACGGTGTTGCTGCGCATCATCCGCGGCACCGGCACGGCCGGCCTGGCGGGAATCCCCCCCTTGCGGGACGGGCTGTTCATCAGGCCCTTGCTGGAAGTGTCTCACCGCGAGCTGTGTGATTACCTGCGCGGGCGCCGGCTCGGCTGGTGGGAGGACCCCGCCAACCGGCAAGACCGGGTGCCGCGCAACCGGGTCCGCCGGGAGCTGTTGCCGTTGCTGCGCCGCGACTACAATCCCGGCGTGGACGAGGCCTTGCTGCGCCTGTCGCGCTCGGCCCGGCGGCACCAGGCCGTGGTGGACCGCCAGGCCGACGGGTTGAAATGGCGCCGCAGCGGCGGGACACTGGTCATGTCCAGCGGCGACTTCCTGGCCGCTCCCGAGGCCGTGCGTGCCCGGTTGCTGGTCCGCGCGGCCAGGTTGCTCACGGCCGGCCGCCGGCATTCCCTGCCGCAGGAAAGAGTGGAGCAGGTACTGGAGGTGCTTGCCGGCAAGGGGGCAGGTACGGGAATTACCGTGGAGCTGGGTTCGGGCCTGAGCTGCCGCAGCGGCGGCGGGTTGTTGCAGGTGTACGACGCTGTCGCCGAGGCAGGGGGGGAGATCCACCTGGAGGTGAACGGCCCCGGGCCGGTGAGCTGTCCCCAGGCCGGCTGGGAAATGGAATTCAGGTTGTCGAGGCCGGGCGCCGTCGCCACCTCGGCCCATGCCGGACGGGTCTTCTTCGACGCCCGGGGCTGCAGCTTTCCCTTGTTGCTGCGCTCCTGGCGGCCGGGGGATCGCCTGCGGCCCTGGGGAGGGAGGGGCAGCAGGAAGGTGGCCCGCCTGTTGATGGATGCCGGCATTCCCCGCCACCTGCGCTGGCGGGTGCCCCTGCTGTGCAAGAACGAGCGGGTGCTGTGGGTGGCCGGGTTGCGCCGGGGAGACGACTGGCCGGTCGGACGCAGCACGCGCAGCGTGCTGGAGATTCGCCTGCTGGCGATTGACACGCTTCCTGCCGGGGTGATAGCTTGTGCCGGAAACGAGGTTGCGAGAGACATCAAACAGGGGCCCCGGGCCCGGGAGTAGAATACCATGTTGATTGGAGTCATGGCCGATTCCCATGACAACCTGCCCGCCATCGAGCGCGCGGTGGAGTTGTTCAACGACCGAAAAGTGGGGTTCGTGATCCACGCCGGGGATTTCATCGCCCCCTTCGCGCTGGAACCACTGGAGCAGTTGCGGTGCCCCTGGATCGGCGTCTTCGGCAACAACGACGGCGAGCAGAAGGGATTGACCAGTTCCTCCAAGGGACGGATCCAGCCGCCACCCTACGAGTTGAACCTGGACGGCAAGAAGGTGGTGGTGGTGCACGACCTGTCCGGTACCAATGTCGAGCAACTGGTCGGCCAGGGGGCCAAGATCGTCATTCACGGCCACACCCACCGGGCCGAGATAGGCAAGGACGCCAGTGGCGCCCTGCTGGTCAATCCCGGAGAACTGGGAGGCTGGCGCTACGGGAAAAAGAGTGTGGCCTTCGTCGACACCGACGGGCTGGAAGCCGAGATCGTTCCGGTCGAGAATTGAACAACCACTGGTCAGTGCTGCTATTACTTACTTGGGCAAGGTGGCGAAGGCGTGAAAAAGCTCACCGGTAAGACCGGAATATTTGCCGTGCCGGGGAGTTCCCAGACGAAGGGGATGGTTGAGTGCCTTGCCGGAACGGCGATCCCGGCGCAGGTGGGGGTGGAAGAGGTTGAGGCGGTAGCGCAGCTGTCCCCGGCGAACCCGGTGGATGAAGGTGACGGTTCCGTCGCTGTCGACGTGTTCCACCACGCCGACGTGGGTGAGGGGGTCGTTGGCCCGGCCGTCACCGTTGCGATCGTAGGTGTTGTCGAAGAAGACCAGGTCGCCCACCACGGGAACCCGGCGTCGATGCACCCGGCCCAGGTGCTGCAGGTGACGGTACAGGGCGGCGGTTGCTCCTGTCCCCCGGCTGCCGGCAAGCAGCCGGGAGGTGTCGTAGCCGGACTGGGCCAACACCGCCAGCACGAATCCGGAACAGTCGCGGTGAAAACTGATGCGTCCCACCCGGTAGCGGGGCCGGGACAGCATCTTCCTGGCCACGGCGGCAATCCGCAGGCCCCGTTCCAGGTCGCCGGTGGTGAGGCGCGGCCTGGAGGCGGCAGCGGCCGGGTGGCGTTGCGGCCAGCAGCGGTTGAGCAGGGGATGCAGGTAGGCGCCACGGCAGGCTGGCGCGGAGACGGCGCCCGCACCGGCGCCGGTGAGGTCGAAAAGGCGGCTTGTCTGGCGAGCCGGGCGGGTTGCCTGGCGCTGAAACAGGGGATGGCGAAGCGCCGGGGAGTGGCCGCTGTTGAGCAGGCTCGCCTGGCAGGCGGAGAACGTGCCGGCTGCCAGCACCAGGACGACCATCTTGGGGATTTTTCGTCTGCATGTCATGGCGGGTGCTCCTTTGTGGTAGAGTATCCTACCTATTCACACACGTCAAAATTTCTTCCCCGGGCTCCCGCCTGGGCCTGGTGGCTGGCGATGGCGTTGCTGCTGGCGGTGGCACCGGCCGCATGCACCGGGCTGACCTGGGAATCGGTGCGAGACAGCTCCGACCCGGAGACGTTACGTCGCTACCTGGATGACAACCCGCAGGATCCCAATTTCGACGAAATCAACCGGCGCATAGAGCAGCTGGAGTACCGGCGTGCCCGGCAGGCCAACACCGTGTATGCCTGGCGCCTGTTCATCTCCAGGTATCCCGGCTCGCCGCTGGCGCTCGACGCCCGCCGGCAGCTGGAGCGGCTGCAATTCGAGCTGGCCCGCAAGCAGGGCAGCCAGCAGTCCTGGCGCGAGTTCCTGCGCTGGTGGCCGCGGGGATCCCTGGCCGACGAGGCCCGCCGGCGGCTGTCGCAACTGGAATGCCGGCAGCTGGCCGGCTGCACCGATGAGAACACCCTCGCCCACGCCTTGCGCCGTTCGCTGCCCTGTCACCAACAACTGGCCGCCCGGCTGGAACAACTGCGCTTCCGGGCGGCGATAGGGAAGGGCTCCCGGCTGGGCTTGTACGGCTTTTTGGAAAGTTACCCGCGGGGACGATACAGCCGGCAGGTGCGGCGGCGGCTGCTCGAGCAGCTGGTTGCGGCCCTGCTGCGGGCGGCTCGCTTCGACCAGGCGCTCGAGCGGGTCCGTTCCAGCGGCTTGCCGGCGGAGGACCTGGTCGAGAGGATCGAGCGGGCGCGCCGCTGGTGGCGGTTGACGGAATTCGTGGATATCCGCCCGGCGGGTGACGGCAAGGAACCGGCCAGGTCGTGGAGCGAGGAACTGAGGCGCCACCGGCGCTGGTACGAGCGGCTGGCCAGGGCCACGCGGCGGTTGCGTCGCCACGCCCGGCAACTTCCGGAGCCGGACTGGGAAGACGGTTCCGGGAAGGCCCGCCAGCGCTGGCTGCTGGCCGACCGGCTGGGGGCCGGTTGCGACGAGCACGCTGCCGACAGGCTGTTGCAACTCGCCGGCGATTCCTACCTGGAGGTACGCCGCCGGGCACGACACGCGCTGCGGCGCCTGCTCGACACGCTGGGCCCGGACAGGTCCATGGCCTGGTTGCATGACCGCATCATGGACATTCGCGGCAAGGCGGTGGGGGGGGTCTTGCTCTACCGGCTGGCACTGTTGCAGTACCTGCAGGGGAGGGAGGCAGAGGCGCTGGCCAGCTTGCAGAAGATCATAGAGCAGGAAGGGGCGGAGCCATCGTTGCTGCTGCTGGGTGTCGGGCTGGCCCGCCGGCTGGGCCAGCCCCGGCAGGCGGCATTGCTGGCCCGGGATTTCACCCGGGTGGCGCGGGAATTTTTCGAACACCGGCGGCGAGCCTGGCAGGACGAGGGATTGCGCAACCGTTCCAGCGGTGCCAACACCCTCTGGCAGCTGTACGGATTGGTGAGGACCTGGCGGGAGGTACTGGAGTCCTTCCCTCCTTCCGCGGCCGGCCCCGCCAACGATTACCGGGTGGTGCTGGGCGACTGGCTGGCCGATTCCCGCTCCGGGTTGGCCCAGGTGACCGGCTGGCTGGCCCGGGCCCAGAGGTGGTGGAGCACGCGCCATCCGTCCTGGATTCCCTGCGAGACCGAACCCGTACCTTCGCCGGGACCCTCCCGGTTGGACCTGCGGGCCCTGCTGGAGATAGCCTTGCTGCCCAGGGGTCCGACGGCGGCCACCCTGCAGTGGGTGCGTTGCTGTCATCCCGGGGCGGGCTTGCGCCGGACAGCCGGGTTGCTGAGTGGGCAGGCGCGGCTGTTGCGGGAAGCCGGGCTGGTGGTGCCGGTATGGCAGCTGCTGGGATTCACCTCGCGGACGGCGGACGGAGCCGCCCCGGGGCAGGCCGGGAAGGGTAATGGTGGCTAGGAGAACGACAGCCGGCTTGCTGGCGCTGTTGTTGCTGGCGAGCCTGTCGGCCGGTGCCGAAACCGTCCGGGTGGCCGTCCTGGTCAGCCGCATGGTCGACCCTTACCGCCGGGCCATGGAGGGGTTCAAGGAGGTCCTGCCCGGTGAGTACCGCGTCTTCACCCTGGCCGATGACGCCGCCGGGGCCCTGGAGCAGCTGCGTTCCTTCAAGCCCCGGCTGGTCCTGGCACTGGGCTCCGGCGCCGTGGATGCCGCCGGGAGCAAACTGGTCGATCTGCCGGTGGTGGCGGCCATGGTGCTCAGGCCCAGGCACCTGGGCAAGAACGTCTGCGGCGTCGCCCTGGAAGTTCCGGCCCGGGTACACCTGCGGACGTTGCAACGACTGGTTCCGGGAATCAAGAAGGTGGGTATGATCTGCAATCCCGCCTCCTGCTCGGCGCGCCTGGCCGAGTTCAAGAAGGCAGCCGCCCAGCTGGGCCTGGTGCTGGTGAGCATGGGTGTCTCCTCCCGGCAGGAGGTAATCGCGGCCGCCAAGCTGCTGGTGAACCGGGTCGACGCCGTCTACCTGCCCATGGATCGCGACGTCCTGGCCAACTTCGGCTTCCTGTCGGGGCTGTGCCTGGCCAGCGGCAAGCCCCTGGCCACTTTCTCCTACCGCTGGGTGGACAAGGGGGCCCTGCTGGCCATCTATCCCGGGTTTGCCCAGAACGGCCGCCAGGCGGCCGGGCTGGCCCGGCGCCTGCTGGACGGCGAGAGCGCCGCCGCCATCGGCCTGGTCGGTCCCCAGGAGACCGAGATTGCCATCAACGCAGATACCGCCTCCCGCCTGAAGATCGAGCTGCCGGCCTGGTTGCAGAAAATGAAGCCCCACGTCTATGGCGGCAAGTAGTCTCATGCGCCGTTATACCCTGACAGCCCCGGACGGCGAGCGGCGGGCGGAGTTCGCCAGCGAACTGAACGAGCAGCAGCGCCAGGCCGCCCTGGCGGGAGACGGGGCGGTGCTGATCATCGCCGGGGCCGGCAGCGGCAAGACCAGGACCCTGACCTTCCGGGTGCTGTACCTGCTCGACAGCGGTGTTTCCCCCTCGGCCATAGCGTTGTGTACCTTTACCAACAAGGCGGCCCGGGAGATGCTGCAACGGGTGGCCGGCTACGAACCCGCCAAGGGCAGGCAGGTCTGGGGAGGAACCTTCCATCACCTGGCCAACCGCATCCTGCGCGAACACGCGCAGTTGCTGGGCTACCAGGACGGCTATTCCATACTCGACGCCACCGACGCCGGCGACTTGCTGGGTGCCTGCCTGCAGGAGCGGGAGAGCCGGCACGGCGGGGAGAAGGTGTTGCCCCGGCCGGCGGTGCTGGGCTCGCTGATCAGCCTGGCGGTCAACAGCCTGACTCCGCTGGACCAGGTGATCCCGGCCCAGGCTCCCGCCCTGGTCAAGGTCATGGATGACCTGCTGCCGGTGGCCCGGGATTACGCCGAGCGCAAGCGGCGCATGAATGCCATGGATTTCGACGACCTGCTCTGGAACCTGTATACCCTGCTGGAGCAGCACCCCCGGGAGGCCGAACAGATAGCCGGGCGCTTCCTGCACGTGCTGGTTGACGAGTACCAGGACACCAACAGGTTGCAGGCCGAGCTGGTCGACCGGCTGGCCGCGGCCCATGGCAACCTGACGGTGGTGGGAGACGATGCCCAGTCGATCTATGCCTTCCGGGGGGCGACTCCGGAAAACATGCTCAACTTCGGCGAACGCTGGCCCGGGGCCCGGACCTACAAGCTGGAGAAGAACTACCGCTCCACGCCTCCCATCCTGCACGCCGCCAACCTGTGCATAGCCAACAACCGCAGGCAGCTGGAGAAGGCGCTGCAACCGGTGCGGCAGGGAGAGCAGAAGCCGGTGGAGGTGGTGGTGCGCGACACCGCCATGGAGGCCGCCTTCGTGGCCCAGCGCATCGCCGAGCTGCACGCCGAGGGCACCGGCCTCGACGACATGGCCGTGCTCTACCGGGCGCATTCCCATTCCCTGGAACTGCAGCTGGAACTTACCCGCCGGCAGATTCCCTACCGGGTGCGCTCGGGACTGCGCTTCTTCGAACAGGCGCACATCAAGGACGTGCTGGCCTACCTGCGCATCGTGCACAACCAGCGCGACGAGCTGAGCTGGTCGCGCCTGCTGCGCCTGCAACCCGGCATCGGCGTCCGCTCCGCCCGGACCATAATCGACCGCCTCTTCACCACACCGGCCCCCTTGCAGCAGCTGTTGCAGCAGCCGGCGGAGCGGCTGGTCTCGGGGCGGGCCCGCTCCGGCCTGTCGAGCCTGCGCCAGCAGCTGCAACGACTGCGAGAGCAGGAGAGGCAACCACCGGCGCAGCTGGTGCGCCTGGTCATCGAGTCGGGATACCGGCAGCTGCTCGACAATCTCTATCCCAACCCGCAGGAGCGGCGCGAGGATCTCGAACAGCTGGCGTTGTATGCCGAGCACTTCCAGGACCTGCAGGGTTTCCTGTCGGAGTTGCACCTGCTGGAGGCGGTGGGCACGGAGACGGTGCTGGCCGCCCGGCAGCGGCAGGAGCAGCTGCTGTTGTCGACGGTGCACCAGGCCAAGGGGCTGGAATGGCCGGTGGTATTCGTCATCGGCCTGGTGGAGGGAGCCTTCCCCCATTCCTGGTCGCTGGCAGAGGAAGGAGGTCTCGAGGAGGAACGACGCCTGTTCTACGTGGCCCTGACGCGGGCCCGGGACGAGCTGTACCTGTGCAGTCCGCTGGTGAGTGAACGCGGTTCGCGCTGCCTGGTTCGCAAGACCTCGCGCTTCCTGCGCGAGATCGAACCGGCCTGCGAACGCTGGCTGGTGGAGCAACAGCTGCCGGAGCCGCAGTGATGGCGGGGGGTGCGGGGAGAAGGGAGCGTGCGATGAGCGCCGACGGAGAGACGGGGCGCGGCAGCCGGGGCCGGCTGGTACTGTCCTGGTTGCTGGTAGTGGCCGGCCTGTCCTGCGCCACGCCCCTGGAGCGGGCGCGCCTCGATTACCAGGAAGGCCGGCAGGCCTTCCGGCGGGGAGAGGTGATGCTGGCCTACCGCAAGCTAAACAGCGCCGAGATGAAGCAGGTGGACCTGGGCCGGGAATACCGCCGCTTGCTCGAGCAGGTCGGCCGGGCCGCTGCCTACCTGGTGGACAAGTGGCTGGCCCGGGGCGACTTCTGGAAGGAACAGGGCAACCTGCAGCGAGCCTACCAGTACTATGCCGACGTGGCCGACTCCCTGCCTCCCCGGGATCCCTTGCGCCGGAAGCTGCTGGGCAAGGCCCGCCTGCTGGGAGAGCGGATCTCCTACCTGCACAAGCGGATCAACGACCGGGTGGCCCAGGCCCGCGAGCTCATCGCCCGCCAGCAGGTGGAACAGGCCCGTTCGAAGCTGCTCGACGCCCGGCAGATGGCCATTGAAAACGGCCTCGATTTTCCGGTGGAGTACGAGCGCCTGATCGAGGAGTGCAACCGGCGCAGCCCCAATCCCTTCGAGGTGGAATGGGCCGCCAAGGTCACCGCCCTGAGCCGGGGCAAGTCGCCGCCCCGGCCCCGCCCGGGCCGGGAGGCCGTGCCGGAACAGCGGCGTCCTCACCACCAGCAACCCGCTTCCTCCCGGCCACGGCAGCCGGAGCAGTCCTGGCGGGTCGACAAGCTGCTGGCGCGGGCCAGCCAGGCCCTGGAAGGCAAGTACTACGTCAAGGCCATTACCACGCTGTTGCAGGTGCTCAAGCTGGATCCCGACAACCGGCAGGCCCGGGCCTACTTGCGGGCCCTGGAACGTACTCGCCGGCAGTTGGTCAAGGAATACATGAAAAAGGCCAACGCCTACTTCGCCGCCCAGCAGCTGGAACGGGCCGCTCCCTATTACCGCAAGGTGCTGCAGATAGATCCCGACAACCTCCGCGCCCGCGAGGGGCTGGAGATGTACCGGCGGCTGCGCCGGCTCAAGCGTCAGGAGCGACGTCGCTAGCAGGAGCCCGCCGGGCCGATGCTCATTGCTGCCCTTGCTCGTTGCTGCTGGCGGGAGCGGGGACGGGGCCGGAGGCGGCGGGCAGGTAGACGAAGAACACGCTGCCCTCGCCGGGCCGGGACCAGAAATCGAGCTCGCCGCCATGCTGGCGGGCGACGCGTTCGGCGCTGCACAGGCTCAGGCCGGCGCCCTTGCGGGAACCCTTGCTGGTGAAGAAGGGGGTGAAGATGAACGGCTGCTGCTCGGGAGGAATGCCCCGTCCCTGGTCGCGAACCAGGATGACCACGCGGCCGTCGGCATCCAGCCGGGAAGAGACTTCCAGGGTACCGCCGCCGGGAAGCATGGCCTCCCGGGCGTTCTGCAGCAGCACCGACAGCAGGTAACGCAGGCGGGCATTGTCTCCCAGCACCCGCAGCGGTTGCTGTGCCAGGCTCAGCCGCAGCGAGATCTGCTCGGCGGCCAGCGATTCCGCCAGTTGCTTCACGGTCTCGGCCACCAGCTCGTTGACGTCCAGTTCCTCGACGGCCGGCTCCGCCTCGTCGAGGTGGCGGACGATGCGTTCCAGCGACTCGCGGGCCTGTCGGGCCTCGCGCTCGACCAGGGTGAGGTAGTTGCGCAGCTGGCCGTCGAGATCGGATCTTCTCATCGACATGTCGATGAAGCCCAGGATGCCGGCCAGCGGTTGCTGGATCTCCCGCACCACCCCGCGGCTGAGACGCTCCACCACCTGCCGGCCGTGCCGGCGCAGTTGCCGGCGGTATTGCCGGCGTGACTGCTCCTGTTGCTTCTGCAGCTCGATGCCCAGCTCGGCCAGTTGCCGCGACAGCCCGGCCAGCTCCGGGCGCGGCAGCTCGAGGGGCCGCAGGGCGTGGTCCCCGGCGGCCAGTTGCGCGACGCTCTTTTCCAGCATCTCCAGGGTGCGCCGCCAGCTGCGCAGCAGCCACAGGCCGGCGCCGGTGCTGGCGGCGGCCACCAGCAGGGCGGCGGCCAGGCCCCGCCAGGCCAGGGAAGCGACCGAACCGCCCGAGGCCGCGGACCACAGGCACGCCACCCAGACCGACAGGCCGGCCGCCAGGGCCGGTACCACGGTCCACAACAACAAGTGGCGACG
>Ga0190358_1000325_pt1 | contig 15204 bp, 10 predicted proteins | sample 48721812_MG_FD_161666 | JGI IMG/M metagenome (GOLD analysis project Ga0190358, IMG submission 161666) | Hydrothermal vent microbial mat bacterial communities from Southern Trench, Guaymas Basin, Mexico - 4872-18-1-2_MG | ecosystem: Environmental > Aquatic > Marine > Hydrothermal vents >... | reverse complement strand
CTGTGGAGACTTCCCGGGCGACTGTCCGGGCGCCTGCGGCTGGCGGGCCGCCTTCATGGCAGCCTGCCGCCGGCGGCGGGAGCGCCGGCCCGTGCCGGCGCCGAGGCCACGGTACGATTCGAGGAGCTGGCCTTCGAGGACGAGGGAATCGCCGTCGCCGGGGTAAGCGGGCGGCTGCAGCTTTCCTGGCCGCAGCTGGAGGGAAAGAAGCTGGCCGTATCCGGCAAGCTGGTGGCGCGACGGCTGCGGGCGGGTCCACTGGGCGCGCGGCAGGTAGACGTCGACCTGCACCTGGAACGCGGCAATTCCCAGGTGGGATTGCGGCTTTCCTCCCGGGCCGGGCGGTTGCGGTTCGATCGATTGGCCGGGCAGCCCTGGAAGCGGGTGGGGCTGGAGATCGAGGGCAGCCTGCTGGCGGGCAAGGAAGGCCGGCTGCGGCGGCTGTTTCTGCGCCTGCCCTCGGCGGGGCTGGAGATCGAGGGCGAGGGGCAGGCGCTGGTGAGCGACACCGCGGCCTGGCCGCCGCGCTTTTCCTTCTCGGGTTCCCTGGGAGTGCGTCTCGATGCCGGGCGGCCGGTGCGCTGGGGAGGCGGGCTGGTGCTGGGAGGCCGGGCCGCGGCGGAGCTGGGAGTGCGTTCCGCGGGGCAGGGAAAGGTATCCCTGAGCGGCGACTTCGAGTTCGCCGGCCTGGATGTCGGCGCTCCCGGTTTCAGCGCCCGCCGCCTGGCGGGGCACATGCAGGTGCGCCAGGACGTGCAGTTGCACGGCGGCGGCGTCACCCTGCTGGGGAAAAAACAACGCCGGCTGGCCGCCGTCAGGCCCCGTTCCGCCTACGAGCAGGCGCTGGGACCGCTGCGGGCACCGGCCAGCGGGGTACGGGCGCAGGAGGTGCGTCTGGGCGGCCTGCGGCTCGAGCGCCCGCGGGCGGACATCGAGCTGGACCACGGCCTGCTGCGGGTCGGTGGTTTGCGCCTGGGGTTGCTGGGCGGAGACGTCACCGCCGAGCTGGGACTGGTACTGGCGCCGTCCGACAGGCGCGCCCTGGGAATGTGGCTGGAGGCCAGCGACGTAGACCTGGGCCGGCTGACCGCCATCGCCGGGACCGAGAGCAGGGTGGGAGGCAACATGCGCCTGGCCGCCCGGGCCGACCGCCACGAACTCGACGCCTCGGTGCACCTGACCAGTATCGGCCGGGGAGCGCTGCAGGCCCTGCTGCGGGGTCTCGACCCCGGGGGTGGAAATCCCTCCCTGGCCCGCCTGCACGAGATGATCGAACGCTACCAGGTGGCCCCACGCTCGGTGTCGTTGCAGCTGCGCCGCGGCCTGCTGGACCTGGCCATTGACCTGGACATGGGTCCGGCCGCGCGCACCGTGGCCCGCCTCATCCGCGGCTTCGAGGGACAGACCTTCCGGCTGTCGGCCCTGCCGGTGGGGCCGTGGCTGAACAGCGTGCTGGCCCGCCTGCGCCGGACGGAAATGCCTGCCCCGGGGCGCTGACAGGTGCGCCGGCGGTGCCGACGGCCGGAAGGCGCATCAGCGCCGGCGCTGCCAGGTGCCGGCGTCGTCTTGCCACCAGTGGCCGGAAGCGGCGTGCTCACGCTGCAGGCGTACGAAGGCCTCGATCACCTGGGGCAGATCGGCCTCGGTGAGATCGGGGCTGGTGGCCACCACGAAACGCAGCACCACCTGGCGGGCGGCGTTCACGCGCCTGGCCACCTCGGCCAGGCGCCGGGCCAGATCGCCTTCAGCGGCCCGCCGACAGGGCCGGGGCAGCAGCCGGCCGCGGTTGCCCTCTCCCAGGCAGCCCAGCGCTTTCAGCTCGTCGACGTCGTCGCGCAGGAAGATCATCTCCTGGCGGGCGCGCAGGGCCCGCCGGCGCGGCTCGCTGGTGCCGGTCTTGCCCGGGCCCGGCCCGGAGCGGACCGAGGACAGCAGCTGCATGTCCCGGTCCAGCTCCCGGTAGCTGCCCAGGATCTGGTTTTCCAGGGCGGTTCGCTGGTCGACTACCTGGATGCGGGGACTGACGCACCCGAGCGGCCCGGCGGCCAGGCAGGAGAGCAGCAACGCGGAAACGACGGGAGGGAACCTCGGGCTAGCCCGAACTGCAATCGCTGTTCGTGGTCTCGGCATCGGGGAAGAGACTGTCGTCCCAGCTGGTCTTGCGGCAGAACTTCTTGGACAGCAGCGGGCAGTAGCGGTAACAGATGCAGGCACAGCAGCGCGCGAAGTTGCCCTGCTCGCAGACCGAGTAGTCGTAGTTGGGATCGCCCGCGACCGAGCTGGGACACTTGTCTTCAGGATTGCCGGTGGGACTGGCGCCGGCTTCCACGCAGGCGCTGGTGGTGGTGCAGCTGGTGCCCCAGTCGGCCTCGTTTTCGCAGTTCAGGTTGGTGCCGAAGGGAGCCATGTGGCTGCAGGAGTATCCCTTGGGACAGCTGGCATCGGAGAGGCATTCCTTGCTGCAGTATCCCAGGCAGCCCACGGGGGCATCGGTGCACTCGGTGCCACCGGCCAGGTCGGTGCTGCAGCTGCCGTTCATGTGGGTCACGTCGCCGGGAATCTGGGTGGCCACGCAGATGAGGTTTTCGCATTGCAGCGAGGGCAGCTGGATGCAATCGGTGGGACAGGCGGCATTGTTCACCGTGGGCGGAGAACTCGAGGTGTCCTGCAGGGGGGCACAGGTGGGGTAGGCCTGGCAGTCGATCGCTCCCTGGTCGTCACGCGGCCAGGAGAAGGTGCAGGGCTGGCCGATGGGTGCCTCGCCACAGGCCACCAGCACGGCCACCAACAGCATCACCACCCCGGAAAAGAGGATCTTGCGCATGTCCGGAACACCTCCCGCCGGCCTGCCGGCCCGGCCTGCTGGTTGCCAGCCAGATCACCGAAGCTGTAGCATGCCGGGGGCGGACAATTCAAGAAAAACCTTTACGGATAATTGCTTGACAGCGGCTTCGTTGCTCGCATACGATTTGCGCGATTATGCCTTGGATTTCCGATAGGTTCCCAAATCTGGGACATGCCCCGGCCGGGTCCGGGGCCGGTCCGTCCACCAGGGAGGAGAGCGAAATTGAGGGCTAGGAAACTGATTACCTTGATGATCCTGGCAGGGTGGTGGGTTGCTGCGGGCCCGGCCCTGGCCGCGGAGCAGCAGGGCCGCTCGCTCAAGGAGCGCATACCCTCGGTGACCCGTCGTCTCTTCACCAAGAGCGGCCGCCTGGAGTTGACCTTCTACCCCATGACCAGCATCAGCCTCAACGATGCCTTCTACCAGAAGTTCGGCGGGGGGCTGGGGCTGTCCTATCACTTCAGCGATGCCTTCTCGGCCCAGGCCATGGTCACCTACAGCCTCAACCTCCAGACCGACAATGCCTCCACCTTCACCATATCCCCGGACGTGCAGTCCAAGATCCCCTATGCCGGCAAGCGTACCGTGCTGGGAGGGGTGGATTTCTGCTGGGCCCCGGTGTACGGCAAGGTCAACCTGGCCAGCGAGGCGGTGCTGCACTTCGACACCTACCTGCTGGGTGGCTTCGGCCTGGTGGGCGGCGAGCAGGTGGAGGGTTCCAGCTTCGGTTTCGGCCTCAACGTGGGCGTCGGCTTCCACCTGTTCTTCACGCCCATGCTGGCGCTGAAGGCAGAGTTGAAGGACTTCATGATTTTCACCGACAAGGTCTCTTTCGGCGAGGTGGAGAAATCCGACGTGCAACACCAGCTGCTGTTCAACCTGGGCCTGAGCCTGTTTTTCCTGGAAGGCGACCGGGAGGACTGACATGCGCACCTCGAAGACACTGACAGTGATGCTGGTGCTGGGCTGGCTGGCACCCGCCCGGGCGGCAGAGGAGAAGGCCAAGGCCCCGGCCCCCCAAAAGGTGGAGGTCCGCCAGGATCGCATCAAGGCCATCCAGCGCAAGCCCTTCATCAAGAAGGGTCGCTGGGATCTCAGCCCCCTGTTCGTGCTCAGCCTCAACGACGCCTTCTACCAGAAGATGGGCGGGGGAGCCTCCATTGCCTACCACGTGGCCGACAGCCTGGGAATAGAGTTGCATGCCGCCTTCGTGGGCACCATCCAGACCGACATGGTCACCTTCTTCCAGCAGGCCAACCAGGCCCTGCCCAAGGTCAGCCAGCTGCGCTACTACATGACGCTCAATGCCCAGTGGTCCCCCCTCTACGGCAAGCTCAGCGTGTTCACCGATGAGATCGTGCATTTCGACGCCTACCTGGTGGGCGGTTTCGGCATCGCCCAGACGGAAACGGGGGTCAAATTCGCCAGCAACGTCGGCCTGGGATTGCGCTACTTCCTGGCTTCCTGGCTGGTGCTGAAAGTGGAGGTGCGCGATCTCATCTACACCGAGAAGCTGCGCCTCGACGTGCAGCGTACCGATTTCACCGACGTGCAGAACCACGTGATGCTGGCGGCCGGGGTCAGCTTCTTCCTGCCGGTCGACTTCGAGTACCAGTACCAGTAGTCGGTGCCAAGGAGAGCCAGATGAACGTGCAACTCCACAGGCGGATTTTGATGGTAGCGGCCGGCGTGCTGGCCTGGTCGTTGCTGGTCGTGGTCTCGGAAGGGGATGCCGGCCCCAGGCTGGGGTTGGCCGGAGCCCTGGCCCAGGATGACTTCGGCTTCGACCTCAGCGGCGAGGAGAAGCCGAAGAAGAAGAAAAAGAAAAAGACCAGGAAGAGGAAGGCCGGCAGGAAGAAGGCCGCTGCCGGGGCCCGGGCCGGCAAGGGAGGCAAGCAGGCCGAGGAGATGAGCCTGGGGTTCGAGGCCCTGGACGTCTCGGTCAAGAGCCCCGAGAAGGTGGCCATGGAAAAGGCCCTGGACAAGATGAAAGACCGCAACTACGCCGGGGCGGCGGCCGCCTTCTGGGACATCTACAACAATCCCAAGGCCAAGCAGTACTTCCAGAGCGCCGAGTACCAGCTGGCCAAGGCCCTGTACCGGCTGGGCCTGTACCACTCGGCATTGTGGCGCTTCGGCATGATCCTCGACAAGGGAGTGGAGCACAAGTACTTCAAGACCTCGCTGGAGTGGCTGTTCTTCATCAGTCACAAGATCACCGACCAGGCCGAGGTGCTCAAGGACGTGGCCCGCTACGCCGACATCGAGTTTCCCAAAAAGTACCGCGACGAGTTTCGTTTCCTGCTGGCCAAGTACTTCTACTTCCGCGCCCTGGAGGTGGAGAAGGCGGGGGCGCCCGCTCCCAAGCCCAAGGTCAAGCCCAAGAAGAAGGAACCGGCGGAGGATTCCTTCGGGTTCGACCTGGGAGGCGGGGAGGAGGCGGAGCAGCAGCCGGCCGCCCAGGACGACAGCGGTGGCTTCGGCCTGGATCTCGACGTGGAGAAGAAGACCGGACCCTCGGCCCTGCCCACCGACGTCGTCGGGTTCCTCTCCAAGTCCAAGGCGCTCATCCTGCAGGTGTCGGAGAAGAGCAAGTTCTACCCCCGGGCCAAGTACCTGGAAGGCATCATCCTCTACAAGCAGGGCAATCACCAGGAAGCGGTGGAAGCCTTCAAGCAGGTGGTGCGCATCCTCCATCCCAAGACAGGCAGGTTCCGCGACGATGCCCTGCGGGAACGGGCCTTTTTCCAGCTGGCCCGCACCCACTACGAGTACAAGCAGTTTAACTTCGCCCTGTTCTACTACGACCGCATCGGGCGCGATTCCGAGGCCTGGCTGGAGAGCCTGTTCGAGGCCAGCTGGGCCTGGTTCCGGCTGGGCAAGTTCCAGAAGGCGCTCGGCAACCTGATCACCCTCGACAGTCCCTTCTTCCGCGACGAGTATTTCCCCGAGGGCCTGGTGTTGAAGGCCGTCACCTACTACGAGAACTGCCGTTACCCGGAGTCGAACCAGATCGTCAAGGAGTTCCAGGAGCGGTTCGAGCCCCTGCACAAGGAGCTGAAGAAGCTGCTGGCCCAGGCCAGCACGCCGGAAACGGCCTACCGCAAGCTGCTGGCCATCCAGAAGGCGCCGCCCCGGGGCGAGGCCGGGCGCATGCTACGCCGCATCCTCAAGCTGGCCCTCAGCGACAAGGACCTGAAGCTGCTCAACTCGTCGGTGCTGGAGCTGGAGCGCGAGCTGCGCCGCATCCACCGCTCCAAGTCGGTGTTCTCCAATTCCAAGCTGGCCAAGCGCCTGGTCGACTACCTCAACGAGCGCAAGAAGGGTCTCATCAAGAAGGCCGGGGTGCTGACCAAGCGCCGCCTGGAGCAGGAGCGGGAGTACCTGGCCAGCCTGCTCAGCCAGGCGCTGCGCATCAAGCTGGAGAACGACACCGCCGAGCTGGAAGTGCTCAAGCGCATGCAGGCCTCCGGCGAGGAGGACCTGGGCCCGACGCTGTTGCCCTACCAGTGGACGGCGGCCACCGACGACGAGAAGCTCTACTGGCCTTACGAGGGCGAGTTCTGGCGCGACGAGCTGGGCACCTACGAGTACACCCTGACCTGGGGCTGTCGCAAGCAGGTGGAGTAGCAATTTGCCGGGGAGAAGAGCATGAAAAGACTGCTGTCGTCAGTGTTGCTGGCCGGTTGGCTGGTGGCGGGCTGGCCCGGGGCGGTTCCCCCGGCCGCGGCCTACGGTACCGGCAAGCAGGTCAAGGCCAAGAGGCGTCGTCCCACGCTGGAGTACCAGCGCTTCCGGCGCCGGCGCGAAGTCGACGTGCAGATGGAGCAGAAGCGCAAGGCCATCCGCGAACAGCTGAAGAAGTTGCTGGAGTACGAGCAGGATGCCAAGGAGCGCCCGGCGTTGTTGTTCCGCCTGGCCGAGAACTACTTCGAGGAGGCCACCGCCTACTTCTACCGGGCCCAGCGCCTGGACGAGAAACTGGCCGCCGATCCCACCAACGAGAGCCTGCGCCGGCGGGTGGAACAGCAGAAGAGGCAATTGCGCAAGAAGGAAGACGTCTGGCGCAGCAAGGCCATCGACATGTACCGCCAGGTGGTCAGGAAATATACCAACTATCCCGGCCGGGACCAGGTGTTGTTCTACCTGGGCTATTCCCTGTGGGACATGGAGCGCTACCAGGAAGCGCTCAAGACCTACCGCGAGCTGATCAGCAGCTATCCCAAGTCCAAGTACGTCCCCGATGCCTACCTGGCCTTCGGGGAGTACTACTTCGACAAGGCCAAGCTGGACCGGGCCCTGATGGCCTACAAGAAGGTCACCGAGTACAAGGAGAGCGAGGTCTACCCCTATGCCCTGTACAAGCAGGGCTGGTGCTACTACAACCTGCACGAGTGGGAAAAGGCCATGGAGATGTTCAAGCAGGTCATCTACCTGGCCGACATGGAAGAGGGCACCACCGGCAGGCGCATCGAGATCCGCAAGGAGGCCCTGAAGGACTTCACCCTGACCTACTCCCACAAGGGCGGCGCCAGCGTCGCCCCGAGGATATTCAAGTCCCTGGCGCCCAGGGAGGCCCAGAGCATGCTGGTCAGCCTGGCCGGCATGTACTTCGGCGACGGCCAGGACAAGAAGGCCATCCTGCTGTACTCCTACCTGATCAAGCAGGCCGGCTGCTCGGCCGAGGTCCCCTTCTACCAGGGACGGGTGGTCGACTGCGCCTCGCGGGTGGGCAACAAGCGCTACACCGTCAAGCAGGTCAGGCGCCTGGTCGAGCTGTTCAAGGACGTGCAGCGCTGCCTGAAGAACCCCAACCGGAAGCAGAAGGAGCGCCTGAAAGAGGCCCGGGAACTGGCCGAGATCACCCTGCGCAAGCTGTCGTCGACCTGGTACAAGGAGGCCAAGGAGACCAAGCAGACGCAGACCTTCGAGTATGCCCAGGAGATGTTCGGCGACTACCTGGAACTGTTTCCCAACTCCCCCGACGCCTACGACATGCGCTTCGCCTACGCCGAGCTGCTGTTCCACCGCCTGCACCGCTACGAACGGGCGGCGGTCGAGTACACCCGGGTGGTACAGCACGACCTGAGGTGGCTCAAGAAGCACAAGCGCTTCCCCAAGAAGGGCAGCAAGGACAAGAAGGGCCGCTCGGCCCCGGGCACCTACCTCTGCGACGCCGCCTACAAGGCGGTTCTGGCCCAGCGGGAGATCATGAAGAAGACCAAGGCCTCGGCCCGGCGGGCCCGCGAGGCCGAGAAGAAAAGGGCCAAGGACAAGCAGGCCGCCCTGGTCATCCCCAAGAGTCGCAAGCGCTTCATCAAGGCCGCCGAGATCTACCTGGACCACTGTCCCAAGGACCAGGACATCTGCTCGGTGAAGTTCGACATCGCCAAGACCTACTATGACTACAACCATTTCGACGTGGCGGTACGCCGCTTCGACGAGGTGGTACGCGACTGCACCGGCGAGGACCTGGCCGAGTACGCCGCCAACCTGGTGCTGGACACCTTCAACCTCAAGGGCGACTGGGACAACCTCAACAAGTATGCCCGCAAGTACTACCGCAACCGGGAACTGATGAAGAACAAGAAGCTCAGGCAGTTCCTGGAGAAGCTGATTCCCGACATCGCTTTCAAGCGCATCACCATGCTGGAGAAGCAACCCAAGTACCGGCAGATGAGTCCCGGTCGCCGCCATTACCGCATCGGCCGGGCCTATATCCGCTTCGTCAAGGAGTTCGCCTCCCACGGCCTGGCCGACGAGGCCCTGTTCAACTCGGCGGTGGAATTCGAAAAGGCCGAGCGGCTGGACCTGGCCCGCAAGGCCCGCGAGAAGCTCATCAAGGACTACCCCAAGTCCGACCTGGTGCCGGGCACCCTGTTCAACCTGGCCGAGAACTACGAACGCATGACCGATTTCGACAAGGCCGCCGAGCTGTACGAGTACTATGCCCGCACCTACAAGAAGATGAAGGGGTTGGGCAAGGCGGTCAGTTACAAGAAGAAAAAGGGCCGGCGGGGCCGGCGGGGGCGCAGGAGGAAGGTCGTCGCCAAACCGCGCAAGAAGGAGAAGCGCTTCCAGGGCAACCGGCGCACCTGGAACAGCGAGGACGCCCAGGCGGCCCTGATGAACGCCGGCATCTACCGCGAGGCCCTGCACCAGTACGGCAAGGCCATCGCCGACCGGATCGAGTACGTCGACCTGTTCCCCTACTCGGAGGACGCTCCCCAGGTCTACTACTCGCTGGGCCTGCTCTACGAGAAGATGAAGCGTTACCGCAAGGCCGCCGAGGTCTTCGGCGAGTACGGCAAGCGCTATTTCTCCAAGAACACCGACCGGGCCATCGCCTCCCACATGAAGCGGGCGCTGATGTTGCTCAAGATGCGCAAGTGGAGGGACGCCGAGCGGGAGATGCGCACCACCGTCAGCCTCTACCGCAAGTACCGGCGCCGCCGCAAGAAGCTCCTCGAGGCGGCCGAGGCCGCCGCCCACGCCGAGTTCATCCTGGCCGAGAAGCAGTACAAGGACTACATCCGCTTCCGCTTCACCACCAGCAAGGCCAAGAAGCTCAAGCGGCAGCTGGCCGAGAAGACCAGGCGGTTGAACAAGATCGTCAAGATCTACACCAACATCGCCAAGCTCAAGCAGCCCGAGTGGGCCATCGCCTCGCTCTACAAGCTGGGCCGGGCCTACGAGAACTTCGCCGGGACCTTCTACAAGGCACCGTTGCCCAAGGGGCTGACCCCGGAACAACGCGACGTCTACATGCAGATGCTGCGCGAAAAAGGCCAGCCTTTCGAGGACAAGGCCGTGGCCCACTTCGAGATGGCCGTGCGCAAGGGCTCGGAACTGGGCTTCTACAGCCTGTTCACCCAGGAGGCGCTCAAGAAGCTGCAGCACTACCGGCCGGCGGAGTATCCCCGGGAAGACCTGGGATTCCGGGTGGCCCTGGTGGCCGAAACCGCCGCCCGCAATCCGCTCCTGGTGGCCAGCTGGGAAGAGGTGAAGAAGAAGCCCGAGCTGCTCTACCGGGAGCCGCCGCTGCAGGCCAAGCGGCAGGTGAAGGAGCCGCAGCCTGCTCCGGCCCCGAAGGCCGGCGGCAGCGGCGCGGCACCGGCCCCGGGAACGGAGCCCGCCGGCCGGCCGGCGGCGTCCGCGGGGAAAGAAGACCAGCAGTCGGCCGGCGCCGAGCAGCCGCCACCGGCGGAAATGCCCGACCCGGCGGCCGACATGGACGACGAGCCGGCGGATGAGTTCGAATAGCCACCAGCGAGGATGAACCGATGCGAGCAGCAATAGCCTGGTTGACGATTCTGGGACTGGCGGCCGCCGGCTGTGCCGGAGCCGCCCCCAAGCCCACCGAGAGCAAGCCCACGGTTGCCACCAGTGCCCGCAAGCCCAAGGTGCAGGCCCCCAAGGTCTCCAAGCAGGCGCTGCAGGCCTACCGGGCGGCGGTGGCCCTGTACCGGCAGCAGAAAAAGAGCGGCCGCTTCGACTACGAAGGCCTGCGCCAGGCCTTCTCGGGCGTGCTGGAGATCGACGAGAAGATGGCCGAGGCCCATTACAACCTGGGTTGCATCGCCGAGGCGGTCCACGACGACAAGCTGGCCGTGAAACACTACCGGCAGGCCCTGAAGATCCGGCCCGACCTGGCCCCGGCGGCGGCCAACTGGGGGGCGTTGCTGGCCCGCCACGGCAAGCTGAACCAGGCCCTGCAGGTCTACCGGCGAGCACTGAGCAAGGAGGCCAGGAACTCGGCGGTGCTGCTGAACATGGCGGCCATCTATCACCAGCAGAAGAAGTACGACCGGGCCATCAAGGCCGCCTCGGACGTGCTGGTTCGTGACCCGTCCAACGTCGGTGCCTACCGGATCATGGCCTCGGTCTACTACGAGAAGGGTGACCTGGACATGGCCCACCTGATCTGCCTGCGGGGGCTCAAGGTACGCCCGGAAGACCCCCGGCTGCTCAACACCCTGGGCCTGGTGATGTTGCAGATGAAAAAGGTTCCCGAGGCCCTGGCCAACTTTCGTACCGCCCTGTCCAAGGCCCCGGACATGCTGGGCACGCGTTTCAACATCGCCAAGGTGGCCCTGGACTACAAGGATTTCCGGGTGGCCAGGGAGCAGTTCGCCAAGATCCTCGAGTACCAGCCCGACAATCGCCAGGCGGCCATCGGCATGGGTATCGCCCTGCGCGGCGACGGCCAGCACGAGGCGGCCCGCAAGCATTTCACCGCCCTGACCAAGCGCTGGCCCAAGTGGGCCCTGCCCTATTACTGGCTGGGGGTTCTGGCCCTGCGCAATTTCAACGATACCCGCACGGCGCTCAAGGAATTCAAGAAGTTCGTGGACATGGCGGGTTCCCGCTTGCCGCAGAATCATCCCGTGTTCGCCAGCATCAAGGAAGCAAGGCAGAACATCGAGATGGAACGGAAGATGAAGGAGATGGAGAAGCAGGCCCAGGAGCAGGCCCGGCGCCAGGCCGAACTGGAGAAAAAGCTGGCCGACGAGCGGGCCAAGCGCCTGGATGCCGCCTGGAAAAGGGCCGAGAGCGAAGGAGGGGTGCTGCCGCCACGCAAGCTCGATGCCCGCAACCTGCCCTTCGTGTTGCTGCCCCCGGCCATCTGCCCCGACATGCCGAACAAGGTCACCATCTACGGCATGGAGTTCAAGGGCATCAAGCAGGTCAAGATCGGCAACATCCCCGTGAAGTGGAAGCAGAAAGACCGCTACACCCTGGTGATGTCGATTCCCAAGTGGCTGGGAGCCACCGCCAAGGACAACATCTACGGTCCCTGGGACGTGACCCTGTTCTACCGGGACAAGCACGCCGATCCCATCATCTTCCAGGGAGGTCTCTGGGTGGGCAAGCGGCCGCCCAAGCCCAAGAAGCCGGAAAAGCCCAAGAAGCCCGAGGCAACCCCGCCGGGCTCCAAGGCCCAGGGCGCCAAGAAAGGCCCGGGTGACGACAAGCCGGGCGCCGCCGGGAAGAAACCTTCCGGCGCCGGCGGTGTCGATAAGCCTGGTGCCGGCAACACCGGGCAGCCCGGTGGCGAGGCAGGCGGAAAGGCCGGAACAGCGGAGAAAAAAGCCGCTTCCGGCCCGGGTTCGGGCGGCCCCGGCGGTGACGAGGAGCCCGCCGAGCCCGTGGAGCCGGCGGGTGGCTAGAAGGCGTTTTCTGTAGTATGATCGGCAGTCGGAGGTGTTGACCATGGCGACAGGAAAGGCTATCGGCGCGGTGGTGCTGCTCGGCCTGGTGCTGGGGCTGTCCGCCCCGGCTTCCGCCCAGCAGGATGATGCGGTCATCTACAAGAAAAAAACGGTTTACAACTTCGAGGACGACACCATCACGGGTGATCTTACCAGGCCCGACGAGGAATTCCTCACCGGGCGCAAGATGGCCCATCACAAGAGCTTGATTCGTATCCGGGAGAACTTCCGTCACAAGGTCCTGCAATCGGCCAAGGATCTCTAGATGGCAGTCCCGGAGCGAGCTACACTGGCAATCGTCGCTGCCTGGTGGTGGAGCCGGCGGCGGCCCGCTGGCCGAAGGAGGGGACGGGCATGAGCCTGGCCTTCAAGGTTTTCAAGGACGGAGAACTGGTTGGCACCGAGACCTTCGATCGGGAGATCGTCAAGATCGGGCGCCTCTCGTCGGCGCACATTCGCCTCGAGGACGAGCGGGTGTCGCGGATCCATGCCGTGGTGGAGATGGATGCTGCGGGTGTGGTGAGCATCATCGACATGGGCAGTTCCGAGGGCACCTTCGTCAACGGGGAACGGGTGAACAAGGCCGAACTGAAACCGGGAGACGAGATCCAGCTTGGCGATACGCGCCTGGTATACGTCGACGAGAACGCCGAGGCGGCGGCGGTGTCCGAGCAGTGGCCCGAAGAGGAGCAGGCGCCAGCCGCGGAACCGGGAACGGAGAAGGAAGAAGACATCGCCACCACCGTGGAGGGGACGCGGCCCGAGGTGGAAGATGCCTCCGCCCCCGACCTGGGCGAGGAAGAAGACCTGTCCGGGGAGGGGGAGAGCACGGAAGAGAGCCCGGTTCATGCCGTGCCCTCCGCGCCCGCCCCGGCGGCCGCGGTCCCGGAGCCGGCGGCGGCCGACAGCGAGATATTCTACCAGCGCCCGCAGCAGGAGTATGAACCCCCGGAGGACGAGCGTCGCATAGCCTTTCCTCCTCCCCGGGAGCTGGGAGAACTCGATGACGACGAGACGGTCACGCCCCAGAACTGGGCGCTGGAAGTTCGCCAGTTGTGGGGTGACACGGTGCTGGACGTTCACTACTTCAGCCCCGAGCAGAAGCAGGTGCTGGTGGGAGAGGGCGACAAGGTGAACTTCTACGTGCCGTCCGAGCAGCTGCCCGACAAGTCCTTCGCCATCGCCCGGCTGGCCGGCGGCGAGGCCCTGGTGTCGTTCAGCAGCCGCGCCAGCGGGGAACTGGTGCTGGCCGACGGCACGGTCACGCCGCTGTCGGAGCTGGCGGCCGGTGCCCGGGTGAGCCGCGATCCCCAGTATGCCGACTGCCAGACGTTCTCCCTGCCGGAGGGTGCGGCCGCCACCGTTCGTTTCGGACAGGTGGGATTCCGCTTCCGGGTACGTTCCCGGCCCCAGGGATACGTCAGCACTCTTTCCGATCGCATCGACTACACCTTCCTCAATACCATCCTGCTGGTGCTGTTCGTCTATGCCGGCCTGGTGGCCACCTTCCACCTGCGCCCCAAGGAGGTGACCACCTCGGAGGAGGAACTCTACAAGGTTCCCGATCGCTACGTGCAGTTCATCCTCACCCGGCCCAAGCCGCAGAAGAAGGACCTGGTATTCCTGGAGAAGCTCAAGGGCGACATCGCCGAGAAGGGCAAGTCGGCCGAGCGTTACAAGGGACGCGAGGGGAAAATGGGCCTGAAGGGGCGTCCCGACACCGGCAAGAGGTCGGCGGTGCGGGCCATCAAGCCCGACGACCGGGAAGTGGTCGGCAACCGCGGGCTGCTGGCTGTGCTCGGTGCCGGTGGCCCCCAGGGCCTGTCCACGGTGATGGGGGGAACCGGCCTGGGCGGGGAGCTGGAAGGCGCCATCGGCAACATGTTCGGCTCCTCCATCGGCAACTCCGGCGGTTTCGGCGGCCTGGGACTCAAGGGTACCGGTTCCGGCGGCGGAGGCATGAGTTCCACCACCATCGGCGTGGGGCGCCTGGGAACGCGGGGACGCGGAGGCGGTTCCTTCGGCTACGGTACCGGGGTGGCGCGCATCAGGCGGCGCGGCGAGCGCAACGTCAACATTTCCGTGGGCCGGCCCATCATCATGGGCTCGTTGAGCATGGAGATCATCCGCCGGGTCATCCGCTCTCACCGCGACCAGATAAAGTACTGCTATTCCAAGGAACTGACCCGCAATCCCAACCTGGCGGGCAAGGTTTCGGTGAAGTTCACCATCAGCCCCAAGGGCTACGTCACCCAGGCCACCGTCAGCCAGACCAGCCTGCACAACTCGTCCGTGGAAAGCTGCATCGTGCAGAAGATTCGCACCTGGAAGTTCCCCGAGCCCAAGGGCGGCGGTATCGTGATCGTCAACTATCCCTTCATCCTGAAATCCTCTTGAGGTGAGCCTTGCGACGCGGAACAACCCTGTTACTGGTAGCCTGCCTGGGGATGCTGGCGGCACCGGCCGGTGCCGCGGCTCCCAAGGTGCAGAAGTTCGCCGAGGTGGAGCGCGGCTTCTGGTTGCGTTCCACCTTCGGGATCTCGCTGTCGTTGTTGAACCATTTCGGGGGCAGCGGGCAGGAAAGCTCCCTCTGGCCCCCGGGAGCGGTGATGACGCTGGAGGCCGGGGTCGACTTCGGGCAGGTGGCCTCCCTGCACCTGGCCCTGCAGGGCCAGCAGGTGCTGGGCAGCCGTGACCTTTCCGGGCACGGCAGCGTTCCCAACGACACGGACGTCATCGGCATCATGCTGGGCGGGCGCTTCAACCTGGTTACCGGCAAGCGCCTGGCCTGGTTCATAAAGGCCCAGGTCGGCTACATGTTCGGTATGCCCGAGGTCGCCTCGCTGGGTGACGGGCTGGCCTTCCAGGGCGGCAGCGGCCTCGAGTACGCCACCTCGCTGCGGCACTTCTTCATCGGCCTGGAGGTACTGGCCGAGTACATGATGTCCCACGGGGGACTGGGCCTGCTGGTCACCCCGACGGTGAAGTACGTGTTCTGAACCGGCCGTAGTGCTTCGGTCGCTCTACCCCACAGTTTGTGTGAGCAACAGCGGGAGACGATGCTCGTCCCCCGCCGCGCATGGCGCCGCGCCCGGACACGAGCGCCGGCACGGGGGCCGATGCGAGCGGGCGCCATCCCGCCCCGGC
>Ga0190358_1000321_pt1 | contig 15344 bp, 13 predicted proteins | sample 48721812_MG_FD_161666 | JGI IMG/M metagenome (GOLD analysis project Ga0190358, IMG submission 161666) | Hydrothermal vent microbial mat bacterial communities from Southern Trench, Guaymas Basin, Mexico - 4872-18-1-2_MG | ecosystem: Environmental > Aquatic > Marine > Hydrothermal vents >... | reverse complement strand
ACCCGCAACCCCATGCCCAGGCGTCCGTGCGCCGGATCCTGGTTCGCCCAAACCACCCTCACCGGCAGGCGCATCATGGTCCTGGCACCGGGAACCTCCAGGCGGAAGGTTCCCCGGGTGCCCACCCGGTCGGGCAGGCAGGTGGGCAGGAAGAACCCGCGCAGGTTCAGGTTGCCGCGCTCGAACATGAGGGCCGAGGAGACGGAGGTGTAGAAGCCGGAAAGCGAGAAGCTGACCCGGGGGTAGCGCCGGCGATCTTCCCGGCTCCGCCTGTGCTTCCTTCTGTCCACGATGGCCATCGGCACCTCCTGTATGTTTTTGTAGTATTATATCCTACATGTGTATACATGTCAAGAAAGTTGTTCCTTGAAATGCAAACCGAAAAAAGTTACACAGTGCGGCAGGCAAGAAGACTTCCTGCGACGACGGGAGGAAAGATGAGCGACGAAAAGAAGCCGCAGGATCCGGGAACGGATTTCGGCATGATCGATCTGGGCGGCGACGAGGCGGCCAGCCTGGGCACCGGCGACGGCGACGCGGCCGGCGCGGGCAGCGTTGAAGGCGCCGGCGAATCCACCCCCGCCGCTGCCGGCGGTACCGCTGCCGGGTCGGCAACGCCGGGCCCGGCGGTACCGGCCCGGCAACCGGCCGACAACCAGCAACCCGTCGCCCGGCCCCCTTCCCGCTACGAGCCCATCGAGGCGCCCGCCCGGCCGCTGGTGGAACCGCGCACCAGCAAGCTGATCCTCCTGGTGGTGCTGGTGCTGGCGGCGCTCTCGGGAGCCGTCTACGGCGTAATGAAGTGGCGGGCGTCGGTCGCCGCCGAGAAGGCGGCGGAGCAGGAACGTCTCAACTCCCGCAGCCTCGACAACCTGCGCGACCAGGCCGTGCGCTCGGACGGTATCTAGCCAGGCACGGCACGCCGGCCCGTTGCCAGGTTACACCCTTCCCCCGAAAAACCCTTGCCCGCGACGCCGGGCCGGCAGCTACCTCAGGGCAGGAACTTCTCCGGGTGGGCCAGCTTCTCCGGCAGGTAGGTATCGATGACGTAGTTCAGGCCCCACTTGGCCAGGGCCTGCTGCTCGGCGCGTACTCCCATGGCCATCAGCTTGGTAAACGCCCGCTGCCAGGCCTTGTGGTGCAGTACGAAAGGATCGTTTTTCAAAGCATCGTTGGCACGCTTGATGTCGACTTCCTTCAGCGGGTGGGTAGGCAGCCGGTAGCGCTCGATGTCGTCGGGGGTGATGCCCAGGAAACGCGCCTGGGGCACGCAGAAGAACTCGTTGATATGGGCGGCGTTGCCCGAACCCACCTTGAGGGTACGGTAGATGTTGCCGATGCCGTAGGGATCGCAATCGACGAAGACGTAGACGGGAATCTTCTTCTCGTCGGCCAGCCGCCTGATGAAACGCCGGCAGGCCCGGGTGGGCACACCGCCCATGGAGACGAGGATGCAATCGGCCTTCTTCCAGAAGGAGTGCTTGACCAGGCGCTGGAACATGCCCGCGGTCTCGATGGCCAGGATGAACTTGGCCCTGGTCTCGAAGCCCAGGTCCTCGACGCTGATGGGGATGGAGTAGGCTCCGGAACCGAACTTGGTGCAGTCGATGCGCAGGGTCTTGCCGCTGTCGCGGTCGCGGTCCAGCACCACCAGCCGTCCGGCCACGTCGCCGCCCTTCTCCTCGGGAATGAAACCCAGCTGCTCGCGGTTGACCTGGAACAGGGCCTCGATGTCGTCGATGACGGTGTCGCTTTCCGGCTGTTCCTTGAAGCGGGCCGGACCCCAGTTCTTGCTCACGTAGTAGGCTTCCCGCTTGGTGGCGATGTCGTCGGCGGCGATGAGCTCGTTGGAAAGCGCCATCATGCGCAGGGTCTGGGCGAAGGTCTTGACGGTGCTTACCATCAAGGTGCGTTCCTTTTTGCGTCCCTTCAGCTCGAAGTAGCCCACCCGCGGCCGGTAGGAGACATTGGCCAGGGAACGCACCGGGAATTTCAGGGTGGGCTTGCGCCCGGCCAGCACCTGCTTGTGGATCTGTCGTGCCTGTTCCACGATGAGGCGTGCCACCCTGCTGCTGATGACCCGGCGCCGCCCCGTCTGCCTGCTCTTGCCACCCGCCACGGTCGTCTCCTCCTCCAGACCACCCGCGGCATCAGTGCAGCCGGCGGCTGCGTCGCAGGGTGTCTTGCAACTTCTCCACCAGTCGTTTTTCCTCTTTCTCGCGCAGGCCCAGGATCTCACGCAGGGCGATGCCGATATGGGGAATGTAGGTCTCGATGTAACTGTGCTTGCGCTCCTGCTCGGCCTGGCGGCGCTTGGCCCCGAGGAACTGGCTCAGGCGCCGGGCGCACACCTGCAGGGCCAGGCGAATCTCGCGCAGGATCTCCGGGTAGCGGGCCACCGCCTCCTTGCTCTCCGAGGTGAAGGGCACCCACACCGAGGCCAGGTGCACCAGGATCACCAGCGGTCCGCTGGGCAACGCCCCGCGGGCCTGCGACACCCGGTAGTGGCGCCAGTCCAGGTCCAGCACCGCTCGGGTGATGGCACAGTCGGATTGCTGGTACTGCAGCGGCACCCGGTTGGCGAAGCGGTACAGGGTACAGGGTTCGTCGGCCGCCAGGTTGCCGCCCCAGGCCAGTGCCGCCTCCACCTGGAAGGGGTTGCCCCGGTAGACGGCCGGGGGGCGGGTCACCGAGGTGAAGAACTCGGCCTCGATTCCCTGCTCCAGGCTGGCGGCGAGCAACTCCTCGCCGATGGGCACCACGCAGCTGGAGGGGGGATTCATGACCTTGACCTGGCCCATGGCCCGGTGCAGGGCCTCCACCTGCTCGGGCTTGAGACGCCGGGGCTTGGCACTGTCCGGCAGCCCGGCCGCCTGGCAGATGGCCAGGGCCACCCGTTCGCTGACCCGGCTGAAGTCGCGCATGAGCGCCCCCTTGATGTTGCGCGACTTGCTCTCCTTGAGCATGGTCATGAGCATGCCCAGCTCCACGCCGTGGGGATGCGGCTTGATCTCCTGCGCTTCGCGCGGCAACTCGGGGCTGAGGCGGGGAAACTCCCGGGCCTCGCCGCGCGGTCCCTGGTAGAGGATGCGGGCGTGGGGATTGGCGATGGCGCTCTGCTCGATGTACTGGTCCACCGAGCGCTTGCCGGCCCGGTACACTCCCTCTATCTCCATCTCCACGGCGGTGCCGGTCTCGTGTGCGAAGGGCCACTCCACCTCGGCGTCCCCGAACACCTCGGGGCTGTTGCGGCGGGTGTCTATCTTGACCTCCAGGCGGTGGGCGGGCCGGTCGGCGCGGGTGCGCGAGACGATGACCACCGGCTTGCCGGTGGTGAGCTGGCTGTACATGACCGCCGCCGAGATGCCGATGCCCTGCTGCCCGCGCGACTGCTTCATGCGGTGGAACTTCGACCCGTAAAGCAGCTTGCCGAAGATCTTCTTCACCTGGGAGTGGACTATGCCCGGGCCGTTGTCCACCACCTTGACCCGGTAGCGGTTTTCGCCCGCCGGGGTGATGGTCACCTCCAGGTCGGGGAGGATCTTGGCCTCCTCGCAGGCGTCGAGCGAGTTGTCCACCGCCTCCTTGACGGTGGTGAGCAGGGCCTTCTGGGGATTGTCGAAGCCGAGCAGGTGACGGTTCTTGGTGAAGAATTCGCTGATGGATATCTCCCGCTGCTGCCGGGCCATCTGCTCGGCGGCCGAGCGGGGACGGCCGTAGCGACGCCGGCTCGTCTTCCGGGGAGCACGCCTGGCCGAGGCCGTCTCTTTCCGTGCCCTCGCAGCCGGAGCCGGCGCCTGCCTCGCCGCCGGGGTGGTGTAGCCGCTCCTGGCGGCGGCCCGGGTGCCGGTGGCGGCGCCGGCCTCGGCGCCGAACAGCCCCAGCTGCTTCTTGTCCGGGCCGGCCTTCCTGGTCCTGGCCCCGGGTTTGGGTCCGGCCTTGGACTTGGACTTGGGCTTACCCTTGGCCCTGGCACCGGTCTTGTTCCTGGTCTTGCCCTGGGGCGCCATGCCACCTCCCATGCAGAAAGCGGCGGAACTATACTCCGTTGCCGGGAAAAAACAACGGAAAACAATTTCGCGGTCATCGCTTTACCTCCAGGCCGCTTCGGGTTAATAGTGCCCCAGGGAAGGTACGTCATGGTACGCACGGAAGCAGACGTCAGCGGCGTGGTGGTGGAATCGTTGCTCGATCGCCGGCACGACCTGGTGCTGGCCCGGGCCGACCTGCGCCCCCTGTTCACCGCCTGGCGGCGCCACGCCCATGCCCTGGAGCTGCTGCCGCCGGAGCCGGCCTGCCGGCACATGGAACACCTGCTGGCCGCGGTCACCCTCTACCTGGCCCTGCACCCTCCCGACGAGTTCGTGGCCTGCACCCTGAACCTGCTGCCCTACCAGCTCAACCTGTTCGCCAGCGGCGACAACAGCACCTACCAGCTCACCGGCCGGGTCTACACCCGCAACGTCAAGACCACCGAGTCCAGTCGCCTGTTTCTGGAATCTCAGCGTCCCCGTCACCAGCCGCGCCGCAGCACCGTCGACGTCGAGGGGGAGTCGGTGCTGGTCATGTTCGAACAGTACTACTGGCGCTCGGAGCAGATCTCCACCAGGCTGTTTTCCCGAAAGGGTGCCGAGTTCGTCATGCTGCAGGGCCTGCCCGCGGCCGACCGCACCTGGCTGCGCCGCCTGGAGGAAAAAACGCTGGCCGACTACCTGCAGGGCGACTTCGAGAGGATCGAGACGCGCCGCTACTCCCTCGGCTGCGGCTGCCACCCGAAGAAGATCCTCGCCGTGGTCCACGGCATCTACCGGGATCGCCCCGAGGAACTCTTCGCCGGACAGCAGCAGGTGGAGGTCTCCTGTCCCCGCTGCGGCAGGCGCTACTGGCTCAGCCGCGAGGACTTCGACCGCGGCCCCGGGGGAGTGGGCGCGGCTTGACTACCATAATACATATGTTATACTCATGATATGAGTAAGCGTCTCCAGGTCGTGCTCGATGAGAAGGAGCTGCGGGAAATCCGCCGGGCCGCCCGTCGTTCCCGGCAAACGGTTTCCGAATGGGTTCGCCAGGTTCTGCGCGACGCCCGGCGCCGCCAGCCGCAACGTCGTCCCCAGCGCCAGTTGTCCCTGATCCGCGCCGCCGCGCGACACGATTTCCCCGCGCCGGAGATAGAGCAGATGCTCGAGGAAATCGAGCGTGGCTACCTGCAGGAGCGGCCCGGTTGATCCTCATCGATTCCAATATTCCCATGTACCTCATCGGGACCCCGCATCCCCACAAGTCCGCCAGCCAGCAGCTGCTCGAGCGTTGCGTGGTGCGGGGCGAGAAGCTGGTCACCGACGCCGAGGTACTGCAGGAAATCCTGCATCGCTATTCCGCCATCGACAGGCGGGAGGCCATTCAACCCGCTTTCGACGTCCTGTTGGGGCTGGTGGAGGAAGTACTGGAGGTGGGGATCGAGGAAGTTGAACGAGCCAAGCGGATCGTCCTGGGCGCGAGCAGCTTGTCGGCTCGTGATGCCATACACGTAGCGGTCATGAACCGCCACGGCATCGAGCGGATCATGAGCTTCGACCGCGGCTTCGACGGCCACCCGGGCATAGAGCGGATATTTCGCTGAAGCGGCCCGGTGGCAGTAAGCCCCTGTCACCGGCGCCGGCGGGGAATCCAGGCCCAGGTCATGGTGCAGCGGATGGGCTCGGCGCCGCTGGCATCGCTCAGCTGCACCGCCACGTCGATGGCCCCCTTGGGCTCCTGCTGCAGCAACCGGCGCTGCTCCTCCTCCAGCCAGGTCTCGGCACGGATGTCGCCGCGGGCGCGGCGCAGGAAATCGGCATGCATGGTCTTGATGAGCGGCAGCTTGTCACCGGGAAGGTTCATGGCCACCAGGAAGCCGGTCACCGTCTCGGCCAGCAGCACGCTGGCGGCGGCGTGTACCCCGCCGATGTGGTTGCGGGCCCGGCGCCGGTTGCGGGCCACCCCGATCACCCGCTCCCGGTCCAGCCGTTCGATGACCAGCCCGGTGGTGCCCACGTAGGGCACCACCAGCGCCACCATCTTGCTCAGTGCCCGCGGACGCAGCGGGCGCGGCAGTTTATTGATGAAGGCGGCGACATCACCCACGCGACTCGCATCCATCTCGTTCTCTCCTCGTCACTCAGGGAGCCAGCAGGGAATCCATCCCGGCCAGATCGAGCCAGTAGGCCTGGCCGTGGTAGGTCTGCGGCACCTCGCCCATGATCGAGCCCCAGGCAAACCATCGTTGTCAGCATCCTGTTCACGAGCGCGAGCTTGCCCGCTCGCCCGGCGGCTGTCAATCGCTACTCGAGGACCATAATTTCCCAACCGGGACGCGCCTACAAGTCTCCCAGCCGCCGGCGGATGAACTCCCGCCAGTCCAGCACGGTGACGCCGCCCGCCATCAGTCGTTCGGCCACGTCGATTCCCAGAACAAAGGCGGGAACTCCGGGATTGTCCTGGAGGAAGCTGCGCAACCCGGCAAGATCGGCACTGGCTATGTGGCGTGACGACTTTATCTCCACGGCCGCCACCGGCGCGTTGCCCCGGGCCAAAACCAGGTCTACCTCGGCACCGTGGTTGGTTCGCCAGTAGCAGACCTGCAGGTCCGACCTCCGGTAATGAATCGCCGCCAACAACTGGGTGATCACCAGTTGCTCGAACCTCCGTCCCCGGACCACCGGGTCGAGTTTCCCGCCAGCGGCGTGGCACAAGGCGTTGGTCACCCCCGGGTCGAAAAGGTAGTAGCGCGGGTGCGAGACCAGCCGGCGGCGGGTACTCCTTCGCCAGGCGGGTATCCGGTGGGCGAGAAAGGTGTCTTCGAGAATACCGTAGTACTGTTGCACGGTCTTTACCGAAAGCGAACACTCCCGGGCGACGTTGCTGTAGCTCAACGTCTCACCGTCTGTCGCGGCGGCAATGTCCAGAAACTGGGCGAACGGCCCGATGTTCCTCACCAGCCCCTCCGCCGCCACCTCCTCCCGCAGGTAGGTCTCGGCATAGACCCGCAGAAATTCCACCGGGTCTTCTTCCCCGCCGGAATTCCACAGTGGCGGCAGGCAACCGACCCGGAGTGCCCGCTCGAGCTCGAAGCGTTCTCCGAGTTCCTGAAAGGTCAGGGGAAACAGGTGATACACGTAGGCCCGTCCGGCCAGCAGGTTGGCCCCGCCTCGCACCAGCTTGCGGGCGCTGGAGCCCGTGAGAACAAAGCGAATGCCCCCGGCCTCGATAAGCGAGTGGACCTCGTCGAGCAGAGCGGGAATTTTCTGGATCTCGTCGATCACGCAGGTGAATTCGCCCTGCCGTTTTCTCCTGGCCAGCATCTCTTCCCGCAGTCGGCCGGGTTGCTTCGCGTAGTCGAGAAAATTCCGCTGCGGCAGTAGATCGATGTAGGCATCTTTTGTAGTCAACAGGTCCCGCACCAGGGTGCTCTTTCCCGTCTGTCTCGGCCCGAAGAGAAAAAAGCTCTTTCTCTTCGGTGGGGTGAAGGCTCTCGTGAACATTACTACAGAAATGTACGGTATTTTTGGAGTGTTGTCAACCACCCGGCCGCGCAGGGGCTGTCGGATCCGGTTCCGGCGGGTCGGATCGACCGTCCCCGTTGGCATACTTCGCCCCTGTCGTTTGCCCTTGCCCTCGACGACGAGCCTGCTAACATGCCCGGACCCGGCGCCGCAACCTGCGGGTGCCGCGAAAGGACTCACGTGAGCGAGGCACTACGACCGGAGAGTGGATGGCGCTCCTTTCCGGCCGCCTTCTGGGTGGCCAACGTCATGGAGCTGTTCGAGCGGGCCGCCTACTACGGGCTCAACTCCTTGCTGGCCATCTACCTGGCCGGGCGGGTGTCCGAGGGCGGGCTGGGCTTCGGCGAGGACCGGGTGGGACTTCTGCAGAGCCTGGTCTACGCCGCTACCTACGTGGTGCCCATCCTGGGCGGGGCCCTGGCCGATCGCTACGGTTACCGGCGCATGCTGCTGGTGGCGTTTTCATTCCTCAGCGCCGGTTACTTCCTGGCGGCCGAGGTCAGCGGCTACGGAGTGGTCTTCTTCGCCCTGGTGGTGATGGCCATCGGTTCGGGGCTGTTCAAGCCCATCATCTCCGGAACCATCGCCCGTACCACCAGCGAGAAGAACTCCGGCATGGGCTTCGGCATCTACTACTGGATGATAAACCTGGGAGCGCTGCTGGCACCCATAGTGGCCGGGCTGGCCCGCGACGGGCTGGGCTGGAAGTGGGTGTTCTTCCTCAGCTCCATGTACTGCGGCCTGATGTTCCTGCCCACCGCCCTGGTCTACCGCGATCCGCCCCGGCCCGAGAATACCAAGTCGCTGGGCGAGGTCCTGCGCGGGGCGGTCACCGTGCTCAGCGACGCCCGCTTCATGCTGCTGGTGTTCCTGTACTCCTGCTTCTGGATTCTCTACTTCCAGAACTTCGGTTCGGTACTGTGGTACCTGCGCGATTTCGTCGACACCTCTCCCATGGACCGCTTCTTCGCCGGGCTGGGACTCGACTACCGCTTCGGCCCCGAGCACGTGACGGTGATCAACGCCGGCACCATCGTGCTGCTGCAGATGGTGGTGAACCTGGCCGTGCGCCGGGTGAAACCCCTGCCGACCATGGTCAGCGGCATCCTCATCGGCGCGGCGGGTTTCTTCTGCCTGGCGCTTTCCACCCGGGTGGAGGTGTTCATGCTGGGCATAGCCGTGTTCTCCATCGGCGAGATGACCTGCCATCCCAAGTACTACAGCTACATCGGCCTGGTGGCTCCGGCCGACAAGAAGGCCGTCTACATGGGCTATGCCTTTCTCTACGGGGTGATCGGCTCGCTGGTCGGCTCCAACATCGGGGGAGAGGCCTACCGCGCCGTGCTCAAGCCGCTGGTGGGCCAGCCCGGAAGCGCCGCTACCCTGAGCACGTTCTGGCTGGTATTCGGCGTGCTGGGGGTGGCGGCGGCGCTGCTGCTGGTGGGCTACAACCGCTGGTTCGGAACCGACACCGCCACCACCCGGGCCCGTGCCCGCCGGGTGATGAAGGTGATCTACGGCGGCCTGCTGCTGCTGGCGCCGGCGCTGGTGCTGCTGTTGGCCTGGCGTCGTGGCACCGTACCCCCCAAGACCTGGGTCCAGGCGACGATCATGGTGGCCATGGGCGGGGGCGGGCTGTGGACCCTGCTGCGGGGAAGCGTCGACGACTCCTCTCCCCCGCCCGGGGCTGCCGCCCCGGACAACTGAGGGGTCTCTTCTGTATTGAGGTCGGAGCGGGGGAGAGGCAGGGCACGGCTACTCGAAGCGGAACTGCTTCTTCTGGGCCTGGGAGCGCACGGCCTCGATCATGGCCTGGTCGAGGGTCTTGGGGCCCTTCTCGGCCAGCTCGCGTTGCTTCTTGGTGATGTAGGCCTTGCGCTCGGCGGCCAGCTTGCGGATGCGGGCCTGGATCTCGGCGCGCTTTTTCCGTTGCTGCTCGACGTAGCGCTTGCGCTCGGCCTTGGACATCTTTCTCATGTTCTCGGGCAGTTGTTCCTCGGCCAACTTGTCCACTGAGGTCCGCCCGGAGGCTTCGGCCTCGACGAGATCCCAGTCGTCGGCCTGGTAGGCCCCCGAGGCCTTGTACACCGCCCGCTCGGCAGCCGCCGCCGGAGCAGCCATCTTGGCCTTGCTGTCCACGGCCATCTGCCGGGCACGTTTCTTGCGACCCACCGCCCCGATGGGAATGTAGGTGTCATTCAACTGGCGGTTGAGCTCGGCGATCTGCTTGTCCTGGGGAGCGACGATCTGGGGCACGCGCCGGTTCTGGTCGATGACCATGAAGGCGCCGTCGGCCAGCAGGGCCCCTTCCTTCCACTTGCCGCTGATGCCGTCGGCTTCCGAGCCGCAGTGGATGGTGTTGACGATGATGCCGTGGCTCACCGCCTGTTTCACGGCCTGGCGGAAATCCACCGGCCCCTGGGTGAAGGGCTCGTTGCCGGCGATGAAGATGACCTTGAGGTCACGCGGCGACTTGCTCCAGGCGAGTTCCTTGACCGCCTGCTGGATGACCTGGCCGCAGTACTCCGAGCCGCCGTTGGTGCGCAGGGCGAACAGTTCCTCCGATACCTTGTCCAGGTCACCGGTGAGTCCCACGATCTGGCGAATGTAGCCCTCGGCCGCCGGCAGGCTGTCCTTGCCGTACTCGTAGAGCGCCACCTGGATGCGGGGCTTGAGCCCGGCCCGGCGGGCGCTGAGCAGTTCGTTGACCACCTTCCACAGCTGGGTCTTGGCCTGGTCGATGAGCCCCTGCATGGAGCCCGAGGTGTCGAGCAGCAGTGCCACCTGCACCAGTGGCCGCTGCTGCTGCTTTCGGGCCCGGGCCGGCGCCGCCGCCAGCAAACCCGCCACCACCAGGGCCAACAGACATCCGCTTCTTGCCAACAAGATTCTGCTTTTCATGGTACGCCTCCTTTTTCCACGGTTCGCTGCCAACGCTAGCTACCGACGGAACAACTGCGGCCGGGATCTACCCGGGTACACCAAGCGCTGTCGATTTGCCGGTAACGCGATCAGTACTACGGCAACCGCTGGATTACAACCCGTGCCTGGACCTGTCCCCGCGCCTGGGCCTGTCCCCGCGCCTGGGCCTGTCCCCGCGCCTGGGCCTGTCCCCGCGCCTGCGGGTCTACCGGACAACGATGACTGCCAGCGACTCCCTGTTGCTACAAAATTGTCTACTTCCGGACTCCAATAAATAGCAGATAAATAACAAGGAAGTACGGCGATGCCCCACTGCGTCATCGAGCATCGTTTCCCGTATACTACAGATGTGTTCCCCGAAGGGAACCGTCGCTTTCGGACAACGTAGTGTAATCACGGCTGTTTTCCAAACGAGCCGACCATGGCACGCATGTTGCTTTATCGGGGGGGGAACAGAGATCGACCAACCGTTTTCCTGGAGGAAGGACATGAAAAGGTTTCTGGCAATCGTCTCCAAGCTGGCACTGGCGGCCCTGGTGGCTTCCGGCTGCGGCAACGGCAATCTCACGGGCGGGGAGGAACTGTCCAACCCCTTCCTGGAGGGCCTCGACGAGGGCAAGGAAGATACCGGCTACCTGAACATGCGCGGGCTCGAGGTTCACGTCACCCTAGAGGCCGACGTCACCGCCTCGTCTTCCTGGCGCCTGTTCGACGCCCCCGCCGAGCAGGCCCAGTTCGCGGTCACCTACCTGCGCAAGCGCAAGAGCTTCTACCTGGAGATCCTGGCCGAGGACAACGCCACTCCCGACCGGGTGGAATGGCTGGTCGACGGCCAGTGGCTCGACGCCACGGCGGCGCACTCGGTCGACAGGTCCAAGCTTACCCACTATCGCCTGCGCCAGGTAAACGCCGTGGTCATGGGCTCCCAGGCCAACAACCTGGAGGCCGGTCGGGTGTTCGAAGCACCGGTACCGCTCAAGCCGTTCGCCATCATGAGCGACGCCGGTGACAAGTGCGCCGATCACAACTCCCATATCGACCTGAGCCAGGGCGTCTACTGGTACCTGTGGAACCCGTCCCGCTCGGGCTGCCCGGGCGATTTGCTCACCACCATGACGCTGACGGTGGAGGAGCTGCTACCCAACAACCCGGAAAGCTACCCCGAGTACGACCAACTCTGGGCCGATGGCGAGCTGACGGCGGCGGTGTTCTTCGGCAAGCTCGACGATGGCGACGTGGCCGATGACTACAACTGGCGCAACGTCGATCGCCTGGCCGACTGGCTGGGCGAGGCCGGCTTCAGCGAGCAGCCCGACCAGCCCCTGGGGCGGCGCTTCGTCAAGGAGGCGGTGGCCGGGCGGCGGGTGGTCATCGACATCTACGGCCCGGACGTCTTCCACTCGGTGGCCGACTACGCCCGCTTCGGCAACTGGCAGAAGGCGGTCAGGGAACACGAGATCGTCATGTACAACGGCCACAGCGTGCTGGGCACCGGCTATGCCTTCGAGCGGGCCGAGTACCCCGACTTCTACCAGATCTTCCAGGTGGCCTCTTGCCTGAGCTACGAGTACTACGTGCGCCCGGTGCTGGCCGGCAAGGGCGACTGGGCCAGCGTGGACGTCATCTCCAACGTCACTCCCACCTACTACTCGGAAAACTTCCCCTTGACCACCACCGTGCTGGCCAAGCTGGTGTGGGGCTTCGAACACGACGGCCGCGCATCCTGGCAGGACATCATGGAGGCGGTCAGCCGCAAGGTGGGCCACGCCCGCTTCGGCGTCAGCGGTGCCCGCGGCAACTGCTTCTCCCCCGAGGGAGATCGTTGCTCGCCGGCGGGAGACGAGGAGTTCACATTCGAGAGCACCGTCCCGGTGGACATCCCCGACAACGACCAGGCGGGCATCAGCTCCGTCATCGAGGCCCAGGGCCAGGGCAGTGTCGGCAGCCTGGAGGTCGAACTGGACATCACCCATACCTACGTGGGCGATCTCACCGTAACCCTCACCCATGCCGGCAAGACGGCAGTGCTGTGGAACCGCCAGGGCGGCTCGGCCGACGATATCGTCACCACCCTGCGCCTCAATGACTTCAACGGCGTCGACATCGCCGGCACCTGGGAATTGCACGTGGTGGATTCGGCCCGCTACGACCAGGGGCGCGTCAACTCCTGGTCGCTGCACGTCACCAGCGGCAGCGGCGAGGTGGTGGAACCGGTGCGTTTCGCCTCCCAGCAGCAGCTGGATATCCCCGACAACGACTCCCACGGGGTACAGAGTGTCATCAGCGTACCGGAACAGCTCACCATCGCCTCCCTGCAGGTGGAGATCGACATCCAGCATACCTATGTGGGTGACCTGGTGATCGAACTGTCCCACAACGGCACCAGCTACGCGCTGTGGGATCGCGAGGGCGGTTCGGCCGATGACATCACCCGTACCTTTTCAGTGAGCGCCTTCGACGGCCAGGATGCCGGCGGCGACTGGTTCCTCACCATCAGCGACAACGCCGGCCTGGACACCGGCCGTCTCAGCGGCTGGGCGCTGCTGGTTACGCCCACGCAGTAACCACCGCCGGTTGCGGAACGAACCTTCCCTCCCCCCGGTCGCCCGCGCGGCCGGGGGGAGTTCCTTTCAGGTACAGTGCTCCCAGTCCTCGCGCAGCCGCTCGAGCTGCCGGGCGCTGGGGCGCCGCCAGGGGGGCTTGGCGCCGGCCCGGCGGCGCGCGCCGCCGGGGCGGCGGCGTGAACGCATGCTTCCGGAATTTCGGCTCTTTTTCTCTGCCGCACTTGCCGTCATGACCACTACCTCTCCACTACCTCCTCCCCGCGGTGTTCTGTTCGGCCGCTCGCCCGCAATCATGAGAAGCGACCGCCCTCTGCCGGGAAGATTCGACGAATCATGGAGAGAAGAAGATTTCCTGGGGGTGGAGTTACTCTACCTGCTGGCCGTCTTTCCAGGTGCCGCTGACCTTGCGGCCGTCGGGGAAGGTGAAGGTTCCCCGGCCGTTGGGCTTGTCGTCGCGAAACTGGCCCTCGTAGACGGTGCCGTTGGGCAGCTCCAGCCGGCCCCGACCGCACTTCTTGTCGGCCTTCCACTGCCCCTGGTAGCGTTCACCGTTGCTCGAGGTCAATGTCCCCTGGCCCTGGCGCCGGTCACGGTGCCAGTTACCCACGTACTTCCAGCCGTCCGGCCAGAGCATGGTGCCAGGCCCCTCGCGCAGGTCGTCTTTCCAGGTGCAGTCGCAGCGCTTGCCGTCCGGCCAGGAGTAAACCCCCCGACCGTCTTTCTTGCCGTCCTTCCAGGAACCGCTATAGCTGCGCCGGTCCGGCCAAGTGTAGGTGCCCTCCCCGGAAAACTTGCCGTCGACGAATTCACCCTGGTAACGCCGGCCATCGGGCCAGGTCATCTCCCCCCGGCCGGTACGCTTGCCGTGGCGGAACTCGCCGCGGTACACGGCACCGGAAGGCCAGCTCATGGTGCCCTGGCCGTGCTGCTTGCCGTTTTTCCACTCGCCCTGGTAGCGGCGCCCGTCGGGCCAGGTGTAGACACCCTGACCGTGACGCCGGCCCTGGCGCCACTGGCCCTGGTAACGCCGTCCATCCGGGAGGGTAAAGGTCCCCTGGCCCTCGATGACTCCCTGGCGGAACTCGCCCTGGTAGACCCGGCCGTCGGGCCAGGTCAGCTGGCCCCGGCCATGCATCTTGTCGTCTTTCCACTGGCCCTGATAGACCTTGCCGTGGGGACCGTGATATTCTCCCTGCCCGGAGCGCTTGTTGTCCTGCCAGTGCCCCTGGTAACGCGAGCCGTCCGGGCGGGTGTAGGTTCCTTCGCCGGCAAACACCCCTTTGGCGAACTCGCCGGTATACTGGCTGCCGTCCGGCCAGGTGTAGGTTCCCTGCCCGTCCATGACCCCGTCGCTGAAGTGTCCCTGGTAGCGGTGCCCCTGGGCGCTGACCGCCACTCCCTGGCCGTGGGCCAGGCCGCGCCGGCACTCGCCCTCGTAAGTCCAGCCGCTGCCCTTCTTGGACAGCACCTGGCAGGTGGCCGCACGGGCCAGGGCCGGTGCCAGCAGCAGCAGCACTGCCACGGTGTGCACGATGAGCTTCACGCCCCGCAGTGTATTCGGAATGCTCCCACAGTCAAGACAACGCTCCCAGTCGCCCCAGCACCGGGGCGGCCAGGGAGGCCATCCACAGCGCCGCCGACACCAAGGTCAGCAGCTGGGCCTGGCGATAGGCACGCAGCTTCTGCTCCACCACTCCGGCCAGGTCGTAGATCTGCCCGGCCAGGCTTTCGGCTATCTGGCGGGGGCCGGCCCGGAAGAAGTCCTCCTGGTAGGCGGCCTTGGTACGGCGCTGGCGCACGTGGCCGAAGAAGACCAGCTTGGCCAGGTCCCGGCGCATGGTCTGGGGCAGCCGCGCCACCACCACCCGCAGGCAGAGGAGCACCGCCACGGCGGCACAGGCGGCGGCGGCCAGCGCCAGCGGCCCCCCCAGGGCCCCGGTGGAGGCCACGGCCAGGATGATGGAGTTGACCAGCAGCAGGGAGTTTGACTTGTCATCGGTGAAGCGCACGAATTCCTGGTTGTAGTCCATGATGGACATGGCCAGCTTCATGCGCTCGGTGTCGTCCAGTACCGCACCCGCCCTCCCGGCCGTTCTCCGGGGCATCTCCAGCAGTGTTCCGGTCACCACTTTCCGCTCGTCGGCCATGACACGCCTCCTTGATCGAGGTTCCAGCAGTATTCACTGCAGGTATCGTGCCAGCCGGGAAAAGTCCGTGGTATCGGGCCTTCCGTCTCCCGCTGCGGAGTCACGGCGCACCAGTTCGATACAACGGGATCGGCTACTGCACCAGTTTGGAGCGGTGATAGTTACTTGTC
>Ga0190358_1000319_pt1 | contig 15357 bp, 15 predicted proteins | sample 48721812_MG_FD_161666 | JGI IMG/M metagenome (GOLD analysis project Ga0190358, IMG submission 161666) | Hydrothermal vent microbial mat bacterial communities from Southern Trench, Guaymas Basin, Mexico - 4872-18-1-2_MG | ecosystem: Environmental > Aquatic > Marine > Hydrothermal vents >... | reverse complement strand
TCAACAATTTCTGCTTTTAAAAAAGATTCTCTAGGAGAATTAGTAATGCCAAAAGCACCAACTTATTATCTTTTTTATAAACAAGAAAAAGGAATTAATAAAATAGTAGAGATTCTGTATGATAAAAAGAGTGATGGAATTAATGCAAATGAAGAAATTCTTTATTCTGAACCAAAAAAGAAAAAAACAAAATCAACAGATATTATACTCTGAGCTTTTTCTTAATTTTTTTATATAATTTTTCCCAAAATTTGTTTTTATCCTCTTTTCTAATAATTAAATAACCTATTAAATATCCAATAGCTGCTCCTGCTAATACATCACTTAAAAAATGCACTCCTAAATATATTCTTGATATTGCAATTAAAATAGCAAATCCTATCCAAAAATATTTTAGTTTAGGATATTCTTTAGATATTATTGGAATAGCAGAAAAAGCAAGCAGAGTAGTAAATGATGGAAAGGAAAAATTCCAGATTGTATGGCTTGTTTTTGCTATTAAAGTAGAAATTAAGCCTAATTGATAGGGCCTTTCTCTTTGTATAATTATTTTTAATAAAAAACTAATTAGAGCAGAACTTGCAAGAGTAATCCAAAGAGGAATTAAATTTTTTCTTTTTTTATTTTCAAATATAAAGAGCAAAGTGAGAAAAACAGAGACAATTAATTCAGAACTAAGATAATTTATAATCACAAAAATTCCTAAAATAAAGTAGTTTCTAATATTTCCTAAAAACTCAGACAAAAGATTATCAATAAAAAAAGAACCTATAATTGCAATAATTATTAGAATTCCTATAAAAATTTCTCTTTTTTTCATTAATTTAAAAACCTTAAAATACTTAAATATATTTCTACTCTATTATTTTATGAATAAATTAGAGGAAAAATTAGGAAGTATTTTTATTAGATATTTCTTAATGATTTTAGGAGGCTTATCAGGATTAGCAATCTTTTCTATTGTTTTTACTCCTTTAACACTTTATCCTAGTTATTTTCTTTTGGATTTGTTTTTTAATACCTCTCTTTCAGGAATTGTAATATTAATTAATGGAATTTTTCCAATAGAGATTATAGAATCTTGTGTTGCTAGCTCTGCATATTATCTACTTTTTATTCTAAATTTGTCAATTCCAAATATAAAAATAAAAAAAAGATTAACTATTCTTGGAGAATCTTTTTTAATTCTTTTAATAGTAAATCTTCTTAGAATTTTCTTTTTGAGTTTATTATATATTTCAGGCTCTAATTTATTTGATTTCTCTCATAGAGTATTTTGGTATCTTTCAAATATTATTTTTATAGCAGGAATTTGGTTTATTATGGTTAAACATTATAAATTAAAAGAGATTCCTTTTTATACAGATGTGAAATTCCTTTTTAATTTATTAAAAAGCTCTAAGAAATCCAAGAGTTCCAAGAAAAATAAGTAATCCTGCAATTATTATTCCTACTGAAATGAATAAAATACTCTTTTTTCTTTCTAATCCTAATATCCAAGAAACTAGACATCCAGACCAGGCTCCTGTTCCAGGAAGAGGAATTGCAACAAAAATAACTAGTGCTAAAAATCCAAGAGCCTCATGTCTTTTTTCAAATTTATCCACTCTTTTTTGAAATCTTTTTAAGTAGAAATTAAAGAATTTTTTGTAGAATTTTAAATTCATTAGTCTTTCATGAAGAAAGTCTAAAAAAAGAAAAATAAGGAAAATTAAAATAAGATTTATTAAAAGTATAAATAAAAAAATAATAATTAGAGGAATTCCATTTTCTTTTGCATAGAGAATTGCTATGGGAAGTCCAACTCTTAATTCAGTTATTGGAAGAATTGTTAGAATTATTGCATAAAGAAGTTTTAATTCCATGAGTAGTTGTCTGCTATTTCTTTTAAATCTACAAAAGCCTCAACCATAAACTTTTCAGTGACTGGAAGAACCTCACAATTTGCTATATATAAGTTATAACAATACTCTCCATATTGTTCTATTTTGCTCTCATTTCCCTCATGAATATTAACATACATATAATTTCCTCCACAAGAAGCATTTTCATTTTTTGAAACTTGTATATTAAATATATCTAAATTCATTAAATTACCTATTGCTATTTGCCAGTCTCCATCACAATAAAGATTTTCTGTTGTAACATTTAGTATCATATTGTTTCTAAGATTCATTTCTCCTTCAAAAGGAATCTCTTTTAATTTCTCTGGATTTGTTCTTAAATAAAAAACAGTGGTTAATTTACTTCCCTGATATTGAGTAATCATTGGAATTTGATAAAAAGTGAGTTGTCCTTGTTTTATTTTAGTGAATTTTAAAGTCTCATATTTAAAATGACTTGAACCATATCCAATTAACCAGACAATTGCAAAAATAAGAATAAAAATTCCCAGAAATAAAAAAATGCTTCTTAATTGCTTTTTTTGTTTTTTAATTTCTTCTTTACTAGCATGTTTTTTTTCTGTTTTTCCTGAGAACTCTTTTGTCTGCTCTTTTCCATTTTTTTTAATTGTAATAATTTCTTTAACTTCCTCTTTTTTTTCTTTTTTATCTTCTTTTTTTGTACTCTTTTTCTTTGCCATATTTATCTTTTCTTTTTTTAAGTTTATAAGATTTATCTTATTTCTAAAATTTGAAATAAAAATTCATCACTCATTTGAACTAATTTTTCTTGAGGAGCTCTAATAAATACACAGTTATTCTCTTGGACAATTTCAGGAAATTCACTTTCCTCTATAATAATAAAATTATCTTCACAAGTTTTTATTGGAAGATTTCCTTCACAATCACTTTCATTTAAGCAAGCATTTTGCATTCTTAAGACAATTGATTGCAAATTTCTAGCAATTTCATATGAAGCATCAATATTTTTAGAAGAAATATATAGAGGTTTTCTAGCATAATTTTCTGCTGTTTTTAATTTCTCTTTTATTTCTTCTATTTTAAATTCTGGAAATTGTTCTGGATTATATTTAAACATAAAATCATAATTTCCTAGATTTAAATACCAGTAATTACCTGTATTTAGAAATTCAAATCCATTATAAACTATTTTATTGTTTTCTCTCTCTTTTCCAAAACTTCCAACAATTACTCCAAAAACACTTCCAAACATAACAACAATTAAAAGTATTCCAATTATTATTGAGTTTTTTCTTTGTTTTTTTGCTTCTTTGCTTTTTGATTTTAAAGGCTTCATAATTAAAATATAAACAAAACTAATTTATAAAGTTTATACTAATTCACCTAATATGTTTCTAAAGTATCCACTAAGTCAATAAAAAAAGAAAAAAAGAAAAAAATAAAAAATTAAATTTGGATTTAACTAACAACTAGATCAGCACTTGTTGCAGAAGTACCTTTGTATGTTGCACTTGTATCTAAATTAACTTTGTTTCTTAGATATGTTGCAGCATTTGTAGTATCTTCTTTCTCATAACCAGCTACTAATAATGCCATTTCACTAGTAAGACTTGAACTTGCATATGATTTGATTAGGAATTGTCCTGAACCAACACCAGTAGCAGTAGTCCATTCAGTACCACAATAAGCACCACCTACTAATGCAGCAGCAGCTGAGTTAATACAACTTCCACCAACAACAATTAAATTCTTGTCAGCAACTGAACTAACTTCTGTGTCTTTCACAACCATTATTTGAGCAACACCCTCTGATACAATTTCTGCATCAGCTGAAGCAACCCATACATCTGCAGTAACTTCATCTCCATAATAAGTTATTGTATAATCATACTCATCTCCAGAAGAATCTAATTCAACTTTTGAGGCTAAATCAGAAAGAACATATCCTACATCATTATCAGAAGATACTTCTTCTTTAGTTACATTATCACTAGATACATGTAGTTTATCATTGCTAGTTAACTTAATTGCAGCAGCCCACATATCACCATCACCAATATCATCATCTTTGTCAGCTTCTGTGAAATTAACATGAGCAATTCCATTTGTATCAGTAATAGTTACACTTGTTGGAAGAGTAATTAACAATCCTTTTTCTGAAACAGCAGTATTATAACTAATAGTTCCAGAAGCCACTGAAAAGTTAAAGTATGCATATCCATCAGCAACACCCCACAACTGAATTGAGATGTCTCCGCCTTCAACTTCTTCTAAATCCTCTAAATCATCAAAAACTAGATTATTTGCACCAATTATGTCTCCTAATTCTACTTCAAAATCATCTACATCAGTGAAGTCAATGTTAGTTACTTCATAATAAGCTGTTTTAATATCTGCAATATCATCATTATCAATTGCATTTGTTATTAAAAATCTATCTCCTTCTACAACTTCAATACCTGTATCATTTTTTTCTGTAGCATTATTTGTGAAGTACATAGTAGTTGTATTTCCTCCAATAGCAAGACTTAGATTATGATCCAAACTTCCACCTAAATGAGTTGTATCAGTTGCATCATCAAAGTACATTAGTTCTAAATCATAGTTATCCATTGATATTGTTAATACATCTGAACCATCTCCAACTTCAATTGTTTCTGGGTCATCTGGAAAATCTAATCCACCAAATCCTAACTTAATTGTTTCAAAAGTAGGAAATACTAATGCATTTGCTTCTGTTAAGAAACTTTCATCATCAGATGTCCAAGCAAGTTCAATCTTAGTAAGATCTTGTCCTCCTGTTAAGGTTACATCTAATCCATCAATATCTTCATCATTGAGTTCTGCTTCTTCACCATCAATAAGCTCTATTTTACCACTTCCAAGAGCAAATTCAGCTTTACTAATTCCTGATTCTTTTTCATCATATAAAACTTCTGTTAAAACAATATAAGAACCATCATCAAGTTCTTCATATGGATTAGCTTGATCTACATCAATTTTGTCAACAAGTTCACCATCAACTTCAAAGATAACTTCATCAGAATCAATAAATTCAATAGAAACTACATGCCCATTAACAGTTACACTATCACCTTTTGCTAACATGTGTTTTTCTGCAGTATCTAAAAGAGTTATTTTTCCATTATATGCATTTAGAACATAGTATTCTCTTCCCATTAATGGCATATCTGTTTCATTCATATCAGTTATAACAATTGAATCATCAAATTCAATTTCATATGTTAAGACATTATCTCCGTTTCCAATATGAAAACCAAATGTTGGAGTATCATCATTATAATCATTATCAGCAAACCAACTTAAACTTTCTGTTGTGCTTAGAGTAATTGTTTGCTCATATTCTTCATCAATGTCTCCGTCATCATAGGTTCCATCTGCTAAAAAGACTTCCATATCATCCTCATTAACAGTAGAATGAATATCATTTAATCCATCTCCTAGATTAAAGTGGTTAGAATCTTTGTCAAGAGTAAAAACTTCTCCACCTTCAAATGAAGTACTTCCAGTAGCAGGTAGATTTTCACCTAAATCAGCTTGAATAGTATTTGCTGCAATCTGATCTAAATTAGAAACACCAGCGCCAGTACCATAAACAATTGCTGCGTTTGCACTCCCACCAGACACAAAAGGTGCTGGATAAGTTGCAGCCATAGCAGTTCCCATGGTTAGGCCAGCCATTAATATGCTTGCTCCAATTGCTGAAATTTTTCTAATATTAAATTTCATTTGTTTTTTATTTTTGACCTCCTTTCAACTCTCTTAAACATGTTGCCAAGGACAACCAATATTTCAAATCCACAGCCATAGGGGAAACTGTCTTATTGAAATACCTAGGTTTGTTTATTCCCTATAAGAACACCCGCTAAGGTGTAATTCCTCTAAGCTATTTTCTTTAAAAAGGTTGTTGTCAATTTTTTCGCTTTTTTTGTTAAGACTTCCAAAAGGAGGGTTTTCATTTATAAAGGTTTCGGTGTCACTAACATATTAATACAAATTTGTTTATCCTCGGAAACAAAAGATTTATTAAGATAGAGTTATTAATAATAACATATATTAAAATAGAACATATAAGTATAAAATATATAATAGACATATATATTAAAAAAACACTTATATGGTTTATCGACGATAATGGCAAAAACAAAAATTAGAGAAATAACAATAAAAGAAGCAAAAGGAAGCTTTATTTTAATGAGAAGTTCAAAAATCTCTAAAAAAGATTATGATTTTTCAAGTCTTTTGTCACTTAGACAGCTTTTGAGCAATGAAAAAGCCCGAATTTTATCTGTTATAAAGGATAAAAATCCTAAATCAATATATGAACTAGCAAAATTACTAAATAGAGGCTTTAAAGCAGTAAATGATGACATAAAACTCCTTCAAAAATTTGGTTTTGTGGATTTAATAGAAGAAAAAACAAAAAACAGAATTAGACACAAACCAGTGGTTTTAGTAGATACAATTACAGTGCATTTTAAGATATAATTTGTTTTTATCAGGCTTGACTTCTATTTTAAAGAAAGAGTCATAAGAGGAACCTTGGTTTCTTTTATTTAATAATACACATTTAAACTAACATCTATATAATGAGGAAAATTCTGAATAGAACCTTTATAATTTAAAGTAGAATTTCCCTTTTCAAAGAAAATTACTGGTTGTTCATTTACAGTTATATAAAAATCATAACCAATTATTGCACTATTTTCAGTTATTTTCCAGCTTTCTTCTAATAAACTTTCTATTGTCTCATTTAAAACATCACAAGTCTTTCTTCCATCTTCACAATTACTTTCATAATTAACACATTCCATTATTAACTCTTGAATAGAATAATAACTAGAATCTTCTGCACAATTAGTAGTATAAGAAAGAGAAGCCTGAATAAAACTTCCTACTTCATTTGCCCCTAAAAATTCTTCTTTTGAATTTTTTATTGTTACAACTAAAAAAACCAATAAAACTACAGCAATAACTAATATAATTAAAGCAAATCCAACCATTTCTTCTTGTCCACGTTTTGATTTAAGATTTATTTTTCTCTTTATCATTTTGCAGATTCATAACTTACTATTAATTTAGCGAGTTCACATTTATCATAAATATTTTCATTATTTGATTCTTTTCTACAAAGAGCAACAAAATTTGAAACAGTATATCCAGAATTTTCTGCTTCTTTAAGAGTAATAATATTACACTCTGGATAATTTGCAAAATCACACTCTATTTCTGACTGAGAAATAGGATATATTTTTCTTATTTCTATATTTGAAATTCTCCAAAAATTTGAATAAACATTAATATTTCCTTTTAAAGCCATTATTTTGTCAGCATCAATACAATTTACTTTTGAAGTTCCAAATGCATTTCCACAAGAAAATTCAGGAGAACTTGCAAGTTTGTTTACTAAAAGCCTAGCATTATCTTCTTCTAAAATTGTTGCACTATCCTTTAAACTTCCAAATCTTATTACTAAAAAAAACAAGCCAACTAAAACAAAAAGTACAGTCACTGCGATTAGCATAAATGCTGTTTGCTGTATCTTCATCTGACCTCTATTGTTTTTAGGTCTGTGAAGGCTAGAAATTTTTAATTTCTTTGTTTTCATTTGACCTCTATTACTTTTATTTACCATAGTCTGCATTTTCCAACATTTTTATTATCAATTTCTTGAACAAGACTTCTTAAGAAATATAATTCTTCTGAATTTTCAAAATTAGACAAGGAATTAATAAGTTGAGCTAAATAAGGATTTAAAACAGGACTACATCCTTTAATAGCCAAATAATTTGCTTTATTCATATAAAGACTTGATAATTGTAGATTTCTCTTCATTAATCTCTGTAATTGACATTCATATATTTCTTTGTCTGAAAAAATCGCAGCATACATTAGAGCATCTCCTTCAAAATAAACTTCTTTATTATTTTTTTCAACTCTTTTAGCATTATAATTCACAAAAATATCACAATTTCCATAATTAAAACACACCAGAATATCATCTTCAGAACACCCTTCTCTTATTCTTAAATTAGGTTGATTTAAGTCCTCTAATTCATCCTCTATATCTGTTGGTGCGTTTACAAAACAATAGTTCTTAGAAGCAGGAGTTAAATAAATTAAATCAGCAATTTTAAATGGAAATTTAAATGGTTTTGAAAAAATATAAAAAGTTCTTCCCTGAATATATTTTTCAGAAAAAATATATTTATTTTGAAATTGAGCCTCTATATTGGTTTCAACCCATTTATTAAAATCTTTTTGTCTTACTTCAATTCTCTGAAGCCCAAAATTACTATAATTATCACATCTATTATGGATTTGTGTTTCTTCTGGAAATGTAAAAGAACTAGTTACTGCTGATTCAAAACTTGTTTCTAGAGGATTTAATAAAATTCCAACCTCTTGACTAGTTTTTGCACTATGAGCAGTTTCTTCAAGATTAATCACCTTCACTACAAAATAAATTGCAAGAAAAATTATAGTAATTCCAACAATAATTGCAAATAACCATCCAAATGAAATTTGTAAATAAGCTTTTTTATTTTCAATCATTTTTTATGGAGAAGATATTTTAACTAAGTCCTCTCCAAAATCCTTATAGAGAGTTATTGTAACTCTTCCATCAATATTTAGAATACAATAATATGGGTTTTGAACTGAAGTTATGTCTTCAAGATTTATTTTTTCTATTTTTCTTTCATCACGAGAAGAATCAGAATATCTAATAATTAGATTTTCAAATTCAGTATTCACAAAACAAACTGAAATTACTTTTTTTGGAAGTGAATAAACTTCTTCTGAAGAACCTTTTGGAGCTTTCCACATTTTTTCTACATCATTCTGCAAATCTAAAACAAAATTCTCTATTTGAAGATCCTGTTGAAGATTTATAAATTTAATAATTCCATAAACTGCAAAAGCAATAAAAATAATTATTAAGAAAATAGAAAAAATCATTCCAAAAGACAATTTCATCTGTCCTCTTTTATAATTCATAATTAAAATAGATTTTCTAAACTTATAAAGTTTTATAATCTTCTAGAAGATTAGTCATAGATTTCATAAGGACGAACAATTATACTACACTCATTTTGAGGAGGATAAACATTATTTTCATCTTTACATTTTATATAGTAATCCACATTAATATTCCAATTAGCATAATGAATAAAATCATCATTAGTTCTCATTATTTGTGCTGCTTCATCAAAATTATAATTACAACCTACATTACTTGCAGTTCCATAAACACATTCTGCTCTTTCATCTGTAACTAGAGTTAAATAATCATCTGAATTATAAACTCTTGAAATTATTGGAGACATAGTATCAACTTCAACATCAAAGTTAATAGTTGCATATTCTGTATTTCCTCCTAAATCAATGCATTTTACATAATAAGTATAGCTTCCTTCTTCTAACCATAATTCTTGAGAGTGATTGAAAGAGCCTGTGTTATAAAAGATAGTATAGTCTGATTCTTGCCCTGTCCTACTAAAATAACAACTAGCCTCTCCATCTTTATATCCTGCAGATGTTTCTGCTTCTATTAAAACTTTAACAGAAGTTGTTGGACCTTTTACAATTGTATTATTTGGAGTAATACTTTCAATTATTAGGGGCTCTGTTCCAATTAAAGTATATTCAAAGGATTCAGTGTTTGTGTTTCTTTGTTCAGTTGAATTAGGTTTGTCTCTACATCTTACATAGAAATTATTCTCAACATGATTTTGAATTCCTGTTAAAGTTGTTGTACAAGGATATAGCATATAAGCATTCATTTCTAAAACACTTGTTGCACAATCCATAGAATTCTCCATGTTTTCATAAGCTGTATCTAAATGACTCCATCTACATTCAGAAGGTTCATTAATATAGAAAATAACATTAGTTTCTTCTGTATTATATGCAACTGGCATTCCATTTAATGGATCTGCAAATAAAATTACAGGAGCAGTGTAATCTGGCTCATCACTAACACAATATTTGAATACAAAGTTTGCAGGATTTGAATTACCCATGGCATCTTCACATCTAACATAAATATCAAAGTTGCCTCCATTTTCAAGAGTTAGATTTTCAGATGCAGCATTTTCAGCTCCAGGCATACTTATTGTATAAGAATGATTATAATCAAAGAAATCATCCATAAATAAATTACCCATTGTTTCAAAACTATCTGTATTCATTGGACTTATTTTACATCTTGCAGGTTCATTTAAAGTTACTCCAAATGAAAAAGGAGTAAATGCAGGAATGCAACCATCTGAAGATTGGATATATCTAACATAAACACCTTTATTTGGAGGAGAAATTGCATTTGCAGGAGTATAAATATAATTATTACTTAAAAGAGCTTCTTGCCAAGGAGCAATAATTGGATAAGAATTATCATTTCTATTTACAAAAGCACACTTTTCATTAGTTGTTCCTGAATTTAATAATTCACAGCTCTGTCCTAAACTCTTACATTGATATTCAGAACAAGGAATTAAACCTTGTTCATTACACTTTTCACAAGCAGTTCCTCCTGTTTCTGGTTGCCAAGTATTACACTGATAAGTTATTATTTGAGCTCTTTTATTTTTATAAAATAATGTAGCCAATAGAGCGCCCACTCCAGCAGCAATCCATCCAAATCCAGGAATTGCAGCTAATCCAACAAAAAAAGAGCTTCCAGCAAGAACTCCTCCTTCTGCACTTAGTTTAACTATTAAAGAACCAACAAAGTATCCTACTGCAAAACCTGCGCCCGCCTGACTAACTAATGCTTGAAGATTAGGGTCGTCAGCAAATAATTGCTCTCCTAACCAATTAATTCCAAAATAAAATGCTGCTGCAACTGCAGCTGAACTTATTATAGCCCCCGCTGTTGCAGCAATATCTGCAGCAACACCCTCAGTAAAACCTAAATTAGTTAGAAATTTTGCAAAACCTTTTTTTGCCACTCCTTCTTCAGCAGCCTCTTTTGTATTTGAAAAGACATCTTTTATTAATTTAGTACCTTTTTTTCTTATTTCTTCTGCTGCTAATCCTTCAATTGCTCTATAAGCAATTTTTTTTACTCCTTCTGCACGAGTAGGCTGATTTAAATTAGAAACATCTGTGTCTGGCAATTCTCCTTCTAAAAAACCAAAGTCAGCTTCTCCTTCACAAGAACCTTTTACAGAACTACACAATTGTCCACTTAAAGAACAATCCATCATCCTAGTCCATGTAGTTGCTATACAAGCATATAAAACAGAGCCAACACATTTATTAGTTCCTGAAACACAGTCAGTCCCTTTAATATCTTCTCCTCCATTATCAGATTCAGCAGCACTTACTAAATCAAAACTACTTCCAAGCAAATAAGAAATTGCAAAGATTCCAATAATTAAAATAAATATTTGAAAAATTGCCTCTGCTTTAAATTTTCTTTTTTTAATCATTCTATTTCAGTAAAATCAATTTCATATTTTTCATAATATCCTTCATTTCCAAGATAATTAACACTAATTCCACAATCACCCATACTACCACAGATTCCTTGAACACTCTCTATAAATTTAGCATTACTTTCACATCCTTTTTCACAGTTTTTAGCATCTCCCACTTCATATCCTGGAATACATTTACAATTTTCAACACAAAACTTTCTTTGTAATTCTCTTTTTTCTTCAATAGTCTCTTTATCTCGGAAAATATTATACTTGTATTTAACAACACAATAATATTCCCCAATATCACAAATTGAAGATGATTCTGATTGAGAATTCCAAAAATCAAATCCAGGAGAATATTTTGGAACACAACTAGCTCTAATCTCCTCTTCTTCTAAATTTTTTAATTTTAATTCTTTTCCTTCATCATCTTTTAATACACTATATCCTTCTATCCAAATACAATCTCTTTTTTCATCATTTAAGCAATCCTGCTCATTTTTTTGAGAAGTACAATCTTGCCATAAATTAGCTCTACAAGTAGCATATGAAAATCCTTCTATTTCAGTTGCAGTACAAATAGTTGCTCTCCAAGGATCACATGGTTCAACAGTGATTTCTCCATTATAACAGATTATTTTAAAAGATTCGCTTCCAGGAAGTGCAAAATCTAAACCTTCTCGAGTATTTGTATCACACCAAACTTCTCCATGTTCATATCTTTCTCCCTTATATTCACAACTTAAATCAGCACAAATATGTTCTCCATAAAGAGGAGCAGGACTTCCACTTTCTCTATAAGCTTTACATATGCTTCCAGCATAATAATTGCAATTTCCACACTCTCTTGATTCTGCATTTGATTGCCCATATCCACAACTATTTTCAGCATTCACAATATATGTCCAATATTCTGCATTATTTCTTCTAGAGTAATCATAAATATTTGCAATATTTCCACAAGTATCAGTAAAATAAACTTTTTCTTCATGACAAATTGTTCCTCCTCTTGGCCCACAATTTGTTGCTAAATTATCTGCAGAACATAAATATCCTTCATGAAAACTAATCTTAATTTCTAATTCATCTTCATCTCCATTAAAAAGATCTCCAATTAAATTTCCGCTATTTTGAGAATTTCCAGTTTGTAAATCTCTACACTCTGCTTGAGTTAGCATTTTACAATCTCTTAATCCTTCTTTTTCAATAACACACGCTCCTTTAACATCTGATGTAACGCTCATCACACATTCAAGTTGATTTTTAATATCATTTCTAAAAATACTTTCAATTCTATAAATAGAAGCTAAAGTTTTACATCTATTTTGAGTTACAAAAGCTCCTTGATTTCCCAAAATACAACAACCTAATCGACACTGACTTAATTGTTCTTTATCTTCATTATACCATGCTCCTCCATTATCTTCACAAACTCTTTGAGGAGTATTTTCCTGACAAAGTCCTTCTTTAACATCTACACAAGTTCCCAATTTGCAATAAGCAGTTGCTTCACAAGAAGTTTGAACTTTTCTAAAATTCTCTGCACACTCGCTTTCAGGAGCATTTTGACACCATGCTCCATTTATTGTTTTTTCACAACAAAAAGAAGTTGCTGCATTTACAGAATTTATAGCAAAGCCTAAAAAAAGTACAATAAAAAACAGCATTAGTATTTTTTTATTCATTTAACTTATTCCATATCCTGGAGGCCATGCAACACTTCGAGAGGCAAACTGAAAAACTTCTTCTGTATTCCTATTTGTCAGAATGTAAATTGTAGAGCCATCCATTTGATTTAATTTTTCAACTTTTAAATTATGATAATAATCCATATATGTAGTTGTTTCAACATCTCCATATGATGCTTCCCAATCAAGAATACTTCTAGCAATTCCAATTAATTCATATAATTCACTATCTACTAAAATTCTAAATGTTTCATATTTTTCAGAATCTCCTTTAGTAAGAGTTAGTTCATGTGTTAAAGTTACCATTACAAATTCTGGAAGAATTTCAAAAGTGATATTTCCTTCTCTTAAAACTACGTCATATCCATTATTCTCAAAATTATCTCTTAATTCAATAAAACATTCATTGACTGTTTCACTTATTTCATTTTTTATTTCAGATTCAATGTGAGTCTTTAACATTGGTTGTTGAACTACACATGTTCTATAATACTCGTTTGTATAACAGAGATATTCTATTGGATTGTCTTGATATAGATAATAATGTTCAGGATTTACACTTCCTCCTGAAAGAGAGACATTAACAATTGTGTCTTCTATTTTATCTTCTAAACAATTCTGTAAAAAAGCACTTGGATTATTAGATTCTTTGCCAAATATAGAAGAAATTCTAGGATAGAATAAATATAAAAGAACTCCTATGGCAATAATAAGTATAGCTAGTATAATAAAAATAGTAACTTGCCCTCTTTTTTCCATAATTTCTATACGATATTTTTGTTTATAAATATTTCACTAATAATAAGAAATATAGAAGATATAAGTAAAATATGAAAAAAATAAGCATATATTTTATAGACAGAAAAAGCCTAATTTTAGCTATATAAAATTAAATATAAATCTTTAAATAGACTCTTCAAGATGGAATTTTATGGAGAAATCTCTAAATAGAAGAAATTTTATGAAGATAATGGGCGCAGGAAGTTTAAGTTTAATTCTTCCGAATTATCTCTTTTCTCAAAAAAACCCAATAAAGATAGTTGCAAAAGAGTTTTCAAAACTTCCTTCTTTAGAATATACAAATATTTTTCATAATGAAATTCAGTGGAAAAATATTTCAGAAGGATTGGATTTTTCTAGAACAGAAATTTATAGAGAAAGAGAATTAATAGATGTAATTACAAGTTTAAGAATAAATCCAGAGGATAATAAGATTAGAGTTTTTAATGGCTATTCGAATTCTGGAATAGAAGCAAGAACAATAGAAAATTGGCAGCAAAAGACAGATGCTTTAGCAATGATAAATTCAAATCAATATATGGCAGACCCCTATTATTCTCCTTGTGCATTAGTTATGTGTGATGGAAAACAAAAGGGCCCTAAGATAAATAAATCAGTTAGAGGAATGTTGGTTTCAGAACCAGAAATAGAAGGAGTTCCCAAGGCAGATTTACTTGATTTTAAATTTGATAGATTTGATTATAAAAAAACTCCCTATAAAAATGGAGTTCAACACTGGCCAATACTTTTAGATAGAGAAGAAAACATAAGAGTTAAACCTTCTAATTGGCAAGCAAATAGAACAGTTGTTTCTAAAACAAAAAATAACGAAATATTATTTATGACAACAGAGGGAGGATATTTCACGCTTTATAATTTTGGGAAATTTTTAAGGAATTCAAATAATAGAGAAGATAAAGGATTTAATGTTCATACTGCAATGAATATGGATGGAGGCTATGAGGCAAATATGATTGTTAAGTCTCCTACTCTAGAATATATAACTTATGGAGAATTTGAAACATATGGCTCCCAAAAAGATGCAACGATTTTCAATAGAAAAATTCCGATTCCAGGAGCTATTGGAGTTTTTCCTAGATATTAAGGAAAAGAGAAAAAACCAAGAGCTTTCATAAAAATATAAGTTGATGTTGCAACCATTGAATTATAATGCGCGCTTTCTCTTGAACTTGTTGGCTCTGCTCTATTAATATCCCATGGAACATAAGTGTTTTCTCTTCCAGCTCCCTGAACAATTATAGGTTCTCCATTGTAATTATAACTATGGTATTCTGTTCCTAACAAATGTGCTTTTCCAGCAGCTTCTCCAGTATTAAAATATCTTCTAAGCCAATAATATGCTTCTTCATCAGATAATTTTTTAAACTCTTCTTCTCCAAAAGCAGAAATAAAATCTTCTTGAAAACTATGTTTTCTTCTTGCGATTTCTGCTGCAAAAGCAATAAAGGATTGCTTTGGATTGTCAAATATGACTGTATTAAATTGCTGATAATACTCTGTTTCAGTCCAATAATCGTCTTTTGAAAATTGATCTAAAAAACCTCTCGGTAAAAAATT
>Ga0190358_1000316_pt1 | contig 15408 bp, 22 predicted proteins | sample 48721812_MG_FD_161666 | JGI IMG/M metagenome (GOLD analysis project Ga0190358, IMG submission 161666) | Hydrothermal vent microbial mat bacterial communities from Southern Trench, Guaymas Basin, Mexico - 4872-18-1-2_MG | ecosystem: Environmental > Aquatic > Marine > Hydrothermal vents >... | reverse complement strand
TGAACATAAAATTCAAGAATTAAATTTAGCAATTAGAAGTTTAGAGTCAAGAAATGAGAATATGACAAATGAAAAAGTTTCAATTGTTAAAAAATCTAGCATAATAGATAGAGAACTTGGAAAGCTACAATCAGAAATTTTAGATTTACAAAATGTAGTTTCTGTTCAAGAAAAACAAAATATGAGGTTAGAGGGAGTAATAGAACAATTATCTGAAATAGCAGAGAGAGAACAAGCTAGTACAGAATTTACGAGTAAGATAGAAGATTTAAGGCAATTAGTGGAATTAAAATCTGGATTAACTCCTAAGGAAATTATAAAAGATGATGAATGAGATATATAGAGAATTGCATATCCCAAAAGAAAGAGAATACTGCCCATATTGTGGGAGAAGAATGTTAGGTAAACGTCAATGGACTAATTGTTTATATGTCATGTATATGGATGGAGATTTTGAAAAAGAATATGAGGTGTCAGATTTATCTAATATTCTTTGCAAACCAACATCTTCTATTCGTTCTTGTATCCAATTTTTTAAACCATATGTTATTTTAAAAAAAGTACCAGTAAATAAAAATTCTGTTAGACCAATAGCACGTAAATATAAAATAAAATTAGATGAAAAACAAAAAGATAAAATTAGGGCTTTGTTAATAAATAGGGGATATAAAATATGGTGAATAAATTATTATTTAATAAAGAAGATTCAAAATTTGTAAAAAGAATATTTAGAAATATAGCATCTTTTAATATTTTATCCAATATTATTTCATTAAATTCTAGAACAAAAATTGTAAAGAATTATTATGATTGTTTAGAATTATTAACAAAATCAATTCAATTAATGATTGATTTTTTTAAATTTGAAGAAAAAATGAAAGAAGAAGATGAGTGGGACACTTATACAAGATTAAAATTTGAAACTAATCTTGGAATTGTTTTAAGTGAAGCATCAAAACCTTTAACTACACCAAAAGGTATTAGTGCAAGTCCAGAAAAATGGCTATTTTATGCTTATGAGGATTTTCATAATTTAAGATATTTTTTTAATGGATTGGTAAGTCAACCTTTTTTTTCTATATTTTCTTGTAAAAGGGAAAATTATAAAAAAGAGTTATTTTATTTATTATCTGTCAATGCAAATATTATGTCTGCTACAATTCAGTTAACAAGCAATAAATTAAAAATACGTGAAAATTTAAATAACTCTGTTAGTTCTGATTATAGTAAACATAGATTTTTGCGAAAAATTGATGTTTCAGATGTGAAAGAAAAAGAGCCAGAAGAAGATATTTTAAAAAAAGAAATGCAAGAATTGGAGGAATTAGATGATTTATAAATTTTTTAAAAAGTTATTGGGTATTGGAAAAGAAAAAAAATTATATTTTCCAGTACCAAGTATAATAATAGATTATAGCGAGGTTTCTAAAGAAGATGGGATAGAATGTGATGAAAATAAAATCATTTATCGTTTTTTTTATAATAAATATAATAGGATTTGTTACGAAAAATCAACTTATACAGAAGAAAAATTAAATATTTTAAAAAAAATTTATAATTGTCCAGTTTGGGATAATACAAATGAAAAAATTAAATTGCCAGTTTATAGCCGTTCCACACCTGGAATAATTAAATATATATCAAATGAGTAGGGGTTTTTTTGATAATTTTATGAGAGAAAGGAAGCCAAATGGAAGGTTTTTAATAGTCAGAAATGGTTGTCCTTATTGTAGTAAAGTAAAAAAAATATTGCCAAAAATAAATATGAGGTTGCCTTTCAATAAACGTATAAGGATTGTTAATAATACTAATACAGAACTTTTTGGAATAAAATCAAATTTTATACAAAATAAAATAAGGGATGAAAATTTTACGGGATACCCAATTATTTATTATGAGGGTTCAATGATACTTGGTGCAGAAGAATCAAAATATATGTATTATAGGTTATTAAAATTAGTGGAGGAATATTTAATTTATTAAAAAGGAGGTAGAAAGAATGGCAAAAGCAATAAAGAAAAACGAGTGCAATATGGAAAATGGAGTTTTTGTTTGTAGGAGATTTCAAGAAGAACAAGATGGTTCAAAAACAGAATTGGCTAAAATGAGCATGGCAGTAGATGGTCAGTGTAATCCAATAATAAATGAAATGAGTGGAGAAGATTCTTCTTTGGCAGAATTGCACGAGTTTATGGTTAATAAAACAAGAATAAATTGCAAAAAAAAAGAATAAAATGATAATTATAATTTTTTTAATTATCTTGTTTATTATTGTATTTTTAATTATTGATAAAAACAAGAATAAAAGAAAAAATTTTAGTAGTGGAAATTCTTTTTTTAATCAAATAGCAGATGCTTGTTGTATTCGTGGAAAATGAAACTTTTTAAAGATAAAATAGAAAAAAAAGATGTTGGTTTCGCAGAAGATAGTTTTGAATGTTTAAAACATGCAGTAGGGCAAGAATCACATCATTTAGGAAATTTAATTTTAACAGAAAACTTAAATCATCTTAAAAAATTAAAACAAGCTAGAGAAATTAGGACAGATTTAATGAATGGAATATTGAAATCTTTAAATTCAGAATTGATTGGTCAAGAATGGTGTTTAATAAAACATATATGTGGTTGTGCAATGGTTTGTCAAGAATTAATTACACGTTCAGAAGATGAGAATTTAATTAAAATTTATTTAAAGCAACACAAAAAATTATTTTTAATGTATTTAGATATTTTGGGAATTAATGAAAAAAATGCAAAAGTTAAAAGTTCAGCATGATATTGGATGAGTTAGATATAGAAATTTTAAGAAGGGCATATAAAGTTGAAAAAGATATGGATTTGTGGAAATGGGTCAAAGAAATTTTTCCAAAAATAAAAAAAAATAAAGAATTGAGTAAAAAATATATTCTTATTCTTAGTAGATTAAAAAGAATGAATATCTTTTTTTATAAAACAGAAAATGGCGGTAGTAAATATATTTTAGATTTAGATGCAATTAAAAAGATAGAAAAATATTTGTTATCCAAAAAAAATATAATTATTGAAATTTCTGATTATAGATTTACGATTTTTGAAAAAATAGACAAAATAAATTACTAAATTTTTTTTAAGTTAATATTTATAAAGTTTTTTTTATTCTATTCATTATGCCAAAAAGTAATAAATATAAACATAAAAAAGTAAGAGATTCTAAACTCTTTGATAAAAGAAGTTTTAGGATTGTGGATGTTGGTAGAGAAGGACATACAAAAATAGTTATTGGTTGTCCTAAAGGCAAATGGAATAATCGTGATAAACGATGTTTGGTTGGAACAAAAGTTCAATCAATAATTGAAGAAATATAAGGGAGGTAAAAAAATGGCAAGAAAAAAAACAACTAAGATTGGTGTAGCATCTTCACAATGTAAGATGTATTCTAAATCTGGAAAGAGAATTAGAACAAAAGCACAAAGAAAAAAATGTATGCAATCTAAGTTAAAAGGTGGAAAGAAATAAACAAATAATTTTTTTTTATTTTTTTTTATTATTTTTTAAATTTTGGAGAGGTAAATAACTCAATATATTTTTTATTTTTGTCTATTCTGTTATTATTTTGTTCTTCACCAATTAATTCTTTAAATCTTTTAACACTATCTATTTGATTAGCTATTCTTTCACTTTTTAATAATTTTATTTTTTCTATGGTTGTTTTTTTAAAAAGTTTTGTTGCAATTTCTAAATCTTCTTCGTTTGGATATAAAATTCCATATTCATCAACTTTTCTATTAAAAATATTTAAAAAAGCATGAGATAATAAAAATCTATAGTATTCATGTAATTCTCTAAACCAATTTTGCTGTGTCTCAAATTGAGCATGAGAAGTAATTTTTTCCCAAGTTTCATAAATCTTTTTTTTAAAATTTTCAGAAACTTTATATCCAGTAACTTTTTTTATATCTTGATTCTCTCCCATTTGTATTGATAAAAGAGTTTCAAAAAAACCTTTGATTAATTTTTCTTTTATGCTTATATTGTCTTCTTCAAAAATTCTATTGTTTATATATCTTCCAATTTCAGAATGTTGTTCTGTTGTGTGAAATAATATTATTGGAACGAATCTAAATAGTAAACCCCCAGTTAGTAGACCAGTTAAATCTTGTGGTGTTCCACACAACAAACCAACATAATTAACATTTTCAACTACCTCGTGTTTTTTAGTTTTTCTATTAACTTTTTTTTCCTCCAAAATACCTTCTATTGTTTTAATCATAAATGGGTCTCTTAAAATTCTTGAACAATCTCCAACTACTAAAGTACCCTCTGGATTAACTTTTAAATCATCTTCAAATCTAGCAGTTGTAACACTTTCAAAATCTTGAGAATTATAAGCAAAAAAACTAAATTGTTGTGCAATTTGGGTTTTACCACTCCCAGGATTAGCCAAAAATAAAACATTAATATTACTTCTTATAAATTTGCCTTCATATAATATGTCTGGGATAATTAGTGAAGGTATGCTTAAAGACAAAATTTCAAAACAAACTTTTCCAACATAAGGCAATATTTCTTCTACATAATCACATATAAATTTATATGGATTTTCCAATAATTCTTCTTTAAATTTTTCAATATCTTCTTCATTCATTTTTCAAGGTATACAATTTTTTATTTTTTTTAAAATAATATTTTATATTGTTCTTTTTCAATTCATTCTGTAATTCCATTGGTTTTAATCTAGTTTCCAATAGAAGTTCCTCAAAATCAAAATCACCATATTTTAATATTTCTTTTAATTTCATTTTAATTTAAAATATCCACATTTACATTTATAATATTCAATTTTAATTGGTTTTGATTTTTTTTCATGAGGATAATTTTTTTTAATTTTTAATTTAATTATTTTATTACAATTAGGACAAATAATCCCTTTAATAATTTTTTTCTTAAAATAATTTTTTTATTACCCTTTTTTATTTTCATGATATTGTTAATTATATTGTCTTTATAAATGTTTTCTTAATTGTTAATAAAAAAGTATATAAACTATTATTTCTTAAAAATAGTATGAATATTTTAGCAAAAGAGAGGGTATTAAATGTAGCGGGGTGTTCTACTTCTATTTTTTTAATTTCATTACTTTTGTCTAGTTTAGGGTTTATAGGGAAAGAAATTTCAAGTGCAATTTATATTTTTATATCTCTACCAGTAGTAGTTACATTTTTATTTACTATTTTTAAAAATAATCCAAAAGCAAGATTAACTTCAAGAAAATATGGAAGTTTAACTTATTTTTTGGTATTATTAGGAGTATTTTATTTTTTAAATTTTCCAAGTAGTTTTACTTCTGCCATAAAATTATTAATTAAATTTTTTATTGGTCTTTTGATAGCTTTTCTAATAGGAATAGTCTATTATTTAATTTATAAATTTCTTAAAAAAGAAGATTATTGGAAAAAAGCTGTTTTTTCATTTTTAGTTAGTTTTACTATTTCATTTATTTTAATTTTTCTATTGAAAAGAATAGATTTTATAAGTGATTTGATTAGTTAAAATGAAAATTTTAAAATATTTAAATCTGTGGCATATTTTTAAAAAATATTGGTTTGTTATAATTTTATTAATAACAATTTTACCTTTATTTTTATCTTCTTTACAAGAATCCCAAAAAGAAAATGACTATTCAATTGTTTTTAAAAGAATTGGCGAGGGAATAGTAAAAGCCGATGAAACAATTTATAAAATAATTGTTGAAAAAAAATATAATTTTGAAAAATTAGATTCTATTGAAGAAAAAATAGATAATAGTGCTTCTTTTTTATGGGATTTATTTAGTTCAATTTGGAGATATGTTTGGATTTATGCAGGTTTATTCATTTTGCTTTTTAAAATAATATCTTTTTTCTCTTCAGATAATTTAGCTTCTAAAACCTTTAAGGGTTTTTTTGGTTCTATTTTAATATTGGGTTTTTTACAGATTTTAGTTTCTGGAGTTCCGTTTAGGGGGATTTTACTTTTATTTAAAACAATTTTTGAGTTTTCAAAAACATTAACTTTTAATATATGATGGATTGGATAATTTCAAATGGTATTGAAAAAGAAATAATATTAGCATTGAATAATAAACAGTTATGTTTAACAGATATTTCAAAAAAAACAGGTATTCCTTTGGATAAAATAAGTGTTACTATATCTAGAATGGAAAAAAATAATTTGATAGATAGAAAAATAGATTATGTAAAAGATGCTAGAAAAAAATTAATATCTATGAAAAAAGGAAAATATAAAATAAAAAAAATGGATAGTTTCTACTTTTTTTATTTTATTTTGTCTATTTTTTCAATAATTTTGTGTCTTTCTATATCCTTAATTTTTAATCAAATTTATGTTTTTTTTGGAAGCATTTTAACAAATTTTTTACTTTTTATTTATATGATAATAAATATGAATAAAGATAATTCAAAAATTATCGTCGAAAAATTTTGTTAACATTGTTAATAAAAAAGTTAACATTATGGGTATAAAAATGTATTTATAAAGAATAATACCCTACTCTTTTTATACCTTACCTTATATTTAATATAAAGGAAAAGGGAGGAGAAAAAAATGGCAAAGAGAAAAAACAATACTGCTTTGTGGTTGATTGTTGGAATCCTTTTCGGAGCATTAGTTTTTGGAGGAGTTTGGCTTTTGGCTGGTGGAGCAACAACTTTATCTGTAACCCCTACTGTTGTTAGTGATTATGACGGAGAATTTTCTGGTTCAGAACTCCCTCAAGAGATAGGAGGAACAGATTTGGTTGCTAATACCACTTATACAGAATCAGATGAAGCTTTCACAGTTGCATATGAAACAAATACAGATGTGAATGGAACTGATGGAACTTTGTACTACCTAGCTTTCGGATTTGAAGTTTCTTCTGGAGATATGGAAGACTTAGAGATTGAAGGTGAATTGGGTTCAACAATAGATACTACTGAAATGGTAATTAGGAAAGCATACATTGTAGAAGATGTTGAGGGTAAGAATTTAGATTCTCAAGACCAATTAGCTGGTTTCATCTATGATGTAGACACTGACCAAGACAAATTTACTATTGAAGGAACTCCATTAATGGATGGAGAATATGTTTTAGTTGTAGAAGCTAAAGCAATTTCAACTTCAACTATCGCTGATGGTGAAGAATTATTGAGTATAGAATTTGACGCAGAAAGCGATGATAGTGATGCTGTTGATAGTGGTACAGTTACTATTTACAATTCAATTTAATTGTAGTAATCGTCTAGGAGAACAGGCAATCTCTATAACTCAACCTGCATGACAATCGTGAAGAAATCCTTATGGAGAGTAAGTGCATGATTGGGGGGTGGAAGTCCCCATATAATTTAAAAATAAAAAAGGAGGAAAAATGATAGGTGCTGTTTTAAGGTCGGACAAAAGAAAATATGGTGATATAGTTAAGGCTGGTTTGATATTTGGTTTAATATTTGGTATATTGTCTTTTTTTGTAACTTTTCTATTAAATATACAATACCCAATGGCTAGGGCATTAACAAGTTTAATATCAGGCATTTTTGGAATGATAATTTATTTTCTTTTGGGAGCAATAATTTATGATTTATCAAATTATTTTATAGATAACTAAAAATATTTTAAGTAATAATTTATAAATGATAAATGTTTTAAATTAGAATGAAAGTGGGTTATTTAATAGCGATAGGGATTTTTTTAGTTGGCATAGTTGGATTTTTATCTTTTGATGTTCTCTCTTCTTATACTTCCACTATTTCTTTAGATTCTGTTAATTTAAAATCTAGTGATTCTTTATTAAATGGCAAAGCATTACTCTTAACTTTCACACAAGGACAAGGGATTTCCCAAAAATATGTTGGAACAATAACTGCTTCTGATATAAACAATCAATTGGATGGGGAAAAAGTAAAAAATGGTTTTAGCATAGAAGTAAATTACGATGACCAACAATGTATATATGATATAATAAATTCAAATTCAGATTATCCTATTTATAAAAATATTGATTTTAAATCTTGGCTATGTACTGGTAGTCCTAGTGAAGAAAGGGCAAAAGAAAAAACTGGTTATTCAAAGATAATTTCTCGTGGCTTTTTCTTTTTAGGAGTAGCTCCAACTTGTTATGCAATCGGTACTAATGAATGGTCTCCAGTTGGAATTTTATCTCCTCCAACAACCTCTTTGGAATATGATATAACGGTTTCTACTCCAGATGGAACAGAAACAAAAACTTTAAGTTCTACAAAAAGTGGAACAGCTAGATTTGGGAATTTTGCTTATGCTCAACATCAAGGAAGTTTAGTAAGTTCTACGGATTGTACAAGAGAAGCTGTAAATCAAGATAACTATATTCCTGTTTATGATAATGGTCGTTGGAAAATATCTGATAAAAGTAGATACAATTCTTATAAAATAAAATATTTAGATTTTCCAAGTCCAAATAAAAATGATATAGAAAATTATGTAGAGCAGTTAAATACCCTATCAAAATATGCTCTTTCTAGTGTTAGTCTAGGGAGTTTAAAGAATAGATATAGTTATTCGGAAGCAGAATTAATTGCAACTTTAGATACCCCAGTTCAATTCCCAGTAACAAGCCTATATATAAAAGCAGAAACTTTGGGAATAGTTACATTAGTTCCAGAATTTAAAATTTTAAGTGCTTCCGCTTATGATTTTCAATCTGGTGATGAGGGGTATATTGGTGTTGAAGTACAAAATACTGGTGATGAAAGTGGAAATGCAATAATTTATGCAAATTGTAATGGAGTAATAAGTTGTAATGATAGAGAATCAATAAATCTCAATAAAGGCGAGGTTGGAAAAGTTAATTTAAGAGTTACTGGTAGTTCTAGTTCTGATAAATGTGAAACTTGTAGAGTTTATGTTGAATGGTTGGGAAGACAATCATATAAAGATACAAGAGTTTGTGTTACTCCTTTGTTGACTTGTACTCCAAATGATGTTTTTTGTAGTGTTAATAATGGGGTAGATGTAGTTAAAAAATGTAATAGTCAGGGTACTTTAGCTTCAATAATAGACACTTGTAGTGGAACAGAAACCTGTGAATATGGGGAATGTGTTAAAATAGGAACAATAACTCCGAGCAAAAATATTTTTCAAATAATTGCAGATGCAATAAAAGGAATTTTTCAAGGAGTAATAGATTTATTTATGTTATTGAAATATATTATTGTAGCTGTTGGTGGTTTTTTTGGATTCGATATTTCAAAAAATTTATTTAAAAAAGTAGAAAAAATTTCAAGCAATAATTATTTATTGAATGGATTAAGTTTATTGGTTGGAGGATTAGTTGCTTTATTTTTGTATAATTTTATTTATGCTCCTATTTTTTGGATAAGTGCAATTGGTTTGGGAGTTTATTTTGTAATTAGGAGGTTTTTCTTATGAATTTAATAGAAAAAAATAAAGGAAGTTTTATAACAATAGTCATTTCTTTCTCTTTATTTATAATAACTTTATTATTAAAAATAAAACCCCTTTATCTTTTTAAAGTTGGATTAAACTACCCTTATTTAATTTATTTAAATTTACCATTAACATTTTTTTTAATTTCATTAATTGCAGGAATAGTTTTTTCTTGGAGGGCATACAATGAATAAAAAAAATAAAAATATATATTGGATAATTGGAATAATTGGTTTTATAATAATTGGTTTTATATTTTTACGTGGATTTGGATTGCTAAGTGTGTTGGGAGTTTCAGAAAGTTTGGATTATAAAACAGAATGGCGTTTTAATGATTTAGATACTGGAATTGGAGTTTCAGAAGCAATTTTAACTTTACCAGATTTAACAAATGAATTCAGTTTTACTGTGTATTATTCTGGACAAATAGAATCCATTAGAGGTAAAGGAACTTGTAGAGTTGATGTAGATTATGAAATTTATAATTTTAAAAATAATCGTTGGGAAAAATTTCATGATAGGAGTTGGACTTTAAGAGAATATGGTACTAGGTCAGCAGAATTAAGATTTAATGGAGAAAGAATTTATATTGCAGGGATTCCAGATTCAGTAGAAAGCATAACAACACGCTATGTTTTACATTCAGCTGATAGAAGATATAATTATTATATTTCTTGTTTAGATGGGATGAGTATTAGTAAAGCGAAAAGTTTATGGTGTGCAGAAAAAACAACATCAACAAAATGCACAGATTCAAGATATACTTTCAAATGTTTATATGGTGACCAGTATATAAGTGAGCATGAGGATGGTGATGAGTATTGGGAACATAATGATTTAATTTATTTTCCAAAATTAAATACTTATGGTTTAAATTATATCAAGAACAATAGTGCAAAGTTTAGGATACAAGTCAATAAAAAAAGCAATTGTCAATCTTTGGATGAAAAGGACTTTAGAATTAATTTATGGGATGTAAAAACAGATTTGGTGAAGTATTATAGATTTAAAAATAATGGTTGTGAAGAAATAGAATTGATGACTTATCAAAAAACAGCCAATGATTATGAAAGTTTATTTGAATGTCAAGAAAAGATAATTGTTGATAGGTGGATATTAGAAGACAATACTTGTAATTTAAAATCCATAAAATATACTGAAATAGATTCAAATACTTTTCAAGATGAAAAAGATTGTTTAAATTCTAGAAATTTCTTTTTAAGAATATGGAATTGGATTAAATCTCTATTTATAAATATAAGATGAAAAGAGAAAATAGGGAATTGTTGCATTATATAAAAGTTTTATCTTGGCTTTGTCCGTATTTTTATCTCATTGGTTAAGTGATATTTTTAAAATAGAAAAATTAGTTTTTAATGGTTTTTATGGTGGGATAATTTTATTTATTTGATATATGTTTTTTAATTTTTTATGATTCCGTCAGATAACTGGTTAAAAATCTAAAATTACAATAATAGAAACATTTATAAAGATAACAATATTAACAATATTGTGAATTAAAAATTAATTCAAATATAAATAAAAAGGAGTAATAAAAATGATAAATAAAAAGAAATTATTAAATTTAGGGTTAATTGGTTTGGGAACTCTTGGACTTGTAAGTGCTGGATTGATTACAAACTATTTTACTCAGAATATTAATGTTTCAGTAAAAAATCCTTTTTCTGTTGAAGGAGATACAACTATTCATTTAGAAGGAGTAGAATCTGGTGATGTTATTTTTTCAGAACCTTTTACTTTAATAAATGAAGGAGATAGTGATAGATTTATAGACCTTTTAACTATTGCAGAAGAGGGAATCGAAGTTTCTTATATTGCTGGTGCAGAATTATCTAAAAAAATAGTTGATTTTGAAAATTCAAATTGGACTATTTTAGATGATGAAGAAAACAAAGTAATTATTACTTATACAGCTGTTGGAGATAATTTTGAAGCTAATGTTGAAGAACCTATTGCTGGTTATGAATTAGTTTATTATCCAGACCAAGAAGATAGATTTGAATATCCAAATGAAGTTGTAAGAATTTCAGAAATTGATAGTAATTTGCCATTCAGTGAAGATTTTAATTCAAACGAATATAATTACTGTGAATTAGATGGATATACAAATTGTCATGGTGCTAAACTTTGGTATGTTCCGTCAGATGCAATTTTAGTTGATGGTTCATTAGATTGGAGTAGAGCAGATGAATTTTATTTTGAAACTAATTTGATTCAATATAATTCAGATGGTCTTTTAACAATTTATGGAAATTCAGAATTAGAATTAACACCAAAGATTGAAACAGATGAATTATTAGAAACTGGAGATTATACTGTAACAACAGAAATCAATCCACAATAAATTTAGTTTATTTTTTATTATTTTTTATTTATTGGGGAGTATATTGGATGTCGCCATTGGTTTTGAGTCCTCTTTACCGATGGAGGTAGGAAGTTCGATTCTTCCACTCCCCTTCAAAACAAAATGAAAAAAACAACAATAGCAATAATAATGGGAATGTTTTTAATTAGTTTAGTTAGTTCTGTCAATGTTGGAGAAACAATAAATTATGATTTTTCAAATAAAGTTGATTCAATAAATTCTTTAAATTATTCTGTTATAAATGGTAGTAATGAATGGTTTGATGTTTCTTTTAGTGATTCTATTGTCAGCATTACTCCAAATGAATTATTAGAAACTGGAGATTATTCTATTGAATTATCAATAAATGGAGAAAAATATGTTGTTTCTTCTGGGGGGAGTAGAACAAAATATTATAAATGGGAATGTTCTAAATGGTCAGAATGTAAAGATGGGTATAGGAATAGGACATGTAACAAAGTCAGAGTTTATTATAGGAATTATTTAGGGGATAAGCCCAATGAATTTATTAGCTGTTATGTTAAAAAAGAAAATAAAACAGATAATAAAATAGATGAAAATAAATCAGATACTATAAATATAATAAATGAAGAAAAACCTCAAAAATTAGAAGTTAGACATTTTATAATTGTCGCTTTAATTTTTGTTGGAGGGGTATTTTTGTATTTGTTGTTGGTAGAATTTATTTCTAGAATAATAAAACAAAAAAAAATTAAATTCGCAAAAAAAAGAAAAATCTATAAACAATAAATCATTAAATAATTGATGGTGGTAGATAATAAATTAACGACATTATAAATAAAAAAAGAAACAATTATAAATACTTTTTGTTTATAGATAATATGAAAATTAAGGGAGGGATTTTAAACAACAATTCTAATGTAAGGATACCATTTCTATTTATATTAGTTTTTGTATTTTCTATTTTTTTAGTTAATTCTGTTTGGTGGGATGAAGATTGGCAATATAAAAAACAAATAAATTTAACGGCTAGTGTCGGAAATTTTTCTTATGTTAATATCTCTTATGATTCAGATATGCAAAGTGATTTTGATGATGTTCGTTTTTTAAATTCCACAGAAAATGGAGAATTTAATTATACTTTAGAACAAAAATCTAATGGAAATTGGGCTATTTTTAGAATATTCAATAAAGGAGATAATCCTTTTTATATGTATTATGGTAATTCTACTGCAACATCAAAAAGTAGTGCTGGGGATACTTATTTTAATCCCATTGGTTTGTGGTATTTGAGTGAGTCTTCTGGAACAACTGCATATGATAGTGTTAATAATCATGATGCTTCTTTTTCTGGAACTATTTCTACTGGACAAAATGGAAAAATAGGCAATGCTTTTAATTTTTCTAATTCTGCTTTGTTGTTAGGAAATAATCATTTCAGTTCTTCAACTTTTTCTTCAAATGGTTTTACTTATGGAGTTTGGATAAAAACAACTACTAGAACTGCTTTATTTAATTTTGAAGGAGGATGGGATGGTTTTACCTCTTATTCTGGTTATGAAACTCCAACTTTTAAGATAGATGGGCAAGCCCCAAATAATTTTGCATCTACCGATGTTGAAGATGGAAATTGGCATAATATTTTTTTCACAGCATCATCTAGTGGTTCTTGTAAAATATACGTTGATGGTGATTTAGAAAAATCATTCACAGAAAGTTGGTACAATATTGATGGCTTAGATAGGCAACAAGCTTTGGTTGGGTCATTTGATGGAACTAGTGCTAATTATTTGCATGATGAAATAGTTCTTTATAACAAAGTTCTATCTTCAACACAAATAAAACAATTATACACACAAACAGCACCAACCTTTACAGAAGGAAGTGAAGAAAGCAATTTGGGTAGCTTTCCAACAATAAATTTAAATACTCCCTCAAATAATTCTTTTTTAAGTAACCTTTCTGTTACTTTTAATGCCACTATTTATGATGATTTTAACCTAACTAATGTAACTCTTATTTTGGATGGTGTTGAAAATGAAACAAATTCAAGTGGAATAAATAATACTAATTACTTGTTTAGTAAAATTATAGGAGAAGGAGAACATAATTGGACTTATAAAGCTTGTGATAATTCAAGCCAATGTATTACGGCTGACTATTTCTATTTTACAATTGATTTATACTCTCCCTCAGTAAACATAACTTTCCCAGAAAATAATGGAGAATATAATTATAATATTACCGAACTTAATTCAACTGCCTATGATGCAAATCTTGATACTTGTTGGTACTCAATAGATAATTTCACAACTAACACTACATTTACTTGTAATGATTCTATTTCAGTAAATTCAAGCGAAGGATTAAATACTTGGTATGTTTGTGCAAATGATAGTTCAAGTCGAGAAACTTGTGAATTTGTTACTTTTGAAGTCGACACAATCTCTCCATCAGTAAACATAACTTTCCCAGAAAATACTAATTATTTTGATAGTCTTAAGATATATCCATTAGAAGACGGATATTATATGCCAAGTTATACTCCAATATCTTCAATTATAAAATTTAATATATCAGAATTATATACAAAAAATTTTAATAATTTAAATGCAACATTATTCCTTTATGGTGGGAAAGAGATTGAAGCTTCATCCAATTTTAATCTTACTAGATACGATAATCAAATTTGGACAGAGGATAGCCCATTATCTGGGAATTATGATAATTTTACACCCTCATATTTTAATAATCTTACTTATAACGTTTTCTCTTTGGTATGGGTAGATGTCAATGATTTTATTTTGTATGATTATAATTTAAATAATACTTATTCTACTTTGGGTTTATTTCCCACTAGTCCATATACTCTTGATTCTGGTTACTTTTATGAAACATCATTCCCATATCTAGATATTATATTAAATTCTTGGGCTAGATATATGTATACAAATAATTCCATAATGTTCCATTCAAGAGAAAATACAACATATTCCCCATACATATATTTAACTTTTAATAATATTGGAATTAATCCTTACAATCACACAATAAATAGTCTTAATTCAACTGCCTATGATGCAAATCTTGATACTTGTTGGTACTCAATAGATAATTTCACAACTAACACTACATTTACTTGTAATGATTCTATTTCAGTAAATTCAAGCGAAGGATTAAATACTTGGTATGTTTGTGCAAATGATAGTTCAAGTCGAGAAACTTGTGAATTTGTTACTTTTTCTAAAGATAATCTCAACCCAGTAATTAATGCAGAATTAAATCAAACTACAATATATTTTAATGGAGAAAAAATAAAAATTTATTACAATATTACAGATACAACTTTAAATACTTGTTGGTATGAATATGGGGGAGTAGAAAAAATAATTTCTTGTGGAACATCCCTAGAAGAAGAAATAACAACAACAACAGACAATTTAAATGTATTCTTATATGCAAATGATAGTTTTGGAAATAATGCTTCTTTTCAATTAAATATGACTCTAGATACAATCTCTCCCTCAGTAAACATAACTTTCCCAGAAAATAATACCTATTATCCATATTCAGTATTAAATATAACTTATAATGCTTCTGATTCTAATTTAGATAAATGTTGG
>Ga0190358_1000310_pt1 | contig 15523 bp, 10 predicted proteins | sample 48721812_MG_FD_161666 | JGI IMG/M metagenome (GOLD analysis project Ga0190358, IMG submission 161666) | Hydrothermal vent microbial mat bacterial communities from Southern Trench, Guaymas Basin, Mexico - 4872-18-1-2_MG | ecosystem: Environmental > Aquatic > Marine > Hydrothermal vents >... | reverse complement strand
GCACAGCTACAAATATCGTTGGAAATACTGCTATTCTTAGTAGCTCAATATTTTTCCTTTTCATTGTCCCCCTTTTTGGGTTAGTAATGCTTTCTTATTTCTCTTTGAATTGTTCGGGCTGCAGCTTGTGCCTCTTGCAGACTGCTGTAAACCAAATCTACGGGTATCTCAACTATGGAAGTAGTTACAACACCACCCATTTCCTCACCAATGGCGAGGGCTTTATCTCCTATGTCAGCTGCCCCCCTTATCCCGAACTTAGCAAACCCGCCAACGGTGTCTACTAAGCTTTTTGTCGCTCCTTCAGTTAATTCAACTACCTGTATGGCGTGTCTTTCTGCCACGGGTATCGTCGCCCTAATCTTTTTTATTGGGCGTCTAACAAGTTTATTAGATGCCCACCCTGGTCTCCCGATTCTTTTTCGTTTCATTTTTTACACTCCTCTTCCAGTTTTTTTATGTTTCATTTTTAACCTCATACTTTAATTGTTTTTACGGTTTCCAGATACACCAGTTCCCTCCCATTGCATCATACCAGTATGCATACTTCTTCCCATCAACTTTGACAATACCTGCATATTGATCTGGCTGTTCACTGATAAAACCAATCAATCCTTTTTCCTTTATTTCTTCCTTAAGATATTTAATTGCATCGTCCCATGTCATTTCTTCCCCTGCAACATATTCGGCATAATCATCTAATAGCTCATCAAACACTTCACTTTTAGTTTTTACACCTCTAAAATTATGGGGGGTTACATTTGACCATCCGTAAATATCATCTTCAATTGCTTTGGCAATTTTTCTTATTTCCATTTCCCCGAGGATTGGTCTTAGTTCCTCTTTACTCGGTAAACCTTCCACTACAATAGCCCCATATTGGCTTCTGATGCTATCTAAAATCTTCTGTGTTCTTTTGTTTGTGGCAGTTAAGGTGTTACCTCTAACCTTGACATTATCTTTATGAATGTGCCAAGCATAAGTAACCCACCTTCCTGTTCTTCTGTTTATCGCACTCAAACGCTCGTTGCTGTGGGGTCTTCCAACATCATGCACCCTGAAGTTATACAATCCCCTTCTGCTTCTTAAGGGGATACTCCAATAATTTTTACCAAGTTTTGCTATTGGCATTTTTTCACCTCACACCTTAATAGATATGATACCTTTATCAAGTAAAAACTTGTGTGCTTTGTCCCTTGATTTTTTCGATGCAAATCCTAACTGGTTATAGAATCTTGCTGTTCGTAACTTTCGATTATTTTCAATCAATTTTTCGGCATACTTAGCAGTTGTCACATCCTCAAAATGTAGTATGTGTTTTCCATAATCAGTAATTCTCGTTTTCATTTTTAACCCTCGTCTTACTTTCCGCTTAATCCTATTTATAATTTCATTAAAAATTTTCTCTCTCTGTCGCAATTTTGACTCGCCCCGAAAATAAATTTCCACTTTACATAAATCATTGTAAAAATCTTTAAAATTTATTTTGCCTACTCTAATATATTTATCTTTTATTTTAACTTTTCCCGCCTTAAAAACTTCTACTGGTCTAATTTTGTAAATATAAAGATAATCAAAATAGGGGCTTGTTTTAACTATTATACCTCCTCCAAGTTTTTTAAGTCTTTTATTTAATTCTTCCTCTATAAGCATTTTTCTTTTCGTGAACTACCTGATCAATCTTCGATTGGTTAGGGCTTCTTGACTCTTTAAGTTAAATAACCTCATCAAAACCTTTTTTTGTTATGAAGTAAAGGTTTTTTCTTTTGTGAACATATCCATTATCTCGTAGGTAACTCATATATTTGTCGGCACATTGCCAACTCCACCCCAACCTACGAGCAACCTCACATCTTTTTGCACACCCCAAGATACGCATGAGGTTTAGTAATGATCTTACCTTTCTTTTATTGTATTTCTTCTTCAGTCCGCTTCTTCCTTTTTTTCCGACCATTTTACTCTAAAAGTTTATTTTTTATTAATTTATTATTTTATCCTTTAAAAATGAAAGTAGTCATTTAGCAGTATAACAGTTTTTACCTCAAAATTCCGAAGTTTTTTCTGAGTTGTCTTGCAGTATGCTACTTTCTGATGGAAAAAATTGCAAAAAGTATTAGAATAATTGCAACGATGCCTGGGGTCGTGAGGTCTGAAGGTTTTTTTGGTTTCTCACAAACCCCCGTATCTTTATTACACACCTTACCCGCAGGACAGTCATCGTTAGTATAGCATCTTTCAGTCTTTGGTTTCTCGTATAAAATAATTTTTGGTTGCTGTTCTTCAAAAATCTGCTTGCAAATTTCCATATCTACTTCCGTGTAGTTTAGGGTGTCGTTTAGAGTAGTTACTTTCATGCATGTGTTGTTTATGATTTTGTATTCCGTTTCGCTGTATGCTAATGAAGTAAGCAAAAGCAGCAAAACTAAATAAAGTTTCGTAGCCATTCTATCCCCGTGTGATAAGTTGAAAACACTAAATCCAAAATTGTAGCAATACATTGCTCAACATGTTGTCGAATTGCTTGCCAATCAACAGGCACTACGAAATTCAAGATTATGATTATAATTATAACGACGGTATATAAAACACCAGCCCTTTTCCAGTTCAATCTAAGCCTCTGGGTTTTTTCAGTTCGATAATGAGTTAGCAGCAAACAAACTACAAAAAGAATAAAAAAGTGAGCGACAGCATACAAAACGCATGTTTTCTTACCAAACAACTCCCACTTCTCATTGATTAGAGGACATCCCTTAGATCTGATTTTCAGTGCTACAACTTTGCGACCAAATTTGCTGTTTAAACTAACAAAGTCGTAAACTGCTTCTCCTTCTTCTAACTCAGTGTCAACACAAACTACAAGAGTATCTCCCCTTCTGTTTATCGTAATGTCATCTGAAATGGGTGTTTGCTTAATATGTGTGTAGTTCCAAGACTGGTTGGTAATAAACACTTTGGCTTTCTTACACACCTTGCTTTGTATTTCAAAGTCCAGGATATTCGGCACAACCTGCCAAAAAACCTGCCCCGTTTGATTTATTATGGTTATTTCATACTGTATTTCTGTATTGTTTGCTATAGTAATCGTGTATTTACCAACATCATGTAGAGGAAAAACATAAACAAAATTTCCATACTTGTCAGTAGTGAAAGCATCAACCAAAACTACATTGTTGTTTTTCTTAATTATGGCGTTGTATTTTGTTTTCTGGCTCAGATTACCATAGATAAAACATTCTTCTGTAGACGCTAAATTGCAGCGATAAGTTGTAATATTTTTTTTTGATGGTAAACCCAACGGCGGTGCACCACCTCCACCTTCTGGTCTTGTTATGGTCGTGGTTGTTGATGTAGTTGTACTGGTAGTTGTTGATGTGGTTGAAGTTGTAGTTGCTGAAACCACACCTCCACTCTTGTTAGTTAGCAAAAAATCGTAGTATGTTTTGTAGTTTGTTGAATTTGTTTTGCTATCTAATGGGAGAGGGATAACAACCACTTTAATGCTTGAGGAGTTTACTATAACTACATTTGGAAACACACTTACTAAGTAGTTTGTCGAGTTCAATGTATCTGCTTTCGCTATCCCTGTTATTCCAATTGCTATTACCCCAATTATCAGTATTGTAGTTATTCTCATCATCTAACAATCAACGAATTTTTCCACAAGATAACCGCTTGTCACATTGTAGTATCGCATAAAGCACTTGCCAGGATAAACCACTTGCGTGAAGTTACCATTGAAAACTAAATTCCCTGTAGAAGCACTGACATTGAAGTTATTGTTTACCGTCAGATCGTGGGTTGTCTCTATGGTTATATCGTTTGCAACCTCAGAATCACTCCACGGTGTTTGTAAAGTTCCTCCACTTATTGCCCCTTTATCCACCGTTCCAGAAGAGGATATTGTAAGGTCATTATCCACTTCTGCATCACTCACTACTGACGAAGTGGCCACTAAATTAGAACAGGTGAGAGTATCACTAACTTCACTATCATCCCAAGTGAAGCTCAGAGTTCCAGAGTTTGTTAGTTTATCCTTAGTAATAGACCCTGCTAACTGGTCATTACTGACCCCTCCTGTTTTGATTGAAATTACTCCACTGCTTGCTGAAAAATCATTAGAATCAAATTGAGCAACCCCCTTCTGTGTGGTCGAAGCATCCTGAACCGAAGCTGTACCAGAAGAAAATGATAAAGGAGGTGACCAAGTAACTACCCGCAAATCATAAGCAGTATTCCAGTTGCTCTGGTTTTCATTTACTGCTGAATAAGCATAATTCCAGTTTGCACTATTGTCTGTAATTACGGAGTATCCTCCAGCACCATCAGTTTTCATCAACCCAGCAGAAGCAAAGTCGGAATCAACTATATCATCTGATGAGTCGAGATCCCAACCAGAGGGAGTATCATATCCATCCCAATAATTACTACTATTCACATTTTGGTTTGCTATATTTGCCGTGGTTATATCATCTGAACTATCTTTGTCCCAGTTTGAAGTTTCAGAATCATAGGTTATAGAAGGACAACTCCCATCTGTTGAGCAGTTAGTATCAGAACTCCTTGCATCTATGGTGGCGTTTAATTTTGTTTCATTAAAGTAGTGAGTTGTTGAATCATTGTAAAGATATATCCCATCAGTCCCCATTTGTGTGTTTGTGTCTGTAAGAGTGCATAAATTTGAAGTTGCCCCAGTTATATTTGAACAAGGAATTAAAAGGGCGTTGTCATTTACATCTATTGCGTCGTAAGTTCCCGAAACTTCCCCACCGAAGTTTGTTGTTGTGACTAAATCATTCGAAGAGTCTTTATCCCAACTGCTCGTTTCAGAATCATAGGTTATCAAAGAACAAGAACCATCCGCAGAACAATTTGTATCCGAGTCTCTTGCATCTATTGTAGAATTAAGTTTACTTTCGTTAAGATAAATTGTAGTAGAATCGTTATAAAGATAAGTACCATCTCCTTTTTTCTCTGTATTGGTATCTACAATACTACACAAGTCAGAAGTTGCTCCAGTTATGTTATGACAAGAAAGAGTTAGTTTGTTATTTAAGTCAGTTGGTGTATCATAGTTGTCCCAGTAATTTGAAGAATTCACATTTTGGTTTGCTATATTGCTCGTGGTTATATCGTCAGAAGAATCTTTATCCCAATTCGTAGTCTCGGAATCGTAGGTTATCAAACTACAACTTCCATCTGCTGAACAATTAGTATCTGAATCTCTTGCATCCATCGTTGCATTTAAAGTTGTCCAGTTCAATTCTAAAGTGTTGGAATTATTGATAAAATCTTTATGATTAATTGCCCACCAAGTGTCTGTGTCTGAAAAAGGAAAAACATCACAATCTATTTCATTGTTTGCAGAGTCATACCTGCACCAGTAAGTGTTTGTTAGAGTGCCTGTGAAGTTTGTAATGCTATTGAAGGCATTTACAACACACCCAGTGATCTCAGAACATTCATCTTGTTGTGCTAATTCTGTATCGGTGGCTAAACTAACACCCCAGATTGCTTCCATTTCTCCTTGAGTGTCTATTTCAGTCTTTTTGTAGACCTCTGTTTTGTTGTAAACTTCTGTTTTGTTGTAAACTTCAGACTTCAGATAGTAATTAACCAAGTTGTTTACTGTGTTTGTGATATAATTTAGACTCATAACCCAGTCATAGATCTGGTCTGCTGTAGATAGATGAGTAGTATCTCCGTCAGACGGTGTTGCAGTTGGCACATCACCAATCTCATCCCAGTCAGCACTAACCCCGATATCGTCGGTAAAATTGCTTAAATGGGTGTATATTGTGTTGTCGTCTGTTTCACAGATTACACTTCCATTGTCGTAAATATATCGTATGGAACTCCCAGCAGGACACGAACCAGTGATATCCCTTTGGAAATAACTTGAGTTGTGTCCTTCTAAGTAGTTGGAGTTATTAACATTTAGTTCGCTTTCACTTTTTCCACCCAGATAGTCTGAGTCGTTTGCTTTCAGTGTGTGTAGAATGGGATAGATTTTGCTCCTCTCAGATTCTCCGTCTCCATTGCACTCAAATGTGAGGTATATGTCTTGATCTAAGGAAAAGTTCAGAGTAAAGTTCAATTCATCCCATCCCAGTCCATCAGTATTGACGGTTTTTTCACATCGCATTAATTGAGTCCCACCAGTAGAGCTGTTGTAGAATGTAAAGTTGCAGTTCAAACTCGTGCCGTTGAGCAGATCATTGTTGGTATTGTTCCAAAACTGAATACCAAGTTTAATTTCTCTATTCATAGACATCACAATCCCACTTAAAAACAAAATCAAAACCCCGCAAATTATAATTTTCGTTCTCATTTTTGCGTCCTCCGTGAAGTATTATCATATTCGATTATCGCACCAATTTTCCATTTTATAATCCCTGTTATGTTAAAAATTGAATGGTTTTTAAATATTAAATGTGCCGAATCCCAAAGAATCACATTTTCGGCATTCCTGCACTCGTTGTTAAAAGTACAGGTCTGGTTAATACTCCAAGTTCCCGTCTCGTTAGCATAACAAGGATGAATTGTTGTCGTGGTGGTTGCTCCACTCGTTGTCTGATAACTGAAAACGGGAGTTTCGTTCCAATTTCCAATCTGATCTCTCGCTTTTACTTTCCACTTTATTGTTGCTCCCACTTGAGAAGTAACTGTTTTGGTTACATTAGACCAGCAGACAGTATCGTTTACGCAGTTTGTCGAATTGAATTCTCTTAATGGATCGTCTAAGAATTCCTGTTCTGAAAATGCTTCTACCCATACTCCATTCCATTTTATTTGGTCATAGTGTGAAGAATCATTATAATCCATATACCTCGCAGAAATTCTTATATCTCTATTACTTTCTGTTTCCCATCCTTCTAATACCGAAGCAGTTGTTACTGTTTTTGAATAATTACCTGTTCCAGTTACCTGAAAGTCTCCCTCGTCTATCCAACCAGTTCCGTTGTAAACTTCTAACCATAGAGTTGGATTTGTATTGCTGTTTGCTTGAGAACCTGAATTATTGTAATAAGATACATAAACTGTAACTGTGATGTTGTGTATTGTTTCATAAAGGTCTGTAATTGTATCAGAATAAGTTACTGGTGTTTTGTTTGCTTCAGTACCAGTCTCACTACCAAAACCCACTAAATCTATCCAGCCCATATCACTCCCTGAGCTTACAGAACCGTCTTTCTTATAACACCAAGTAAAGGTATGAGTTCCTGCAGAAACAGAGTGAGTAACTTGAGTCCAGTCAACCGAACCTGAAATTCTCTCGTCTGCTGTTCCACTATAACCAGAACAAGTGCATCCTGTATCTCCACATTCTTTATCTACACAAAAACAAAGCCAATCATAATTGTTTTCTGAACTAACTTTCCAGTAGAATGTGATATCTTTATTTTCGGAAAATGTTTTTGTAACTTTGAGCCATGTTTTTTGATTATCTGAAATATCTCCACTTCCAGCAGAGTGAGAACCTGAGTAATAAGTAGAACTGTCCTGAAACCAATTAGCATCTCCTCCTGTTTGCCAGCCTTCTGGAGGGAAAGAACCTTCAAAATCTTCTTCAGCTTCTCCTTCCTGACTTTGCTCTCCACTCTCCAAATCTCCAGAATTAGAGATTTTTGTCCAGTTCGTTCCGTTGTGCCAGTAAAATATAAATCCCCCTCCAGTCAAGTTGTAGTTGTCTGTCCACTTAACTCTGAACTCCGTTGATTCTCCCGCATGAGTGGTGTTTGTGGAATTGTCTGAATAAGATGGTGCTTGGTTATCCCAGCAAGTTTCCTCTACTCCTAAATAAGTACCGCTGTAAGCATTATAAAGTTCTGAAATTTCTGCGGCTGAAAGGGAACGGTTATACCAGCGAAAGTCATCAAGATAACCTGAATAAGGATAAATGTCATCACGAGATATCTTTATCGTAGAGCCGATGTCAGGATAGTCAACAACACCAGTTTGAGCGTTAATCCCTGATGTAGCATCACTTCCGTCTATATATATTTTGTAGTTTGAAGTATCACAACTTGAAAAATCATATACAACAGCAGTAAATAAATGCCAGTTTCCGTCATTATAAGAAGATGATGTTTGCGGCCAGCAGTAATCTCCAGCAGAATCCTTATAACCAATTCTGATGTAATTATCACTACCATAAAATTCCACAGAAAGATAACCCGTAGAACGAGTATCTAAAGGTATATACATATCACTTCCAGAATATTTAAACCAGAAGGAAAAGGTCAAGTTTTCTGTTCCTGTAGCAAAATCACCATCATTGGAAACATGCACATACGCATTTGAACTCCCATCAAAACTGTAAGCATATCCTACTTTTCCAGAAACTCCTTGAGTTACACCACTTCCAATAGTCCCGTTATTCTCATTCCCAGAATAATCCATAGCCTCAGTATCAGAACCGTCAAAAGGCAGGAATAATTTAAGTGAAGAATCGGCTGGCGCGCCTTTAATTCTCCTGATTGGCTTGGTTTGAGCCATATAGAATTCAGTTGTGTCGTTTGCTATTGCTGTATCGTTCTCGTCGTTGTAGTAAAGATATTGTGGTTGCCCGTAGATAATTTCCTTTACTCCATTGCCGTCAATATCAGAAAATCCGCTGTCATTTCCAGCGACAGGGACGATGAGAGAGGTTGAGGAGTTCGTGATATTTCTTCGGTAGGAATAAGAAGAATTCCACCAAGGGTCAAGGTAATAAAAATGGTCTTTAGTAATTGCTTCGAAGATTGACTCTGATGAAGGCTTCATAGCGATAGCATATTCTCCCATATTTGGCTTTAAACCTGTGAATTTGATATCAAGATAAAACTGCATACGATACTTCTTTCCTGCGACCACTGGAACATTCTTGGCATAGTACCAACGGTTAAAGCCTGTCTTATCCTCAACTATCGTATTGGAAAGATTAACAGCAGTCCAGATTCCGCTAATATCTTTCCAATTTATCTGTTTTTCGTATTTGGTATGCCAATATGCTGTGTAATTGCCCCCATTTTGACTATAGGAATCAAAACAGACAACAGCAGATGTTTCTTCCTGTCGTTTTGTAGTTGTGTTCGTTTGATTGTCAGTTGAAGAATTCCAGTAGTGATAGTGAACTAATTTCTTGTAGGTGTTGTATTCATTTCCAAAGTCGCAGGGAAGAACGGTATTTGAAAAAGAGGAAACATTGAGAAAGAACTTAGAATGATGGGTATTCCAACTAACATTATGAGGAGCATAGAGTCTTGCCTTTGTGGGCTTTGCCTTTGAAGAATTAAAACCAAATGCTATATCTATATTTCCCGTGTATTTTTTAGATATCAAACTGACATCAACCCATCCACTGCTCTTGGCCGTGTGCAAAGCCATCAATTCTACATTTGTATCGTTCAAAACTTGAAATTTTTTGCCGTTTAGATTCAAAACACTAACATTTTTAGGACTCGAAGTCTGTGGTGCAATCACGACCATAACACTCGCCAAGACTATCAGCACCAAACTACCCAAAACACAAATTCTTAAACCCTTGAGTTGAGATTTGTTTTTCATTTTACCCCACTACGAACAAAAAAACATTAACAGCTAAAGTATAGATTAACGCCACTCCCCAATTAAACTTCTTTTTGTTTTTAACCTTATAACTGGTAGCAAATAGAGCACCACAATAAAACAAAATATTACCAAGCAGGAAAAAAAGCTTGCATATCCGAACGCCAAAAAGCTCGACTGACCCAACTAAGAGAGGAATTCCCAAGTCTGGACACTTCGTGTGGACTATCTGAAAGTCTATGTATTTTTTGGTTTCAAAGCAGGAGGTAGAAACCTCCAGTTTGCCTATGATTTTTTCATCTTCTTTCAGGTCTATGCCACTAACACAGATCTTGAGTCCTTTTCCCGTCCTCTCGGCTTCAATTTTACCCTCAATATCCTTAGTAACACTAACCACTAACGGGCAGTTCTTTTTTTCGCCAGTCAAAACTCTAATATCGGCACACTTTTTCTGGAGTGGAGAATAGACCTTGAAAATAACATATCGAGGCATAACTCCCCACAACTCTTTTTCCTTTATGATTATAACCTGAAGGCTTTTGATAACATTGCCATAAGGCGTGTAGTAGGTTAGATTATAAAAGCTCCCAGGCTTCAGCTTCCTGATGGATTCAGGGAGTTTGTAGAGGAAATTACCCTTGTTGTCTGTTATCGCTGACCCTTCCAAAATTGTTTCGTTGTTTAATGTGTTGATGAGTTTAAATTTGATCTTTCTGTTTAGGTGTGTGGGGAACTGATCGGTCAAGGGAGGTATCGGAACTTCGGGGTGGATATTAATGGTTAGTGTTGTTATTTCCTTTCGTTCAACTACAATTATCTCTGGTTCTGCACCCCCTCCACCACCCTCAGAGGAAGTAGACGCCGCATTTGAAGTGTAATTCTGGGTAAATGTTAAACTCGAAACATTACCACTTCCATCCAGAGCAAAAGCCTTGAAGGTATAAACCCCAGTATCACTTGCCACAAAAGACTTTAGATAGGTGTTGTTAGCCTCCAGCGTCATTGTGTGGTTTTCTTTCGCTCCATCTGGGCTCGTTATTTCAACCTTCACCCAATTTATGTGGCTATCTGTGGCTACATCAACCCTCAACTTCACACTATCCACATTCACAGTCCCCGAAGTTGGGCTAACCGACGAGTTTTCAATTATCGCTGGGGTTGTATCACCGACCGTGATTTTAGACGAGTTTTTAGTTGTTTGATTATATCCATCGCTTGCAAAACACTGCAAGGTTACATTATCGTTTAATGATGTATTGCCAGCACCCAGAGTCTTTTGTGTGCTAACATTTACCCCATTGACCCACCATGTCCAACTCCATGTAAGGTCAGCACCCTCGGGATCAACTCCAGTGCCGTTAGCCACTGGGCTATCACTCACACCCAGAGGAATGGGGGTAAAACTACAAGTCAGGTTTTCTGGGGGGTTATTAGTAACGCTAAAATTTCCACTTGCAGTTGTGTTTTGGCTGTAGGAATCTTTACAAATCACAGACCAGTTCCAAGTTCCCTCGGCATCAGCCATGTGAGTATAATTCCACATTCCTCCTTGCCCCTTTGTCATGTTTTTGTTGTCTATAACCTTCGTATTGTTTCCTTCATACCACAAACTAAGATTACAGTTTGTGATTGTTCCAGAAGAAGTGGCATTTACATATATGGTGAAGTTTTTGGGTGCAAATTCAACTGGGTCTGGAATTGTCCCACTTTCAGTTATTTTTATTATGTCTATTTTTATAGTCTGAGAGTTCACTGTTTCTGAGTTCCCCACCGTGTCGTTTGCTTTATACCTTATGTAACTTACCCCTCCTGTAGAGATTTGAACTGGTGTTGAGTAGGTTAAGTTTGGAGTGCAGTTGTTTACAGTGTCTAAGCAGTATTGAGTTACATCACATCCTACTCCTGAATCGGAGCAGGAAAGAGTTACATTAACATAACTTGAGTTTGTCCAAGTGTTAAAAGTATATGTTGTGCTATCGTTCTTCACTGCAGAAGCCGAAGTTGTTGGTGGGGTTGTATCTATTTTTATAGTCTGGGACTTTGTTGTTTCCAAATTGCCTGCTGTGTCGTTAGACCTATATCTGATATAACTTATCCCTTCTGTTGAGATTTGAACTGTTCCCGTATATGTTAGATTTGGAGTGCAAGAATTGGAGGTATCCGTGCAGTAGAGGGTTGTATCACAACCTGAACCTGAGTCGGAGCAGGAAAGGGTTACATTTATGTAGCTTGAGGAAACCCATGTGTTGAAGGTATAGGTCGAACTGTCGTTTTTTATTGCAGAGGCTGAAGTTGTTGGCGAGGTTGTGTCAATTGTTATTGTTCTCACCTCTGACTGATTTGTAACTCCTCCAGCAGTACAGTTGATATACCAGCTGTAAGTTCCATTTGACATGGAAGACGCTGTGATTATTGTAGCAGTATTGTTTTGTGTTGATGAATTTGTTCCTTTGCTCGTATTATTTAAAAACAACTCACAAGAATATGAATTTGCACTCCCAGTAACAGTAAAACTAAAGTCTATGGTGCTACTTGTGGTGTTATAACCATCAACAGGGGAGTTTAGAGTTATTGAAGAAACCAAACCATATTCATCTGATAGGGGGAGATAATCTATGTTACTTGTTGCTAGAGTGTATGAAGAATCACAGAAACCATCAGAGTCTGAATCTGTGCAAGTGTCACTATGGCCAGTTCCTGTTGAATTTGTGTAATAGTTCCCTCCTATATAATCTCCATTTGAATAGATTCTCTGACCCAATTGCTTTGTTGTGTTGAAGTAGTTTTCTTCAGGCGTTCCACCATCAATTTTCACATTTACAGAATTGTTAAATAAGTTGTTGTAGATTTTATTGTATCTTGGTTTACTAAGACTTGCTAAATCAAAAAAAAGTCCTGCATCTGTGTTGTCTGAAATTGTGGAGTTTGCTATCGTATTGTTGTTTGATTCACCATAAATTCTGATTCCATAGTTGGTATTTGAACCCACTGTTAAATTTGAGATGGTGTTCAAATTTGAATAATAGAGATGAAACCCGTACCGATTATTTGAATTTGCTGTAGAGTCTAAAAATGTGTTTGAATCTGAATAATAAAGATAAAAACCATCCCTGCTGTTTGAGTTTGCTATACAGCTTGAGATATTGTTTGAATCTGAATAGGACAGGTAAAACCCATAGTAAGAGCTTGAATTTGCTATCACATTTGTAAAGGTGTTTTCATTGGCACCGTGTAAAAAAACATTTGATGTATTCCAGTCCGTAACTATACAATTCTTTACTATTATGTTTGTTGTTTGAATCGAGTCTCTGTATATGTAGATTCCATACTTTGCTGAATCATCTCCATCTATTAAATGGTTTTGGCAGTCTAAAGTTACATCGTTGGCTGTAATGTTTATACACTTGGAAGTTGAGGAATTGATAATGTCTGCAACCAAATGATAGATTGCTCCAGATTCATTGAGAGTAGTACAGCTGGAGATGTTAATGGCATGATATTCATCACTCAGAGGAAGATAATCCCACGCAACAGAAGATCCACTCGATAAATTTAGAGCATTATCACAAAAGCCATCATGGTTGGAATCAATACATATATCCGAATAACCATTTCCAGTAGAGTTTGTGTAGTAGTTCCCTCCTATGTAGTTTCCATTTGAATAGATTCTCGTTCCCAACCGTTTTGTCGTGTTGAAGTAGTTTTCTCCCGCTATACCGGAATCTATCTTCACATTCACAGAATTGTTGAAGAGGCAGTTGTAGATTGTATTGTATTCTGGATCATCTGAGCCATCTTCCTCGAGATAGAGCCCCGCATTTGTATTGTTCGAGATTGTCGAGTTTGCTATTATGTTGTTGTCTGAATTAAGATAAATTCTAATTCCGTAATGAGAGTTTGAACTTGCCGTTGTATCTGTAAGAGTGTTAGAAGAGGAGGAGCGGAAGAGGATACCATAATAAGAGTTTGAACTTGCCGTTGTATCTGTAAGAGTGTTAGAAGAGGAGGAGTAAAAGTAGATACCAGCCCAACTATTGTAATTTGCCGTTATATTTGTGAATATGTTAGAAGAGGAGGATTCGAGGAGGATACCATCCAAAATATTGTAATTTGCCGTTATATTTGTGAATATGTTAGAAGAAGAAGAGTAGAGATGGATGCCCTTCTCATTATTGGAATTTGTCGTTATATTTGTTATTGTGTTCGAGGAGGAAGAGTAGAGGTAGATACCATTACTAGGACTTGAATTTGATGTTACATTTGTGATTGTGTTTCCATTAGCGTACTTTAAATAAATATTTGCTGAATCCCAATCGGTAACTACACAATTCTTTATTGTTATATTTGTTGTCTGTTGCGAGTCTCTGTATATGTAGATTCCATACATTGCTGAATCATCTCCATCTATTAAATGTCCCTGACAGTCCAAAGTTACATTGTTTGCTGTGATGTTGATGCATTTAGACGTTGAGGAATTAATAATATCAGCAGTTAGATAGTAAATTGCTCCCGTTTCATTTAGATTTGAGCATGTGGAGATGTTTATTGCGTGGGTTATATGAGTCATAGTGACAAGTGATAAAAAAACTACATAGATAATGATTTTCCTGAAAAAATTTGGTTTCATCTTTTGTGTTTTCGATTTTGAAAGCTAAAGTTTTCAACTTCTCTCCAAATTCCAATAACAAAAAATAAAAAAAAGAAAAAAGTTGTTGTTTACCTGAATCTCAGTGCAAGCCCAGCGAGAACAACGCCAACTATTAACATCCACACCCTCAGAACGAAATCCCCAATCTTTACAACTTCGGTGTCTGCTATAGTTTTCAAGCTAGCAGCCACATCACCGAGATTGCCAAGATTAGAGATACTGAAGGGTTGTTTTTTACTGTAATCTGGAAGTTCTTCTTCTATTGTGCCACCATAACTCACGGGTTTTTTCCTGATTTTTATTGTTGTCAGGATGCTTTTCACATTACCTGCCGAATCGTTGGCAGAGTAGTTGAAAGTGTAAATCCCTGGAATCATAGACCATGTTGATATGTCGTCAGTATCTACAAAGCTCGTAGAACTGCTGCTGTCGTAGTTCTCTCGTAGCCACCATCTGCTATCAATCCCACAGTTGTCTGAGGTTGTGAATTCAAGTGGGCGTACTGGACTTTTTATCACTGTGCTCTTTCCATCATAGGTTATCGTTGGTGCAGTTGAATCTACTTTTATCGTTCTTGCTGTCCCATTTGTTGCTGATTCGCTGCCAGAATCACACTGACAATTCCAACTTGCACCACTGCAGTCATCTGCACTGAAGGTATAAGCGTAGTAGGTTGCTGTGTTGTTACTGACACTTGTGTTAGTAGAAACATTAACATTATCAACCCACCATGTTATGTTGTATGTAGCACTAGCTCCCGTGCAGGTGCAGTTGAAAGTCACCGTTCTTGAAGTTGACCAACTGTTATCTGCAGGACTGCCTAAAGTCACGGTAATTGCAGCACTAACAAAACCACTGAATATCACTATCGTTAAAAGTCCTAACACTATGTTTTTCGCTTTCATTTTACCCTAAAAAATAAAAGTATAGGCTCATGGAGAGCCTATTAATGTGTTTAGTTGATGTAGACTGTCCAACTGCCGTGTGATGACTGACCAACGTCGTTACCGTCTTCGTCCTCTACGCCAAACTTCCACTCACCTGTAGTTGCATCAATGTAGAAACCAACATCATACATTGTACAGGTGATAGTCTGACCGTCGCCTGGGTTGTTTGTATCATCGGCTTCTATGAGCATGTCAAAGTTCTTGTTCTTGACATCGCAGATGTCAAATGGAACTTTGTAGCTCACAGTCTTACTGTCAGAGTAAGTTAAAGTAAACTGCTCTGGATCGTTTGTTTCTTCCCAAGCGTCGCTTGCTGAAGCACCATCATTCTTAAGCACAACATCGTCTATAACTGTGCCGTTGTATTCACAAGTTACAATGG
>Ga0190358_1000307_pt1 | contig 15671 bp, 10 predicted proteins | sample 48721812_MG_FD_161666 | JGI IMG/M metagenome (GOLD analysis project Ga0190358, IMG submission 161666) | Hydrothermal vent microbial mat bacterial communities from Southern Trench, Guaymas Basin, Mexico - 4872-18-1-2_MG | ecosystem: Environmental > Aquatic > Marine > Hydrothermal vents >... | reverse complement strand
GAGATCTGCCAGCAGGGAAGCTGCCTTGCCGGCTGCCGGGGCGACGCCGACTGTTACCCGGGCGAGATCTGCGACGACGGCGTTTGCCTGGCCGGTTGCCTGCTGGATTCCGATTGCTACCCGGGCGAGGTCTGCCGGGAGGGTCGCTGCCGGCCGCGCGAACAGCCGCCCTGCACCTCGAACCTGGACTGTCCCGGGCTGTCGCTGTGCGTGGCCGGTGAATGCATCGCCGTCGAGTGCCGAGAAGACGGCGACTGCCCGCCGCTCGAGGCCTGCCACAACGGTGCCTGCGTGCCCGCCGGCTGCGCCGGCCACGCCGACTGCGCCGAGGGCGAGATCTGTGACGGCGGCGTCTGCCGCCCGGCCCAGCCCGGCGGCGACTGCCTGGCCGCCGAGGACTGTCCCGGGGCGCAGGTGTGCCTGGACGGCCGGTGCGTGTTGCTGTGTGCCATGAACTCCGACTGCCCCCAGGACATGCTCTGCGTCGACCAGGTGTGCGTGCCCGAGCCCGATGATTCCTGCACCGGCAACACCGACTGTGCCGACGGGCAGCTGTGCATCGACGGCCACTGCAGCCGGCTGTGCGTGGTGGACGCCGACTGTCCGCCCGAGCGCATCTGCGACGGCTTCGTCTGCGTCGAGCGGCCGCGGCCCGATCCCGAGTGCGCCCGTGACGCCGATTGTCCGCCCGAGCGCATCTGCGTCGATGCCCGTTGCCGGCAGCTGTGCACAGACGACGAGCAATGTGCCCCGGGGCAGTTCTGCGACTGCGGCATCTGCCGCGACCGTGCCGAGATTCCCCCCGAGTGCCGCTTCAGCAGCGACTGCGAGCCGGGCCGGGAGTGTGTCGACGGCTTCTGCCGCGTGCCCTGCTGCGAGGATGCCGAGTGCGGTCCGGAGCAGATTTGCCGGGACGGCTTCTGCTTCGACCCCGGCGCCTGCAACTGCGACGTGGATTGCCCCACCGGCAAGACCTGTATAGAGAAGCGCTGTCGCTGAGACGCCGGGGGCAACCCCTGACGGTACTTTCCCGTACCGTCCACCCCTCTCGATGTCGAGAGGGGTGTTTTTTCGCGGCTGCCGTTCCGCACGGCGCGCGCGGCCGGACTACGGCTGCCGGGCGCCGGGCTCGTTGCTGGTTCAGAAGGGAACGTCGTCGTCGCCGATGGGCGGTCCGCCCGGGTCCTCGCCCTGGTCGGGGTAGGGAGGCGGGCCGCCGTTGCTGGCCCGGGGAGCCTGGCCGCGATCCGAGCGGCTGCCCAGGAAGCGCACCGTCGGGGCGACGATCTCCGTGGTGTAACGCTTGTTGCCGTCGCGGTCGTCCCACTGGCGGGTCTGCAGCCTGCCTTCGACGTACACCTGGCGGCCCTTGGCCAGGTAGTCGCGGCAGGTCTCGGCCAGCTTGCCGAAGGTGACGATGCGGTGCCACTCGGTGCGTTCCTGGGGCTCGCCGCTGCGGCTGGTGAAGCGCTCGCTGGTGGCGATGCGGAAGTTGGTTACCGGCTGGCCGTTCTGGGTGTAGCGCGTCTCCGGATCGGCGCCCAGGTTGCCGATGAGGATGACCTTGTTTACCGATGCCATGATGACCTCCGTTTTCCTGAGGAGCAACACTACCGCACATGTCCGACGGTTTTGCAAGCGGGAAACTCCCTGCCGGGTGCATGTCCGGGCCGGAGCCGCGTAGCGCCGGGGCAACAGCCGGATCCCCGTCCCGCCTGGTGGAACGAGACAAAAACCCATCTATTACAGGAATATTGGTATCGGGGAATCGCCTGGCGCGCTTCTTGCTCTGTCCACGGGCATGTTGGCGATCGACGTCCGCCGGAGCCGTCTCCTCGAATCTGGCACACCGGCGGGCAAACCGGCGCGGAGGTGCTTACGATGAGATTCCTGAATGAAATCGGGTGCAACAGGCTTTTCTGGCGCATGGTGCTGGCGCTGGCAGGTGTGCTGGTGGTGGGTTGCGGCGGCGGAAATGGTAACCTGGAGGATGACAACCCGTTTCTCGAGGATTACAGGGATGCCGGCAAGGAAGACAGTGGCTGGATCTCCGCGGTCAACGCCGTCGAGGTGGAGGTTACCCTGGAGAGCGATATTCGCACCCCGGGCAAGTGGCAGGCGGTGTACGGGCCGGCCGACCTGTCCCAGTTCGGGCTCACCTACCTGCGCCACGAACACAACCTGTTCATCGAGTCGCAGATGGTGGTACCGGAGCAGGAGCGCACCATCGAGTGGCTGCTGGACGGAACCTGGGTGAACGCCGAGGATGTCGACGTCTACAACACCCCTCTCGAGAAGTTGAACCACTTCCGCATCACCGGCATCAACGCCGTTGCCTACAAGCCCGAGGACCCCGAGCACCTGCTGGGCAAGACCTACCCCGCCGAGGTTCCCCGCTACCCCTACGACCTGCTGGGAAGCGCCGGGGAAAGCTGTGCCAGCCACGGTTCCCACGAACTGTGGGACGAGACCTACTGGTACTTCTGGGATCCGCAGCGCAGCGACTGCCGGCTGGAGACGACGACGATGACGGCCACCGTGACCGGCGTGATCACGCATGACGGGCCCCGCTACCCGGAGTATGACCGGCTCATCCAGGACGGAAAGGTCGAGGCGGTGGTCTTCTTCGGTGCCTTCGGCGGCAGCGGTCCCATAGAGGACGACCTGGGCTTCCGGTCGATGGAGTCGTTCACCAGAAAGATCCAGGCCGCGGGTTTCGTCCAGACCACCTCGCCGGACGGGTTGCTGCGCTTCACCAGGACCCAGTACGACATCGAGCAGATCGTGGACGTATCCAGCCCGGCCGACTTTCGCGGCCTGAGCGATATCGATCACGCCGCCGTCTTCGATCGGGCGGTCAAGAACCACGAGATCGTGGTCTACAACGGGCATTCGATCATGGGCACCAGCAATTTCTGGAAACGCCCGGGCATCTACCCCGACAGCTACCAGATCTTCTTCTTCAACGGCTGCCTGGGATACGAGTACTACGTGCGGGCCATCCTGGACGGCAAGGGCAGCTGGGACAAGGTCGACGTCATCTCCAACATCAAGGAAACCCCTTCCGCCCCGCAACCCAAGGTCATAGCTTCTTTCCTGGCGGCCGTCTTCCAGGGGGCCGCCGAGGGGGGCCGGGTCTCCTACGGCGAGGTTCTCGGCGCCATCGGCCGTTATACCTACAACTCCTGCTACGGCGTCTCCGGCGCCCGGAACAACTGCTTTTCGCCCGACGGCAACCTCTGCGAGGAGAACCCCGACCAGACCTATTTCGAAAGCGACGCGGCCGTGGACATCCCCGACGACGATCCCGCCGGGGTGAGCAGCGCCATCCAGGTTCCCCGTTCCCTGCTCCCGGGAGGCGTGGACGTGGAGATCGATCTCGAGCATACCTGGCTGGGTGACCTGCGTATCACCCTGGAGCACCAGGGAACCGTCTTCGTCATTCGCGACCGGGTGGACGACTACTACAACACCGGCATCACGGGCACCTTTTCCACCGACCTGTTCGACGGCCTGGATGCCCGGGGCACCTGGACGCTCACCGTCAGCGATCACCAGCAGGCCGATACCGGGGTTCTCAAGCGCTGGGCCCTCGAGCTGTCGCCGCAGTAGGCGACGGCCGGCCACCGGGCATCTTTCCTGCCAAGCCTGTTGCCTGCCGCGGCGGGCGGATGCTAGCATGGGCCACCGACAACGGTGCCCGGAGGCGGGCGCGTGAGGAGTGTGGCTTGCGGGTCCTGAGATATCTGCGCTGGTTCGCTAACTCCCTGTTCTGCTACCTGTGGACCTTCATCAACTCCTTCATCGCCACCCTGGCCCTGTGCCTGGGGCACCAGGGGCGGGCCTCGCACTGGGTGGGGCGGCGTTCCTGGGCCGCCGGCATGCTGCGTTTCTGCGGCATCAAGGCCACCGCCTCCGGCCTGGACAACTTCGACCCGCGCCGTCCCTACGTCTTCGTGGCCAACCACCAGAGCCTGTTCGACATTCCCGCGGTGTTCTACACCAACCCCGCCAACCTGCGCTTCATAGCCAAGAAGTCGCTGTTCTACATTCCCTTCTTCGGCTCCTACCTGGCCCTGGCCGGCTACATCGCCCTGGATCGCTCCAACCGCCGGAAGGCCATTGCCTCCCACGACCGCGCCGCCGAGAAGATCCGCCACGGGGTGCCCATAATCAGCTTTCCCGAGGGCACTCGCTCAGCGGACGGCGAGGTACGAAAGTTCAAGAAGGGTGCCTTCATGCTGGCGATCAAGGCCGGGGTGCCCATCGTGCCGGTGTCCATCAGCGGCACCCGCGAGGTGTTGCCCAAGCACAGCCTGCTGGTGCGTTCCGGTCGCATCCGCATCCACTACGACCGGCCCGTGGAGACCAGCGACTACGGCGTCGAGGGTCGCGACACCCTGATGGAGAAGGTGCGCCAGACGGTGCTGGCCAACAAGCGGTTGCTCGATGCCGGGCGGATCCCGGACGGCGGGCAGCGGCAGGAGTGAGCGAATGAAGAAGGCAAGAGTGTTGCTGGCCATGTCGTTGTCGTGGATTGCCCTGGCGCCGGCCGGCGCCCGGGCCGACCATCCCGCGGATCGGCTGGGAAAGATCCCCGCCCCGGGCCCCACCGGCACCGGCCTGACCCGCGCCGGGGGCCTGCTGTGGGTGGCCGATCACGGCCTGGACGAGTTGCTGGCGGTGGAACCCGGCAGCGGCAAGGTGGTGCGCCGCCTCAAGAGCCCCGGCTACCGTCCCGGCGGGCTGGCCTTCGACGGCCGGCAGCTGTGGAACGTCGACGTGTTGCAGGCCCGGCTGTACCGTATCCGGCCCGGCGACGGCCTGGTCACCCGTACCGTGCCCTCCCCGGTGGCCGTACCCCGGGCCCTGGCCTGGGACGGCCGGGCCCTGTGGGTCAGCGACGATGCCAGCAAGGCCATCCACCGGGTGGATCCCCTGGATGGCACCACCATCAGCGAGATCCCCTTTCCCGGGCGCTCGGTCGACGGCCTGACCTGGGACGGTCGTTACCTGTGGGTGGCCGATCGCCTGGCCGACCGGCTCTACGCCGTGGACACCCGGCACGGGGAAGTGGTGGTAATCTTCAACGCCCCCGGACCCCACGCCTCCGGGCTGGCCTTTGCCGACGGTCGCCTGCAGGTGCTCGATTACCAGGACGACGACATCGTCAGCCTGCGCCGCGACGGCACCGACCCGGTGCTGCTGCTGGGCCGGCAGAACCAGCGGGTGATCTTCACCCACCAGGTGCGCAACTTCGGCCCCGATCCCCTGGCCCGCCTGGAAGTATTGCTGGCGGTACCCCGGGATCTGCCCTCCCAGAAGCTGCTGGAACCGGCCCGGTTCAGTCCCGCGCCCGGCAGCATCGTCTCCGACCGCTGGGGCCAGCGGGTGGCCCGCTTCGTCTTCGAGAACGTGGCGGCGGGTTCCACCACCACGGTGCGCCTGAGCGCCCGGGTGCAGGCCCGGGCCCTGCGCTGGGTGGTGTGGCCGGAGCGGGTGGGGCCGCTGGCGAAGATTCCCCGTCCGGTGCGCCGCCGTTACCTGGTCGACGAGCCCAAGTACGACATCGGCAATCCCGTCATCCAGCAGGCGGTGCAGCAGGCCCTGGCCGGAGAGCGCAATCCCTACTGGATGACCCGGGCCATCTACCGCTACATCCACAGCAAGATGCACTACCAGATGATCGGCGGCTGGGACGTGGCTCCCAAGGTGCTGGCCCGCGGCTCGGGCTCCTGCTCCGAGTACAGCTACGTGATGATCGCCATGTGCCGGGCCGCCGGCCTGCCCGCCCGCTACGTGGGCTCGCTGGTGGTGCGCCGCGACCGCGCCTCCTGGGACGATGTCTTCCACCGCTGGGTGGAGATCTACCTGCCCGGCTACGGCTGGATACCGGTGGATCCCTCCCGCGGCGACAAGCCCAGCCAGGCCGAGCGGGCCGACGCCTTCGGGGGCCTGGAAGACGACTTCCTGGTGACCACCATCGGTGGCGGGGCCTCGGAGTGGCTGGACTGGAACTACAACTACAACGAACGCTACACCTGCCGGGGCCGCTGCCGGGTGGAAGTGGAACCCATCGCCGAATGGGAGCCGGACGGACCCGGGGCGGGTGGCCGCTAGCGTGCTTGACGATCCCACCGGCATTTGCTATACGGGCGCGGAGTTACCATGCCCCGGTGGGTAGCGGAGGAGACCGACATGCCATTCTGTCCTGCTTGTGGAACCGAGAATCCAGACGAGGCCAAGTTCTGCGCCAAGTGCGGTGCGCAGATTCCTGGGGGCGCTCCGGACATGTCCGCGGCCCCCACCCAGGCCAACCAGCCCCAGGCAGCTCCGGCACAGGCCCCGGCCGAACCCCCGGCCTCACAGCCGGCTCCCGCCCCGGCGGATCCGGCTCCGGCAGCCCCGGCTCCGGCGGCCGCGGCGCCAGCGCCCCAGCCGGCCAAGCCGGCCAAGCAGGCCAAGGAGCCCATTCCCGGGGCTCCCAACCAGACCCAGTTCTTCATGGCCGCGGCCGGTGTCTCCACCGGGGCCAAGATGAAGAAGTTGCTGATCTTCATGGTGGTGGTGGTGGTGTTGGGTGCCGGTTTGTTCTTCCTCATCCGCTTCGCCATGGAGCAGCAGGCCAAGAAGGACATGGCCCAGCAACAGCAACAGAAGAAGCCAGCCGCCACGGCGCCGGCCCAGCCGGCCGCCGCAAAGCCCGCACAGCCGGCAGAGAAGCCCGCGCAGCCGGCAGAGAAGCCCGCGCAGCCGGCGGAGAAGCCCGCGCAGCCGGCGGAAAAACCTGCGGATCCGGCACCCGCAACCGGCAAGTAGGTTGCCAGCACTTGTCCGCGGGCCGCTGCACGAACGGTCGCCGGGGAGGACGGGGGACACGGGTGTGTGATGGTGCTGGTATCCGTCGATGACGCCAGGCTGGAGTTTACCGGGACCGTCGTCCTGGACGGTGTCAGTCTCCAGGTGAGAAAGGGCGAGCGCCTGGCCCTGGTGGGACGCAACGGGGCCGGCAAGACCTCGCTGCTGCGCCTGCTGGCCGGGCAGCTCGAGCCCGACTCCGGAACGGTGAGCCTGGCCCGGGCGCTGCGGGTGGGCTTCCTGCCCCAGGTGCCCGACTTCGACGAGGCGCCGACACTGCTCGATGCCGCCATGGGGGGCCGGCCCGACCTGCTGGCCCTGCACCGGGAGATAATCGCCGCCGAGCGCCATGCCGCCGACGGCGACGAGGCAGCCGGAATACACCTGGGCCACCTGCAGGAACGCTGGCAGCAGGAGCAGGGCCAGGCCCTGGAACGACGCGCGGCGGTGGCTCTGCGCAACGTGGGTTTCGATCCCGATCGCTTCGAACAACCCACCAACATCCTTTCCGGGGGCGAGCGCAGCCGCCTGGCACTGGCCCGGGTGCTGGTCATGGACGCCGACCTGCTGCTGCTCGACGAGCCCACCAACCACCTGGACCTGCAGGGCATAGAGTTTCTCGAGCAGGTGCTGGCCAACCACGAGGGCGGCGCGGTGGTGGTGACCCACGACCGTACCTTCATCGATCGCTTCGCCAGCCAGATCGTCTCCCTGGAGGCCGGGGGGCGCCTGGAAAGCTACCCGGGCAGCTACCAGGACTACCTGCGGGTTCGCCGGCAGCGCCGGGAGAAAGCCCGGCGCGAGTACGAGGCGCAGCGCAAGGAGATCGATCGCCAGCAGGAACTCATCCGCCGCACCCACGCCGCCAAGGGGCAGAAGAGCCGCCTGGCCAAGAGCCGCCGGAAGGTACTGGAGCGGATCGAGCCGCTGGCGCCTCCCGAGCCGGAACCGGAAGCGCTGAAGATCACCTTTCCCGAGGTGGAGCCCAGCGGCAAGCTGGCCTTCTCGGTCAAGGATCTCACCCTGCAACCGGGCGGCCAGGTGCTGCTGCAGAAGGTCTCCTGCAACATCCAGCGCGGCGAGCGGGTGGGCATCATCGGTCCCAACGGCTGCGGCAAGACCACCCTGCTCAAGGTGCTGGCCGGACGGCAGCAACCCGAGTCCGGAAAGGTACAACAGGGCTTCCGCACCCTGATCGGCTACTTCGACCAGGATCTTTCCGGGCTCACCACCGGCCGCAGCGTGCTCGATGAGCTGGCGGCGGCCCGGCCCGATCTCGGCGAGCAGGCCCTGCGCGACCTGGCCGGGCGTTTCCTGTTTCGCGGCGACGACGTGTTACGCAAGGTGGAGACCTTTTCGGGCGGGGAGCAGAGCCGCCTGGCCCTGGCGTTGCTGGTGCTGGGCCGGCACAACACCCTGCTGCTCGACGAACCCACCAACCACCTGGACATCCCCTCGCGGGAGGTGCTCGAGCAGGCGCTGGAGCAGTACCCGGGCACGGTGGTGGTGGTGAGCCACGATCGCTTCTTCCTCGACCGCGTGGCCCGGCGCATCCTCTCCTTCGAAAACCGCGGGCTGGTGGACGAGCCGGGCAGCTACACGGAGCTGCGCGGGCGCGGGCGCATCATGCAGCAGGTGCCGCGCCGGGCCGATGCCCTGGACCCGGGCAAGGCCCAGCGCCGCCAGCAGTACCAGCAGCGCAAGCAGCAGCAACGCAGCCGCGAATCACGGGCGCGGCGCATCGCCGAGCTGGAAAAGCTCTCCGGCGAGCAGCAGCGGAAGATCGACGAGCTGCTGCAGAAGATGGCCGACCCGGCCATGGCGCTGGACTGGGAGGGGCTGGACGCCCTGCAGGCGGAAAAGCAACGGCTGGAGCGCGAGCACGAGACCACCGTGGCCGAGTGGGAGCAGCTGATGTCCGAGCAGGAGCGGGACCAGGACGCCGCCGACTAGACCGCCTCGATCACCATGGCGCAGCCCATGCCCCCGCCGATGCACAGGGTGGCCAGGCCCAGGCCGGCCGAGCGCCGCTTCATCTCGTACAGCAGGGTAGTAAGGATACGCGCCCCCGAGGCGCCGATGGGATGCCCCATGGCGATGGCCCCGCCGTTGACGTTGGTCTTCTCCGGGTCGAAGCCCAGCTCGTCCATGACCGCCAGCGACTGCGAGGCGAAGGCCTCGTTCAACTCCACCAGGTCGAGATCGCTCACCTGCAGCCCGCCGCGCTCCAGCGCCCGGCGGGTGGCGGGGATGGGACCCAGGCCCATGTAGGCCGGGTCCACCCCGCCGGCGGCGTAGCTGCGGATGCGCCCCAGCACCGGCCAGCCGTTGTCCCGCGCCGTCGCGGCGTTGGTTACCAGCAGCACGGCCGCCCCGTCGTTGATGCCCGAGGCGTTGCCGGCGGTCACCGTGCCGTCCGGCTTGAAGGCCGGCCGCAGGCCGGCCAGGGCCTCGAGCGAGGTCTGCCGGGGGTGCTCGTCGGTGTCGAAGACGAGCGGTTCGCCCTTGCGCCGGGGGATGGTCAGCGGTGCGATCTCTTCCCTGAAGCGCCCGGCGGCGATGGCCGCCTGGGCCCGCTGCTGGCTGCGCAGGGCGAACTGGTCCTGGCGCTCGCGCCCGATGCCGTAGCGCTCGGCGATGTTCTCGGCGGTGATGCCCATGTGGTAGCCGTTGAAGATCTCCCACAGGCCGTCGTGGATCATCAGGTCGAGCAGGCGCCCGTCGCCCATGCGGTTGCCCCAGCGGGCCTTTTCCAGGGCGAAGGGAGCCCGGCTCATGTTCTCGCAGCCGCCGGCCAGCACCACCCGGGCGTCGCCGCAGGCCACCGCCTGGGCGGCCAGCATCACCGCCCGCAGGCCCGAGCCGCATACCATGTTGATGGTCATGGCCGGCCGTTCCACGGGAATACCGGCGTTCACGGCCACCTGGCGAGCCACGTTCTGGCCCTGCCCGGCCTGCAGCACGCAGCCCAGGATGGTCTCGTCCACCTGCTCGGGCGCGATCCCGGTGCGTTCCAGCAACGCCGCCACCACGTGCCGGCCCAGCTCCACCACCGGTGTCCCGGCCAGGCCCTTGCCGAAGGAACCCACTGCCGTGCGCACGGCGGACACGATGACGATTTCCCTGCTCATGAGAATCTTCCTCCCTGCTCCGTTGTCTGTTGACGTCCCCGACCCTCAGGGACGCTCCACGATCAGGCTGACCGCCCCGCCGCCGCCCAGGCATAACGAGGCCATGCCCCGCTTGAGGTCCTGTTGTTGGAGGGCGTACAGCAGGGTCACCAGCACCCGCGCGCCCGAGGCGCCGATGGGGTGACCCAGGGCCACGGCCCCACCGTGGACGTTGAGCCGCTGCTCGGGAATGCCCAGCTCCTTCATCACCGCCACCGTGGAGACCGCGAAGGCCTCGTTGACCTCGTGCAGGTCGATGTCGGCGATGTCCAGGCCCGCTTTCTTGAGCACCTTGGGGATGGACAGGATGGGGGTTACCAGCACGTCCTTGGGATCCTGGGCGGCGGCGCCCTGGGCGCCGATGCGGGCGATGACGGCCAGGCCCAGCTCGCGGGCGCGCTCTTCCGATGTCACCAGCACGGCGGCGGCGCCATCGGATATCTTGGAGCTGTTGCCGGCGGTGACCCGCCCGTCGGGCTTGAAGGCCGGGCGCAGTTGGGCCAGCGCCTCCAGGGTGGTCTCCCGGGGAACCTCGTCGCGGTTGAACTCCAGCGGCGGCAGCTTGCGACCGCGGTCCACGGTGACGGTGACGATCTCGTCGTCGAAGCGGCCCTGCTGCTGGGCCGCCAGCGCCTTGCGGTAGGACGACAGGGCGAAGGCGTCCATCTCCTCGCGATCGATCCCGAACTTGTCGGCGATGAGCTCGGCGGTATAGCCCATGTGGAAGTCGTTGTTGACGTCCCACAGGCCGTCGTGCACCATGCCGTCGACCAGCTCGGCCGAGCCCATGCGGTAGCCCTGGCGGGCCTTGGGCAGCAGGTAGGGACACCTGTTCATGTTCTCCATGCCCCCGGCCACCACCAGCTCGGCGTCGCCGCAGGCCACCGCCTGGGCCGCCAGCATGACCGCCTTCAGGCCCGAGCCGCACACCTTGTTGATGGTCAGGCACTCGAGGTCGAGCGGCAGCCCTCCCTGCAGGCAGGCCTGACGGGCCGGGTTCTGCCCCATGCCGTGGGGCAGCACGCAGCCCATGATCACCTCGTCGACGGCTTCCGGCTGGAGGCCGGCACGGCGGATGACCTCGGAGATCACCAGCGCTCCCAGGCGGGTGGCGGGCACGGAGCGCAAGGTGCCGTTGAAGTTGCCGATGGCGGTGCGACAGGCCGAGACGATGACCGGTTGCTTCATGGTTGCCTCTCCTTTCCTTGCCGGGGCACCATAGCATCGGCCCCGGTCCGCTCGCAAGCCAGAGCTGCAAGCCAGAGCTTGTCATCGAGCTGCTGCCGTCGTACCATGCCCGGGCATGGAAGACGCCAAGCTGGCCATCTGCGGGTTGGGCAGTTACCTGCCCGAGCAGACGCTGGAGGTAGACGAGATAGCCCGGCAGGCCCGGGCCGATCCCCGGCGGCTGCACGAGCTGGGCTACGCCACCGTTCACCTGGCCGGGGAAGGGGAGATGCCCACCGACATGGCGGTGGAGGCTTCCCGGCGGGCACTGGCCGACGCCGGCCTGCAGGCCGGCGACATCGACGTCATCATCTACAGCGGGGCCCACAAGGATCACATCCGCTGGCAGGCCTCCAACAAGGTGCAGGCCCTGCTCCAGGCCTTCGACTCCTACGTCTTCGACGTCGACCAGAGCGGCGCCGGCCCGGCCCTGGCCCTGAAGCTGGCCGCCGACCTGCTCGGCGACGACCCCTACATCGACACCGTGCTGGTCTGCGCCGCCGAGAGCTGGGACACCACCCTGCCCGGGCGCCTGCTGGGACGCAGCTTCGTGGTCGGTGACGGGGCGGCGGCGGCCCTGCTGTGCCGGGGCGGAGAGGGATTGCGCCTGCGCGGCTGGAGGCAAGCGAGCTGGGGCCGGTATCACCGGGCCCTGTGCGTTCCCGAGGTGGGCGCCGTGCGCCCCATAACCGGGGAAGTGCTGGCCCGCGGCGGGCACCTGTTCCAGGTGTTCCGGCCCGGCTGGGAAGACGGGCAGCAGCGGCAGGAGCTGATCGACGAGTTCAACCGCCGGGCCGCCGCCACCCTGGAGGGGGCCGTTCGGCGGGCCGGCGCCGCCCTCGGCGACCTGGCCTTCCTGGTGCTGCCCAACCTGCCGCGCCGGCACGGGCTTACGCTGTGCCGGCAGCTGGGAATCGACCCATCCCGGACTTCCCTGTCCATGGCCGCGGCCGGCGGCCTGCAGGGAGGGCCGGAGTTGCTGGGAAACCTCTTGCGGGCGCGCCGGGAGGGAATGCTGGCGCCCGGCGGCCTGGTGGGGCTGCTGGGGCTGGGTGCCGGTTATCACTGGAGCGCGCTGGTACTCGAGGGATAGGCACATGGCCAGGCTGAACTGTCTGGGAAAGTACGAGTTGATCAAGCGCATTGCCGTGGGAGGCATGTCGGAGATCTTCCTGGCTTCCCAGGGAGGACTGGAAGGCTTCGAACGGGCGGTCATCGTCAAGTGCATCCGCGAGGATCTCGACGCCGAGCCCGAGGTGGCGGAGATGTTCCTGGACGAGGCCCGTATCGCCGCCTGCCTGAAGCATCCCAACATCGTGCACCTGTACGACGTGGGCCGCGACCATGACGTGGCCTACCTGGCCATGGAATACGTGTTCGGCCGCGACATGCTGGAGGTGTGCAGCCGGGCCCGGGCCCTGGGAGTGGAGGTTCCCGTACAGGTGCTGGTGAAGATGATGTGCGACGTGCTGGCGGCACTGCACTATGCCCACTTCGTGGCCGAGTTCGAGGACCGGCCCCTGAACGTCATCCACCGCGACGTCAGCCCGCAGAACATCATGATCTCCTTCGACGGCATAACCAAGCTGGGGGATTTCGGCATCGCCAAGGCCTCGGCCCGCCTCAGCGAGACCCGGGCCGGGGTGCTCAAGGGCAAGTACGCCTACATGTCTCCCGAGCAGGTGCGCGGCAAGCCGCTCGATCACCGCACCGACCAGTTCTCCCTGGCGGTGGTCTTCTACGAGGCCTTGACGGCCACCCGCCTGTTTCAGCGCAACACCGAGTACAGCACCATGGAGGCGGTGGATCGCTGCGAGATCCCCCCGCCCCGGGTGCTGCGCAAGGACATTCCCCGCCGCCTGGCCCGGGTGCTGCGCAAGGCCATGCGCAAGAACCCCCGGCGGCGATTCTCCTCGGCCAAGGAGATGGAGCGGGCCCTGCACAAGTTGCTGCGCGGCTCGGCGGTGGAGCAGACCGAGCGGGTGGCGGCCTTCATGCACCAGCTGTTCAGCACCGAACTGGAGGCCCGCGACCGGGCCATTGCCGGCGCCTCCGAGCGCGACCGCATGCTGATAATGTCCACCGGCTTCGAACTCATCGGCGAACGGCCCTCGGCCAGCGAACTGCTTCCCGATCCCCCCCTGGCCCAGCAGCGTTACCAGCAGATCCTGGCCGAACGCCAGGGCCAGGTCACCGTGGTGACCGGCCAGCCGGCCGGTGCCAGCGCCGACAAGCTGCACGAGCAGACCACCACCCCCCGCGCCAAGACCCCGCGACGCAGCCCCCTCAACGACTGGCGGGTGGCCGTGGCGGTGTTTGCCGGGGTGTTGCTGCTCACCCTGGTGTTGCTGGTGACCTTCGGCGGCGGCCAGAAGGCCACCGTGGCCCTGCCCGGTCCGGGAGAGCCCCGGCCCCTGCGGCCGGCGGCCCGCAAGGGTATCGACGGCCTGCTGTCGGTGTCGGTGGCCCCGCACGTCAGGGTCAAGGTCGACGGCCGGGACCTGGGGCAGGGAGCTTTCCGCGATCACCCGCTCAAGGCCGGCATCCACCAGGTGCAGCTGCACGATCCCCAGAGCGGCCGGCGCCGTACCCTCACCGTGCGCATAGAGCCGGATCGTACCCGGCTGCTGGCCCCCATGGATTTCCAGTAGGGAGGGAGCGCCGCCCCTCAGAACTCCCAGCCCAGCTCCACGTCGGCCAGCCAGCCGTGCATCTTGTCGTAGAGCCGGTAGTGCTCCTCGATACCGTTGCCGGTCAGGTCGGCGAAGTCGTCACGCAGTTCGAAGGTGTAGTGGTAGCGGAAGTTGCAGAACAGGAAAGGCAGCACCCGCAGGCGCACGGCGGCGAAGGCGATGCGGTCGCCGCCGGAAGTGAAGATGTCGCCCAGGCTGTCGGCGCCGCGATGGAAGTAGCTGGCGAAGAACTGCAGCCAGCCCAGGGCCGGCACCTCCAGGTGGGCCAGGAAGTTGTTGCCGCTGCGGGCATCGCTTCCCTCCAGGGCCACGGTCAGGGCCGCCCAGTCGACGACGGCGTAGGTCAGCTCCAGGTAGAAGCCCAGGTGGCGTCCCTCGCCGCGGCGATCCACGAAGACGTCGCTGAACTTGGTGGGCGGCAGCTGTCCGGCGCCGGCATAGTCGGAGTAGCGGGTATTGGCGATGAACTTCTGCACCTCGTAGAAGGTGTCGAAGTAGCCGGGCAGGTAGGTGGAGCTGAAGGAGCGGAACTCGGCGATGGCCCGCAGGGCGTGTACCGGTTCCGAGCCGAAGTTGAAGCGGCCCAGCACTCCCAGGGTGAAGCCGCCCCCGCCCTCGGCCTGGGGAGGGTTGCTGCCCGAGGGAGTGGCCGGCATGAACCAGGAGTAGTCGAGGTAGGGTTTGATGTCCACGGAACGGGTCTTCACCACCTTCAGTTCCATGTCCACCCCCACGGCGTGAAGGAAGGCGCTGCTGGACACCTGGGGCCTGTCGTCGCCCAGCAGGTACAGCGGGTTGGCCGGCTGCTGCTGGGTGGCCAGGCTCACCGGGGCGTGCCGGTCGGCCAGGTAGGTCACCCCCAGCGACAGCGAGCGGGCGAGGGTGCCGTCGAGAAACAGGCTCAGCGGCTTTATGAAGCCCAGCACTCCGAACAGGTCCCAGTCGATGAGGCTGTTCGACACCAGTTCGAAGCCGGCGTAGTCGTTGTACATGTCCAGTTCGAAGGCCAGGCGGGTGGAATCGGGGTCGACGTTGACGTTGTAGCGGCGCATCAGCGCCCCGTGGCCGATGGTGGTGGAGGAATACTGGGAGAGGTTGAGAAAGAGGTGATCCTCCTTGTGACCCAGGCGCAGGTAGCGGATGAAACGCAGGTACTCACCGGGCTCGTTCCAATCCTCGCTGCGCAGGGAGCCGGCGTTGGCGAATCCCACCGGTTCGTCCTTGCTCTCGTCCCAGGCGCCGTCGAAGATCTCCAGCGCCAGGGGCACCCCCAGGCCGATCTCGAAGCGCCAGATGCGGAAGTCGGCCTCGGGGTTGATGGTGGCGTAGTGCTTGAGATCCAGCTTGCGGTATCCCAGGCGCACCCCGATGCGGTTGTTCTTGGTGACCAGCTTGTTGGAACCGATGAAGTCGGCCAGTTCTCCCTTGACGAAACGGGCCCGCCGGCGCTGCTCCCGCCCCGGCTTCTCCTCTTGCTGCTGCTCCTGTCCCCGCTTCTGCTCCTCCTGCCCCTTCCCCTGCTCCTCTTCGCCGGGCTTCTGTTCCTGCCCGGCCAGCGGCGCCGTGGTCGCTTGTCCGGCCGCGGCCTCGCTGGACTGTACGGCGGCCGGCGGCGGGGACTCCGCCGGTTGTGCGCCCGCCGCCGGGCTGGCCCCGGGGGCGGTCTCTTCCGGGGTGGTGGCAGCGGCCGGTGCCGGGGCTGGTGGAGGAGGTGCCGGCGGTG
>Ga0190358_1000306_pt1 | contig 15683 bp, 20 predicted proteins | sample 48721812_MG_FD_161666 | JGI IMG/M metagenome (GOLD analysis project Ga0190358, IMG submission 161666) | Hydrothermal vent microbial mat bacterial communities from Southern Trench, Guaymas Basin, Mexico - 4872-18-1-2_MG | ecosystem: Environmental > Aquatic > Marine > Hydrothermal vents >... | reverse complement strand
ATCTCAAGCATATCAAATTCATAAAATTCTTTTTTTAATTTATTTCCTTAGATATCAAGATACTCTTCCATCTTTTGGTATTTGTATTAAGATTTATAAGAATAATTATCTTCTAAAATATATGGCCCTAAAAGAATACAAACACAAGAGAAACCTTAAAAAATCAGGTGAACTCAAAGCATCTACCATCCACCCCTCCAATTCCCAACCTCGCTTGTCCAATACTTCTCCATCCCTCGCGAAGTCGCTCACCTCCACAAGAGCCAAGAAACCTATATTCGTGATACATAAACATTATGCCTCTCATTTACATTGGGATTTACGTCTTGAGATTAATGGAGTTTTAAAATCATGGGCAATACCAAAAGAACCTCCAACTAAAAAAGGAATTAAAAGATTAGCAATTGCAGTGGAAGACCATCCTTTAGAATATGCGAATTTTAAAGGAATAATTCCAGAAGGAAATTATGGTGCAGGAAAAGTTGAAATTTGGGATAAAGGAACTTATGAATTAATTAAAAAGAATTCCAAAGAAATTGAATTTAAACTTAATGGTAAAAAAATGAAAGGAAATTTTGTTTTAATAAAAACAAAATACAGTGCAAAGCCAGAAAAGAGCTGGTTGTTTTTTAAAATATAAATCTTTAAAAATCGTGAGATTTTGTCAAAATTATGCATAATGGAGATTATTCTCTTGTGACAGTTCATGCAAGGATTGTAGATAAAATGTATTTCTTTGGTAAACAAAGAGAGAGATATCTTAAAGAAAGAGAATTTATTCATAAAATAGTAAAATTAGAAGATCTTGGAGATGAATTAATTGACGCAGGCTGTGGAACTGGAATTCATTTAATGCTGTTTTCTGAATTGGGTTATAAAGTTAAGGGTTTTGATTTAAGACAAGATATGGTAAATGTTGCCAAAAAGAGAAACTCTTCTTTAGAAATCGTCCAAGGAGATATGAGGGAATTTCCTTTAAATCATAAGTCAGATATTATTATATGTATGTATGGAGCAATTAATTATCTTGATACTGAAGAAGGAATAGAAAAAACTTTTAATAATTTTTATAATCATCTTAAAGAGAAAGGGGGAGTAATTATTGACACAAGGCATTATAAAAACTTGGATGAGAATATTAAGATTTGGACAAATCCAGAATATACTCTAGCTAAAAGATGGATTAAATCTAAAGACAATATAGGGATTTATAGGGTGTTTTATTCTATACCTTCAGAAGGAATTATGGAAATGGAAGACCATCTACAATATTTTCAAGATCCTTTTTTACTTAAAGATAAACTTCGAAAAGTAGGATTTAATGATGTTAAAATCTTTGATAATTATGAAATTGATTCTTTTTTCACAAAAAATACACAAAGTTATAAGCCAGTGATAGTGGGAATAAAAAATAAAAATGGATAAAGAATTTTATTTACAATCAGAAGAAATAAGAGAAAATATCCGAGAAAGAATTTACAATCGTCTTCGCAAAATTTCCAATAAGAAATTAAAGAACATTATTTTACAAAGAAATTCTACTTCTTCTTTTTTAAAAGGAATTATGGCTTATTATGTTCATGAAGGATTAAAAGGAAAACTCTCTTCCAACAAAAAAATAGATTTAGCTTCTGGAATTGAAATTTTCTGCAGCGCAGGAGCAATTTTTGATAATGCAATGGATAATCACAAAAAAAGAAATGGTAAAACAACTTACCTTAAAGAATATGGACGAGAAATGCAATTTGCAGCCTCACAATATGTGTTGCATGATGGTTTAAAATTTTTATTTCCTTTCATGGGGGGGTTTTCAAAAAGTTTCTCTAATCTTTATAGAATTAATGATGCTGTTTTAGGGATGGTTAAGATGGATTTAGAACAATCTAAAGATTTAGAGGATCAGATAAGAACAATAGAATTAAGTAATGGCATTTTTAATGAAGTCCCTTTACTTATTTCAGCAACAAACGCAACAGAAAATGCAGACAAAATTAATTTAATCAAAAAATATGGTTTTAACTTAGGAACTGCTTTTGGAATTTATGAAGAATTAAGAGACTTATTAGGAGAGCATGGGAGAAGAAGAGCAACGGAGATTGAGAAAGGAAGGGCAATAATTCCTTTACATTATGCTTCTAAAATAGACAAAAATTTTAATTTTAATATTTACTTAAAAAATCCTTTAAGTGAAAAAGACTATAAACTTCTTATAAGGAGATTAAATTCTTGTGGAGCAATAAAATCTACAATTTCTTTAACAAATTCTTATTTAGACAAAGCTTACAACTCGCTTGAAAAGGCAGTTGATCAAGATTGTGTAGACAAATTAAAACCCCTTTCTAGTTCTGTTAAGCATTCTCTAGATTATTTGTTACATAAAGCCACTTTAATTTAATAAAGAAATTAATTCTTTTAATCCCTGAACAGTGTTTTCTAAATTATTTATTTCTTCTTTAGAAAATAATTGCATTTTACTTCCTTCTTCTAGTTTCAATTCTGAAAGAGAGGGCAATAGTTCTGTTTTAAAAATATGACGTTCTTCTCCGTCAAAATCAATTTTTATAATTAAATTTAATTTTTCAAGGTCGAGAACCAATCCTAATTCTTCTTTTATTTCTCTTAGGGCTGCTTCTTTTGGGGTTTCATTTTCTTCAATTCCCCCTCCAAAAATCCCCCATTTACCTGGGCTTAAAATTTTTTTATCATTATCTCTTAATTGAAGAAGGATTTTACCTGATTTAAAAAGGATAACTCCTGCGTAAGCCATAATATAATTTAGAAAGCATATCTTAAAAATATGTTGTTTCTCAAAATCTAACCGCAGTTTCCTAAAATAGCTTCTAACTGAAATTTAATATTAAGATCTTCTTTAGAATTATTAGCATAACCTATTAGTTTTATTATTCCTGCCATTTGATTAATATTTTTTACTTCTTCACTACAGATAAATTTTGCATTATATTTTTCTTCAATTCTTTTTTTATCTTTCTCTAATTGATCTTTTGTTTCTTCAGAATAATTTTGAAGAAAAATATCTTACATGATCTTTAAAACAATGCAAAATATTTTCCTGTTGATGTTTCTTTTTTCACAAAAAATAAATTACTTATTCCTCTATAAGAATTATTATATTTTAGAATAATACTATTTTTCCTCGCCTGTCCACCATTCTAAGTCAGGAATTTCTGCTTCAATTTTTTTTGCTTTGCAATATCCTTTAGCCAATAAAAAGAAAATTAATCCAAGACTTCTTGGACTTTTGTTATTTCCAATAATAATTTGATTTGCACCTTTTGCAAAATTATTTGTATCACAAATCATTAAAACTTTTTTATTAACATTAATTGTATCATTTAAAGCATTTTTATCTAACCAAGAATCAGTAACAATTGTTAATTCAGTTTCAAAGAAATCCTCTAAATCAGTATTAGTTAAAATTCCTGCAGGATATTTTTTAGTAAAAACTCTTATTCCAGTTAATTCACTGAATTTTTCAGCCGCTCTCCATCCAGCTTGTCTTTTGCAAACTAAAATAACATCTTCTGGATTGAATTTAGATAAATATTCAATAGATTCTTTTAATTTTTCATCAATTAAATCAGTATTAAAAATAGCTAATCCATCTGCTCTTCTTCTATAAACAAAAGGTTTCATTGCAGGAGTAACAACTTTTGTTCCAAGATAAATTCCAGATTTAACATATTCCTCTAAAGGAATCAACATGTCTGTTTTTTTCTTGACTTTAACTTTTTCTTTTAATTCTTCTGTTGTTGTTTCTTCTACTTTTTCCTTAAGCTTTTTTGCTTTCTCTAAAAGCTCTTTCTTTTTTTCTTCAATTGATTTTTCTACGAGTTTTTCTTTTGTTTTAGTAGATTCTGCTTCAGCTGCCTTCTCTAGTTCTTTTTCAGACATTTTTTCTTCTATATTTTTCTCAGTTTTTTTCTTTATCATGGAAAATTAGAGAGAAATTGCTTTAAAAAACTTCCTAATGATTTAGAATCAGATTGAGTAAGGAGAAATTTTTCTAAGTTCGTAGAGGCTTGGTTTTCTTCTAACCTTATTTAGATATCTTCTTTCATTTGAAAACTCTTTAACAGCTTTTCTAATTTTTCTATTAGCTCTTCCAGAATTTTTTCCCATAAGATATTGTCTTTTTCTTATATTTTCTGAAAGCTTATCAATTCTTTCTTGGTTTGTCTTGTCCTCAATTGTTTTACTCATTTTAGATTGTTATTGGTTTTCTTATCTCTTCTATAAATTCTTTAGATTTCTCTGAATTTATTGGACGAGTATATGCTGCTCCACATCTTTCACAATTAACATAAACTTCTATTTTATCAGAAAGAATAATTTTTTCAACATGCCCTTTTTCTTCACAAATCAGTGCAGTTAAACAATTTTTATACATTTCAATTTCAGCTTTTTTCCATTTTATTGCACAATCTTTTTCATCTTTATATGGCTTACAAACATTATAGAAATTACCTTCTTTTTCTTTAACTCCTTTATTCCAGGATTCATAATGTTGTTTAAGTAATCCTGTTAATTCAAAGTCTTTGTTGTATTTTATTTCTCTAATTTCTTTTTTTAATCTAGAAATATTTCTTTTGAATTTTTTTCTGTTCCTGATTATTTCTTCTAAACTTTTTCTTTTAGAATTTATCAACATAATAAAGAGAGGAAAAGGATATTTTTAAAAATTTATATTCTTTATTTAAGAGATTTTTCTATGTCAATAAGTCTTTTTAATTTAGCTTCTCTTTCTTTTCCATCAATTCCACATTTAAAAAAATCAGCACCAAATCCAAATGCTAAATCAGCTAAAATATTCTCTTCTGTTTCTCCGCTTCTATGAGAAAAAATTATTTTTAGATTATTATCTTTAGCAATTCTACAAACTTGACTGACATTTAAAAGAGAACCATTTTGATTTGGTTTAACAATTATTGCATTAATGCTTTTTTCTTCAATTGCTTTTTTTAATCTATTTATATTTGTAACAGTTAAATCATCTCCCACAATTAGAACTTCTGGAAATTTTTTTAGAAATGCTGAAAAGCTTTCAAAATCTTCTTCTGAAAATCCATCTTCAATATAAAATAAATCAAAATTTTTAATTAAATTAGACAAATAATCTAATTGTTCCTCTTTTGTTCTTTCTAAAGGAGGATTCTTATAAATATATTTTTTTCTTTTAGAAAAACTAGATGCTGCAACATCTAATCCAAGAGGCAATTTAGAATTTTTTAAAATTTCTAAAACTTCTTTTTCATTAAGAGAAGTTTGCCAAGCATTTTCATCATTTTTTTTAGCCTTAAAATTTTTGTCTTTTTGTTTTAATAAAAATTTAATCTCTTCTTTTATTTTCTTATTAAGCTCAAAAGATTTTTTAACTGACTTTAAATTAGGAATTAATAAAAATTCCTGAAAATCAGGTTTAGAAGCTCCTTCAGAATGTTTTCCTCCACCAACACAATTTCCAACTAATCTAGGCATGTTTTTATTTTCAGAATTAATTAATTGCCAGATTTCCTTTTTTTGTTCTTTTGCAATTGCTTTTAGAACTGCAGACTCTAAAGCAAAGAGAGTATTTGCACCAACCTGTCTATCCACAATATCTTCTATTCTTCTTAAATCTTCAAAATTTTCTAGAATTTCTTTTGAAAAATACTCTTTAGATTTCTCTAAAAATTCAATATCTTCTTTTAAACTCTTTTTATAAGGTTTTTCTTCATATTTTCCGCGGGATTTTCCATTTGGAGCAGAGGCAGAAAAACTACCAATATTTGTTTTTATTGTCACAGAAATTGTTTTCTCTTTACGAGAATCCAAAATTGTTTTGGCTGACAAACTCTTTATTACAACCATAATCTAAGTAGAAAAAAACTCTTTTTATAGGTTTTGATAATTAATCCTCATCATTTTCAGAATCGTCCTCGCTCTCTTCATCTTCTGGTCTTGCGAGTTCCATTATTTCTCCTTCTTTAGCAATCTCTTCAACTTCTTTAGCTTCAATTTCTTCTTTTTGAGCATCACTCATTTTCTTTTCTTTTGCTTTTTTTAGAATTTCTTCTTTTTTTTCTGGAAAAGGTTTTTTAATTGATATAGGAAGAATATTTGAATTTAACTCAACTTCTGCAATTTTAAGAGAATCAAATTTTATTTTTTCTAAATCTTCTGGACTGAGCTTAATTAATAAAGGAGCATTCATAGCTATTTGAAGAGCCCTTGCTCCAAGAATTCTTGCTTTTTCATATTTAGAGAAATTTTTTTTATTCATCTTACTTAAATATTAATTCTTTTTATTTTAAAAACTTCTCGATTTTTTTGAAAACATCTCTTTCAATTTTTTCATTTAAATCAAGTATTTTATAAAACTCTTCTGTTGTCAAGCTTTTTTCACTTCCTTTTTGCAATGAAGAAATTATTCCATTTGAACTTCCAATAGTTACTCTAGCTTCACTAAGATCTTCTTCTTGCCGAGTAGGATCCACAATTATGCTTTTTCCTATTTTGTGAAGAGTTATAGCAATTGGAATTTCTTTTTTTAATGGAAGTTTAGTATTAGTTTTTTCTTCATATATTATTTTTTCTTCTTTTTCATTATATTTAGGAATTCTAGCATTTTTTAGAGCAGCAATTGCACCAATTCCAGCAGCATCTAGCAAATTTCCATCGTCATTTATAGAATAAATATCTATAAAAAGTGTCCAAACTTTTTCTCCTTTTTTAATGCATAATTTTTCAAATTCAATGAACTTACTTTCTCTAATTCCTCTGTCAATTACTCTTCCTAACTCTATTGTAGGAAATTTTGGAGGTCCATTTTCAAATCTTGGAGAACTCAATGGAAGCAATTCAGCAGTAACCATTAGATTTCCTTTATCTGGAGAATCTGGATATGGCTCTCCAACATTCATTTTAATTCCAACAAGAACTTCTGTTTTACCAATTTTAACTCTTGCAGAACCTTCTGCATTTTGAGATATTCCTGTTTCAATTTCAATATTTCTAAATTCATCTAGTTTTCTTCCATCAAATCTTTTATCTTCTTGAAAATATTTTTTTATTCTTTCTCCTGTTAAATTTGAAGTTTCAATCATCTTCCCCCCCTGAACAAATATCTCCTAAAGTCAATTTTGTTTCTAAACTATAGAGATGTCCTTTGCTTTTATTTAATCTAGCTGAATGTTCACTTGCAATTGAATCAATTTCTCGAGTAATTCTTAAAATTCCTTTAATTGTTGCCTTGAATTTTCTATACTGCTCTGAATTTAGATTTTGTCCTCTAAGAATATTTTTTATTTCTTCTATCTCTCCAGTAAAATAATTGTGCACAACTTCTCCGTTGCTTAATTTAGTTTCTATTTTGTATTGGTTTTTATCCATCATTTTATTTCTCAACTCCTGGCAATTCTTTTAAAGCTTTTTTTTGAACCTCATAAATTTCTTTTCTTGCTTTTTTTGCAAGTTTAAGTGCTTTTTTTAATTCTTCTTTTGTAATTTTTCCATCTAATTGAAAATGAGTTATTTCTTCATTAGAAGTAAGACTAATTGGAATATCTGTTGCACCTTCTCCTTCTTCCCAATCTTCTTCATACTTATTTACATCAACTACTAATTGCTTGTCTAATTTTCCAATTGAAACACTAGAAACCATGTCTTTCATTGGAATTCCTGCATGAGCAAGAGCCATTGCAGCAGCATTTATTCCTGCACATCGAGTAGATGCATTTGCTTGAAGAATATTTATATGAACATCCACAACCATATTAGCGTATTTTTCCAACATAACTACAGGTTCTAATGCCCATTCTGTTATTTTGCTAATTTCAGTGCTTCTTCTGCTTGGACCAGGACGTATTCTATCTGTAACTGAAAAACTAATCATATTATAATTGCATCTTAAAGTTCCTTTTTCAGGATTTTGAGAGTGTTGAGGATGCATTTTTCTTGGCCCATATACAGCAGCAATTGCAATAGTTTCTCCAAATTTAAATATTGCACTTCCATCTGCATTAGGAACTACCCCTACTTTTGCACTCATAGGCCTTATCTCATCTATTTTTCTTCCATCAGGACGTTTAAATTCTTTATTTGTCATTTTTCTTCTCCTGTTCAAACCATTTTTTAATTTCATCAGTTAATCCGGTTGCAAAAGATTTTTCAGTAACAAAAAGTATTGCTTTTTTAGCAAATAATTCTTCTTCTATTTTGTCTCCTTTTATCCAGATTAACCCATTTTGCCCAACAGTAATATTGCATTTTGTTTCATCTTTTATTAAATTTATCATGCTTCCTTCTTTTCCAATTATTCTAGGAACTTTATTTGGATTTACATTCACTATCATTCCTTCGTCTATTCTTCCTAATCCTCTTCCTTTTATTGTAGCGTCTATTCCTCTTTTATTTATTGCTGCTATTTTTAAAACAACCATATCTCCAATATCCATTACTTCGTCTAATCCATCTTTATTTACAAATTTTGGAACTTCTGTTAAAGATAAAAATGCATTTTCAGCAACTCCAATATCAATTACCCATCCTCCAAAAGTAATTAATTCAACTTTTCCAATAACAACATTTCCTCTTCTAGGATTATAAACACCAGATAAAGGAATAACTTTCACTAATTTGTTTGTTTCTTCTGCTAATCCATATCTAAGAGCAAAAATTTCTTCTCCTCTTTTTTCTGTTTCTTCTCCAGGAAGAAAATCATTTCCTTTAGCAATACTTTCTCCAGGTATAACTATTTTTCTATGAGTCATCTTCTTTTATCTCCTCTGTTAAAGCAGAACCATGAGTTTTTCCATTTAATTTATCATAAAAATCAAGAATTATTCCTGAAGGAATATTGACAATTATTTCTAAATCTCCATTGTCTTTCCATTTTTCATCTTCTTTATAAGAAGTCACTAGTCCATATGTTTTTCCTGTATAAATTGCAGGAATAGTTATTTTCACTTTTTTGGTTTCTATTTTTATAGGAATTATTTTTCCTATTTCATCTACAATTTCTTTTATTTGTTCTTCTATTGGAGTATTTTTTATATGTACTTGTGCAGATTCTAATGCACTTTTTATTCTTTCAGGAGTATGAGGATTTTTTGTTTGAGGATCTATTGCATTGTGAGACAAAAAATCTACAATTTGTTTAATTTTTTGTTCAAATTCTGCACTTCGATGTTCTTGTGTTAATTGAACTTCTCCCTCTTTAACAATTTTTTTAACAATTTCTGGAATTTCACTTGTTCCAAAAGCATTTTCTAAATCTTCTTTTGAAGGAACTAATCCTTTTTTAGAATCAGTGAAAATTTTATCTCCTTCTGCCTCAATTGAGGCTAATTCTCCTTTTTTAAATTTAAGAGCATTTTCCAAGTCTACAATAATTTCAAAATTTTTTCCTGCTTTTTTAATTCGTGCTAAAGTAGTAGTCATAATTTTTTAATATTTTCTCCTTCTAATCTTTCTAATTTTCCTTTTTCTTTTGGAATATAAACTAATTCAAATCTTTCAATATTAAAATCTTTTCCTTTAATTTCTTTAAATATTTCAAGAACAAGATTTACTCCTGACTTAATACTTAATTCTCCTTTATATTTCTCTCTTAATCTTTCTTTTATTTTATCATCGTTTTCTCCAATTGCATGAGCTCTATAAGACAAATAATTTCCTGTTATATCACTTGTAAATAGTTCTGGTTTTCCTTCATTTAATCCAGCAATCATTAGAGAAACACCAAAAGGTCTAGCGCCTCCATATTGTGTAAATTGCTGTTTTACATTTGAAATCTCTTTTATTACTAATTCTGGTTCTACTGGAGAATCATAAGTAATTCTATTTTGTTGAGCCAATATCTGTGCTCTTTCAATTAAAACTCTGGCATCAGCAATAATTCCTGCAACACTTCCTATAATATGAGAATCAATTTCATATATTTTATTTGTAGATTTTTCAAGAATTAATTTATCTCTAATTCTTTTGTCAGCAATTATAAAGACTCCATCAGAACAAACCATTCCAACACTTGAGCTTCCAAGTCTAACTGTTTTTTCTGCATATTCTACTTGAAGCAAATGTCCTTCAGGTGAAAACATTGTAGCTGTTCTATCATATCCCATTGCTTGATGTTGTATATCTGTTAGCATTTCCATTTTAATGTTTCTATAATTTCCAATAAAGTACATTTAGTTTATTTAATTTTTTTGTTTTCATTTTCTAATTTTAGAGAATTTTATAATCAAATTCAAAATCCTTTAATCTTCTCTTCAAAAAATTTAAGAAATTAGCGTTTTTAAGGTTTTCTATATGCTTCTTTTTCTTCACTATTTATCTTTTTGTGGCATTTATAATGAATTAAATAAGAATCCTTACTAAAAGTCACGACTCCTAGAGAATCATAAGTTCCATCAGCATATTCATTTAAAATCTCTTCAACATGTTCTATTTTTGTTATTTTGCCTCTTTCTTTTAATATTTTTTCAATTAAAGAATTAATTCTTTCTTCATTTAATTTTTCACTACTGTAAAAAGGAATTAAGCTAATATAATCTCTTTACAAAATATCTTTTTAAATAGAGAAATTTCTATAAAATATCTTCTTATATAAAGTTTATAATAATTATTGTAGATAAATGCTTATTTCTTATTTAAACCTTTTAAAGTTCCAGAGACTCTTTTAACAGTTATTTTTTCAGGCCAAATTACTAAAGCTGCTCTAACTTTGTCCACACTCTTTCTATTTATAGAGATAATTGCACTCTTTTTTGAGACTTTAATCCATCCTAATCCAAGTTTTGACATTTCCAAATTTCCTAAGAAATCTTTTAATGCTTTTTCTATATTTTCTTTTAAATTAATTCCTTCTATTAGAAGATATCTCTTTTTCTCTCTCATAGAAGGTTTTAGAGGTTTCATATTATTACTATAAAAAAAACCTTTATATTTTTATTCCTGTGAGAAGTTTTCAGCTGTATAAACATAAATCTCTGTTTTAGAATCCTTCCAGCACTCTTTTTCTATTCCAGCTTTTAGACATAGATTATTCAAAAAAAGAACCTTGTCTGGAATCTGTTTCCATACAACTGGTAGATAAGTGCTTTGAAAATTTCCTCTTTTTAATACTACTCCGTGCTCAAAAGCTTTTAATTTATTTAATAATTCTTCAGAATTTTTATATTCAAGTAATTCTAAAGAAGATAAAACACTAATTTCTAAACTAGATTCCTTTAATTCTTCATAACTAATTGGATTAAATCTAATATCATTTACAGCAGCATTTATTGAGTTTTCAATAACACATTCATAGAGAGGTTTTCTTGCAAAAATATGTCCAATACATCCTCTTAATTTTCCATCTTTTTTAAAAGTTACAAAACATCCTCTTTCTTTTCTTAAATTTTCAGGAACTTTTTTTAAAGAAATTTCTATTTTTTCTCCTTTTTTTAAATATTTTTCAGCACTTTTTTCTGCAAGATTCAATAAAAATTCTTTTTCTTCTTCACTAAATTCTTCTACAAAAATAATTGAAGAATATCCAACAACACTCTCTTTTTCTCCTGTGATATCTCCTGAATTAGCATAACTAATTAAATAAGGTTTCCAAGAGTTTTCTTTTGCAATTTTTAAAATACTTGAAACTGCCCAAGGAGCATCGATTTTAGAATATAAAATTTCCTGTTCATTTAGAGTTAAAATTTTATTTAAAGAATTCGAGTCTATTTGAATTGCTTCTAAATATTCATGATAATGAGATAGATCAACACTTACTAAAATTAAATCGTCTTTGCTATAATATTTCTTTAAAATCTCGGCAAATTTATCAATATCTGTTTTTCCAACTAAAATTGGAATAATTTCAAAATCTTTTAAAGATTTTTGCAAAAAGGGAAGTTCTATTTCTAGAGAATGTTCTTGCTCATGAGCTTTTTCAATATTTGAAATTTCCTTTTCATTTAACATCTCTCTAGCTTTTTTGCTTACTTTTATTTTTCCTAAAGGAGTAGAATAATATTTGAAATTTGAAATAGAAATTCCTTCTAAAGGATATCTATGACTTGGACCAATTAAAAAGACATTTTTATAATTTTCTTTTAATTGTTTAAAAGCTGTTGCTGCAATTTGCCCAGAATAGACATATCCTGCATGAGGCACAATTATTGCTTTGATTTTTCCATTAATTTCTAATTGTTCAGAATTATTCAAATATTCCTCAATTAAGGCATTTAATTCTGTTTCTTCAGAAGGATACCATGTTCCAGCAAAAACAGGTTTTCTAATTTGTTCTTCTTTTACAGAAAATCCAGTATAAACTAAAGGAAATGCTAGAAAAAGAGCAATTACAATTAAAATTAGAATAATTTTTATATTTTTCATGTTCTTTTAAGAGACATTTTATATAAAAAATCTTCTGAAAAAATATATAAACTCCCCTTGCTAATTAAATTTATAAAAGAGGAATTTTGTAAAAATGGAAATTTGTACAGTTGGAGGATATGAACAAGTAGGAAAAAATATGACTGCAGTAAAAGTAGATGAGGATGTGTTTATATTTGATGCAGGATTATATATTCCAGGAATAGTTGAACTTCAAGAGGAAAATCTTTTACATTATACTTCTAGATTTAGAAAAGAAAAACCAATTCAGAGATACACAGAACAAAAACTTAGAGAGTATGGAGCAATTCCAGACGACAGAATTTTGGATAAATTAGGATGGAGAAATAAAGTTAGAGCTATTTTCATAAGTCATGCTCATTTAGACCATGTTGGAGGAGTTCCTTACATTGCCAATCGTTACTCCAGAGCAACTATTTATGCAACTCCCTTTACAATGAAAGTTCTTGGAACAATTCTTCAAGACGATAAATTAAAAATAAAAAACAAACTAAAGGTTGTTCAACCAGATTCTTCTCATATAATAAAAGGAAAAAGTCAAACTTACAAAGTTGATTTTGTTCATACAACTCACTCTACAATTCAGTGTGTTTTTCCTGCTCTTCATACAAAAGAAGGAATTTTCTTTTATGCTCTTGATTTGAAATTTGATAATTATCCAACTCTTGGAAAGCCTCCTAATTATAAAAAAATAAGAGAGCTAGGAAAAAAAGGTGTAAAGACTCTAGTTGTAGATTCTCTATATTCAAGCACAGAAAAAAAACCAGGCGGAGAAAAGATTGCTCAGCATATGTTAGAAGATGCTTTTTCTAAATTAAGTGGAAAAAACTCAGCATATTTTATCACAACTTTTTCTTCTCATATTGAAAGATTAAAAAACATAGTTTATTTTGCAGAAAAAACAAAGAGACAAATTGTTTTTTTAGGAAGAAGTCTAAGTAAATATATTGAGGCAGCAGCAAAAGTAAATTCTGCTCCTTTTAGTAAGAAAGTAAGAATTTTCAAATATAGAAGACAAGTTGATAGTTTTTTGAAAAGATTAGATAAAGAAAGAGGAAAATATGTAGTTGTTTGCACAGGACATCAAGCAGAAGAAAATTCAATTTTAGATAGAATTGTAAAAGGAGAAACAGAATTTCATTTTAAACCAGGAGACAATCTTATTTTTTCTTCAAGTGTTATTCCTGTTCCGGTAAATATTATTGCTCGTGAAAGATTAGATAATAAATTAAGGAAAATGGGAGTTAAATTGCAAACAGATGTTCATGTTCATGGACATGGAAGTCGAGAAGATTTAAGACATCTAGTAGAAATATTAAAACCAAAACATATTATTCCTGCACATGGAACACTTCAACAAGAAACTCCTATGATTGAACTATCCTCTGAATTAGGATATGTTTTTGGAGAAACTTCACATTTATCATCTAATGGTAAAGTTTTGAAATTTTAATATGGTTAGAGAAGATATAATAGAAGGATTAAGAGCAGCAATGGCTAGAGGACAAACTCTTAGACAAGCTATGATGAGTTTCTATAATGCAGGATATGTAAAAGATGAAATTGAGGAAGCTGCAAGAGTTATGCAGACTAGAATAAATAATCCTCAACTTCAACAACAATTTCCTCATGTTGAAGAAGCACAGGTTTTTCAAAGAGGGCAAGCAGTTGTAAGACATCCAAATGAAAAGCCAAGAGAGGTTTTATCTCAAACAGCTAAATTACCTCAACCAAAACAACTCAAAACTCCTCAAACAGTTCAAAAGGTTTCAGCATATGGAACTCAAAGTCCTCCAAAAATGCAACAAAATCAATCTTCTCCACAATTTCAATCTCAATCTCCTTCACAACAACCTCCTTCACAACAACATCCTTCACAAACCCCTTCACAACAACCTCCTTCACCTGCTCAAGCCCTTTCTCAAGCCTCTTTACCAGAACAACCTCTCTCTTCTCCTCCTTCACCAGTTCAAAAGCCTCCTCAAACTTCACAAAATCCTCCTCAAATTCAACAATCTCCTCAACTAATACAAAAAGTTTCATCATATGGACAAGAAAATACTTCTAACAAAACAAAGATAAGAGAAAAACCAAGAGGAAAAATAATGATATTTGTTTTATTAGGAATTTTAATTTTATTAATTGGAAGTTTAGTTGCAGTGCTTTTTTTTAAAGAAAAAATTTTATCTTTTTTTGAAGGATTTTAAAAATGATTTATATGCCAGCAGAAGATTCCTATGCTCTTAACGAAGTTCTAAAAAAAGAAATTCCAAAACTACTTAAAAAAAATCCAAATATAAAGTTTTTAGAAATTGGAGCTGGAAGTGGAATTCATTTATTAACAGCAGAAAAGCTAGGAATTAAAAAAGAAAATATTTTTTCTTCAGATATAGACGAAAAATCAGTAACTCATTGCAATTTATTAGGATATAATTGCCTAAAATCAAATTTATTTGAGAATATAAAAGGAAAATATGATTTAATTATTTTTAATCCTCCTTATCTTCCAGAAGAATCATATGACAAACAACAAGATACTAGTGGAGGAAAAAAAGGAGACGAAATTATTATTTCTTTTTTAAAAAATGCAAAAAACTATTTAAATAATAAAGGAAAAATTCTTCTTTTAACAAGTAGTTTAACTCCTAAAATAAGTTTTAAGAAATTAGGATATAATTTTAAAAAAATAAGCTCTGAAAAACTTTTCTATGAACAATTATTTATTTGGAATTTAGCACCTCTAACTTTTTTCTAATTTTTTCTTGAAAAAATTCTTTTTATAAAAATCTGCTTTTTTGGAACTTCATATTTTGGAATAGGTTTTGCATCTAATAAAGAGGTTTTAATTTTTCTAGAAAATTTAGGCATTTCTTTAAGAGGCATTAATTTTTCAGGAGGCATACTTCTTCTTTTTTTAATTATTTTTTCTAGTTCTTTTGTGTGTTTTCCAATAGAGGTTCCATAAAAAGGATGTCCAGAATTATATCTTTGAATTGCTTTATGTGAATTCTCTTTAAATCCATTTTCTGAAAGATATCTTGCAATAAAACCAATTGCATCTTGAATATTCATTGAATCAAAAAAACCATCTCCATTAAAATCAGAATCTCTTCCATATTTTTTTAATACATCTGGCATCATTTGTGCTATTCCATAAGCCCCTGCCCAAGAACCTTTTATTTCAAAAATTTCTTTAGGAAGAATTATGTTATCTGTTGTGTCAGAAACCAAATCCAAAAAATCAGTTAAATATACATAATATTGCCCTCTTAAATCAGGTCTTCTTA
>Ga0190358_1000303_pt1 | contig 15780 bp, 34 predicted proteins | sample 48721812_MG_FD_161666 | JGI IMG/M metagenome (GOLD analysis project Ga0190358, IMG submission 161666) | Hydrothermal vent microbial mat bacterial communities from Southern Trench, Guaymas Basin, Mexico - 4872-18-1-2_MG | ecosystem: Environmental > Aquatic > Marine > Hydrothermal vents >... | reverse complement strand
AAAGGTAAACGCTGTTGTAAATAGATTACACGCTCATTTAAGTTTAGACGGAAACGAAGCTAATATCGCCAATATTACAGATGCTGAAGTAGATATAGGCATTAGAAAAAGAGCACAAGTGCTAAAAGCTATCAGTATAGGAGATCCTGTAGTTTATAAATCTCATTTTAATCAGTTAATAGGGTCTTATTATGCTGGATATGGGTTTGATGATAAAGCAGGATGTTTTATATTAATTGAAGCTATCAAAGAAATCGTCAAGAGTAAAGAAAAACCTCCAGTCAATTTAATTTTTGTATTTAGTGCCCAAGAAGAAACCTCAACTAAACTTATCCCTATTATAAGAGAATATAAACCTCAATTATGTGTAGGAGTAGATGTTACCTTTGCTACAGATCATTTAGATTCTGATGATTTAGAAAAAGAAGTTGGAAAATGCGAATTAGAAAAAGGAATAGTACTAGCTAGAGGATTGGATTTACACGAACCTACTTTTAAATTAGCTCAGAATATAGCAAAAAGACATAAGATTAAAACTCAGGTACAAGTAAATTCGGATGCAGGAGGATTTAATCCTTTATTCATAACTAGCGAAGCACAAGGAGTAAGAGCAATGGTAATGGGAATTCCATTAAGAAACATGCATACTCCTGTAGAGACTATCAATTTAAAAGATTTAGAAAGTGGTATTAAACTTTTAAAATCTATGTTACTTAGTTCTAATTTAAGAGGAACTATAGAAAAATGATGGAAATTATTTTTTCACTTCCAGAACAAGTATATATAATAGAGTTGACTCTTTTATTTAAAATGGCAATATCAGTTTTAATAGGGCATTTAATAGGAAGAGAAAGAAAGAAAAACGAAAAGCCAGGAGGGTCTAGAACTTTCTCTTTAGTCTGTTTAAGTTCTGCTTTAATGGCTATTTTAACTTTAGAACTAAACTGTAAATATGATTTTGATTTTATGAGGATGATGTCTTATGGGCTTGTTGGAATAGGATTTATTGGACAAGGTATTATACATCAAAATTCGGATAAAATAGAAGGATTAACCACAGCAAGTACTTTACTTGTTACAGTACTTATAGGTTATTTCATAGGATTAGGATATTGGCCTATAGGAATATTAGCAGGGGTGTTTACCTATTATATCTTAGAAAGTAAATATAAAAGAACAAACAAGGAATAAAACATGTATAAAACTGTACTTTTAAATAAAGTCCATGAATATTTTAAAATAAGGAAATTAGGAAATAGTAAAAGAGGTAATATGTTAATGGTAGATTGTGTTCTTTGTGGAGAACCTGTATCTGCCAATAAACTTCCCAATAATCATAAATTATATTGTCATGCTTGTAAAAAAACTTATAGTATACTTGATGTAGTAAGAATAGTAGAAAATAAACCAGATTTAAAAGAAGAAGAAATTTATTCTTTGTTGAAAAATTTATTTGGTTTAACTTTAGAGACTAAAAATGACAAAGGAGATACTGAAAAACTTTTTAAAGATTATGATAAAAGAAATTTCGATTTAACTCCAGTAGCAAAAAATAATAAAAATCCTATAGAAAGAGATTGGCCTAATAAAGTACATAGAGATCCTGAAGAGTGGATGCAATGGATTATAAGTGGGTTAAACTTGGGATTAAAAACAGGAGCCAGAAGTGGAGTAACTGTATTAGATATAGATGCTTTAACTAAGTCTGAAAAAGCAGAATATTTAGATTCTAATTGTACAGCTAAAAGACAAAAAGAATTAATAAAGTTACGAGATGAACGAGTAGATATTATATTTAAAAAATTTAATATAGAGTTGACTACAGTATATCAAAAAACTTTAGGAGGCTACCATCTAATTTATAAGTATGAGCCTGACATTCCTAAATGTCAAATAAAAGTAGAAGGTATAATTATAGACGTTGAGAACGATGGAGGGCAGGTTGTAATCCCACCATCAATTATACCTAAAACAGAAAGAAAAATATATTTAGAGAACGAAATTCAACAAATGCCTCAAAATATAAAAACTTATTGTTTAGAGTACAAACCTCCAAAGTCAGAAGTTGTTAAAAAAGATAACGGAGAACCTGATTTAAAGTCTTATAATGGAGAAGATTTCGACTTAAAAGATTTAGAAGGTATGCGTAACAATACTTGGATTAAAATGGGCGGGATTTTAAGAAAAGAATTAAATCCAAGTCAAACGTCTTTCGTATTAAAGGTAATGAATAGGAATTTAATGAGCGATCCTTTGGAAGACCGAGAAATAGATGGGATGATGGGCCAGTTAAATAAATATGTATCTTTTGATGAACAAGAATTGTCTAGAGATATTATAAATTACCTTGAACATTACAATCCTAACCCTAGTAAAGCCGAGATAGAAATGGCAATTTTAGGAACTAGAGCTTTAGGAGAAAACAAAAAGAGAGTTGACAAGACCTTAAAATATCTTTTAAAAGAAGAGAAAATCATATGCAACGGAAGAAATTTTGAATTGGTAGAAGAAATGGAGTGGACGGATAGATTAGTAGGAGCGTGTCAGCCAATTGATTTTCAAGTACCTTTTATGGATGATTATGCTTATTTTTTAAAGGGACAGTTAATGCTAATAGGATCTCCTAGTAAAAGGGGGAAAACAACATTAGCAATGAACTTTGTAAAAAGAATAGTAGATCAGGGGATTAAACCTTATTATATTTATAATGAAAATGGATCAGGATTCGTTAAATCTGCTTATGCGTTGGGACTTAAAGACGAAGATTTTTATTTTCCACAAACAGCTTGTTTTGATCCTGAAAAAATTAGGTTAAGACCAAATTCGATAGTGATTTACGATTGGATTAATCCTAGAAATTTTGCAACTACGGATAAATTATATGAAAGTATTTGTGAAAAATTAGAGAAAACGAAAAGTTTTATGATTGCTTTTACGCAATTAAGACAAAAAGATCATGAATGGTTTGCTCCTGATTTAATAGTACAATACCCTGCTTTGGCATGTAAGTATTTATATGCTGGAAAAGGAGGAGGTTCTGACACTTATTTTGAATTAACACATGTAAGAGATCCTAAATTTAAAGGAAAAGTAGTAAAAATACCATGTACTTATGATTGGGATACTAAAATCGTAACTAGAATAGAAGACATGCCAAGCGGAACTAAATAAATGACATACTGTGCAACTTGTGGAAAACTTACTAATAATTATTTAGAAAAAGAGAAATGGAATACTACTAAGAATATGGTTTATGTCCATTGCGAAGAGTGTAAAAATTTTAAAACTAGATATTTAGAGGATAAGAAAAATGAAGATATTAATAGAGACAGATGAAGTTACTTTAAGTTTAAGCACTAAAGAAGAATTATGTGGGCAAGTTTTACGAAGAATAAAAGATATGTTGATAGGAGTAGGATTTCAACCAGAAGCCATAAACGATTCTTTTTGTGAAATAGCCCAGGAGGTTAGGAAAGATGTCAGATAAAGAGATTTTACTAAAAGCTATAGGAAAAAAACTATTAGAAATGGATATTTCAAAGTAGGTATGTCAAAATGGTTTTCAATTTTAAAAGGTTTTGAATATAAATTTGTAAAAGAAATAATTCATTGCGAATCCTTTATAGAAGATAATATTTGTTATAATGGTTCTCCAATTTCAGAACAAGAAGATCATTTTAATATATCAAATTTAATTTTCTCCCACGAATTTGCCAAAGCCTTTTGGGGAGAAAGAGAATCTTATATAGACCATAATACTTCTGATATTATAATAACAAAAGAAGGTTGGCAATTTCATCTTCAACAAATGGTATTAACAGAAAATCCATTAAAATACTTGGAGAAATTTTTAAATGTATAAGACAAAAGTTTGTATTAAATGTAATGTAGCCAAACCGTTCTTTGATTTTCCTAAAGATAAAACTCGTAAAGATGGGTTATTTCCTTATTGTAAAAATGCAAGAATGAAAATCGAGATAAACAAAAGGATTATATTTATAATGTAAATTATAGAAAGAATCATCCTTATTGTCGAGTTTTAGAGAGTATTAAAAGGAGGTGTTTCAATAAAAAATCTGACCATTATAAGTATTATGGAGATAAAGGGATAAAATGTTTCTTAACTAAAGAAGAAATAAAATATTTATGGTATAGAGATAATGCTGATTTGATGAAACAACCAACAATAGATAGAATTGATAATAATGGTCATTATGAATTAAGTAATTGTAGATTTATTGAACATTTTATTAATACAGGAAAAGACCGAAAAAAATCTATATTACAAATTAATTATCGGGGTGATGTTGTCAAAATTTGGAATTCAGTTAAAGAAGCAAGCGATACGTTAAAAATATTTAATATTTCCAGAGCTTTAAAAAACAATACAGTCGTAGGAGGTTACAAATGGAAATACAATATTTAACAAATTTATGTGGATGGACTGGTAATATATTTTTTGCCTACGGAGTTTACGCTTTAGGTAATAAGAAAATTATTGGATTCTATTGCAATTCTATTGCAAATCTTATGTATGTTTTCCAAAGTATCATTATGGATAACAGATCTTTATTCTGGTTATCCATAATTTTAATTATATTAAATATTAAAGGAATTATAGAGTGGAGAAAACAATGAAAAAAGCGTGGGAAAAATTTAGAGGAAAGTTAGAGAAATTTGTAAAGTTCTTCAAACTCCCAAGTTTTGCTTTTGTAACTGCTTTCTTAGGAGCTTACGCAGGGTCTGAAGGAACTAGTAAATTGTGGAGGAGAGCAGGTATAGCAGTAGTTACTACTTTATTTGCTTATGTTACTTTGGTTCCTGAAATAGGATGGGTTAAATCGCTGTGGGTGTTAAGTATCCTAAGTATATGGGGAAGTTTAAGTATAGGATATGGTATACCAGAGGAATAGTATGAAACTATTAAAAGAATGTATAGGATGTAAATTAAAATTTGAAGTAGATCATTGGTCTAATAAAAAGTATTGTTCTAGACAATGTTACTTTCAAACTCATTCTAGATATTCTGGATATAAATGTTTGTCTTGTGGTAAGGTTTTGAAATTACAAAGGAAATATTGTAAGAAATGTTACAAAGAGTTTTTAATTCAACATAATAGGAAAATTAATAAGGAATATTATAAAAATTACCAATGTCGTCAAAAAGGAGGTAAGGGCTATATTTTAGTTAAACCAGAAAATCATCCTTATGCAAATAAACGAGGATACGTTTCTGAACATAGAGTAGTTATGGAAAAACAAATAGGAAGATATTTAAAACCAGAAGAAGTTGTTCATCATATAAATGGCATTAAAGACGATAATAGAATTGAAAATTTATTATTATTGCCAAATAGAAAATCTCATAACAAATTTAAACATTTTGGATATTTGGAATATATTTGTAAATTTTGTGGTAAAAATCAACAAGGAGATTAAAATGAAAGATGAAGGTTCAACATTAGGCAGATTTTTCTATTGGAAAATATGTAAGCAGAATCATAGGTTAGCAGACATTTGTACTAGAGGGACAATAGGACTTCTCTTGACTTTAAATATGCTTTCTATACCTTTGCTAAAAGGAAATTGGTTAGTTTATATTCTAGCAGGGTTAGGAATTATTTTAACAGAAGCATTAGTAAGTTGGAGAGCATTAGGTCAAATAGTAGTAAATATGGGAAAGAAAACAGTATATCTTTTATGGAGCGATATTATTAATTACGGATTAATAGGAGCAATGTTTTACATAATGATTAAATTTTAAGGAGAATGTTATGGGAGTCAGACCTAGTAAACACTTTGTAATAGTTAGAAAAGATTTAGAAAATAAAATGGTTATTAAAAAGAACTTCAGGGATGTTATAGAATATTGGATTTATAAACCAAAACAATCAACATTAATTTTAACAAAAGAAGCACAGCAAGCTATGCCAAAAGAATTAAGTTCAATTATAATGTGTGTAAACGACCACATCCAATGTAAGGACGGAGAAGGAGCAATTACTATAGAGGGAGTAAAATTCACTAATGACGTTACTGGAAATGATTTACAAGAGTACTTGAATAAAACAGGGAGAAGTTAAAATGGATGAACGAATATTGAATCTTATTAAATCTGGCAACTTCACAGTTATTACTTGGGATAATGGTCAATATAGCTTCTATGAGGGTAAGCAAACTGTAGATACAGTTAGTGACAAGGACTTAGAAGCATTTATAGAGTTTGATTGTGAAGAAGATGGTTATATGCCAGATGCAGTAGCCTTATTAATTAAAGCGTTAGGTGGAAATTGGGGCAGTATTTAATAGTGAGAATAAGAAATGGATTATATTAAAAAAATAAACATAGAGTCAGTAGAAGCATTTATTGGAAGGGATATAAAAAGAAATGTAATTTCTATAGGCTTTGATGTAGCAGAGCATGAGACAGGTATTGCTATTATTAGAACTACAGATTCTTATTTAATATTAGAAAAAGTTCATAAATTTAGCATCCCTAAAAAAGTAACAGAATTAGACGCTTTAGACTTATTTTTATCACAGTTAGATGATTTTAAATTAAAAATGAGTCAAGAATATAAGTTTGATGAAAATGTCATAGAGAATTGTTTTTTTGGGAGAAATGTAAATACTACTAAATTATTGGCAAGATGTAGTGGGTATGTGTATGACAGGTTTAGAGGAATATCAAAGCACTCTCAATTAATAATGCCAATATCAGCTAGAGCTAAAATTAGATTTAAAAAAAGTAACAAAAGTATTAAAGGCCCAAAGTTAAAGAAAGAAATAATAACTTATGTAAATGAAATATTAGGAACTGAAATAACGGATAATGATATAGCAGATGGCGTAGTATTAGCGTTATGTGGGGTTATTTGGGAGGATTGACACCTCCTTAATTTTTATGGTATACTTTAATAGAAGGGAGGGAAAATAATGGAAGGTTTTGTTAATAAAAATACAATTTATAAAACTGTAGTAGGAAGTACTGCTTACGGATTAAATACTCCAGAATCGGATATTGACTTAAAAGGAGTGTGTATTCCTCCAAAAGAGTATTATTTTGGAATTAAGACTTTTGAACAGCAAGAATTTGGAGCAGATCATACTGTATATGCTATTCGAAAATTCTTTAAACTAGCTAAAGATTGCAACCCGAACATCGTGGAAATGTTATATACTGACTCTAAATTTATCCAGCAGATTGATAAATTCGGAGAGAAATTAAGAGCAAACAGAGAATTATTCATTTCCAAGAAAGCCAAATTTACGTTTGCTGGATATGCTTTTGCTCAGTTAAAGAGAATAAAGGGCACAGAAAATGGATAATGTTTAAAGAAGATGAACCTAAACAAGAAGACTTTTTTATTACCAAATATAGGAAATTAAGTGACAATACTACTAAAGCATATGAACATTTCCGAGAGCAAGAATATAAAAACGCTCTTAAAAAATGGAATCAATATTTAGAATGGAAGAGAAAGAGAAATCCTGAAAGAGCAAAGTTAGAAGAAAAATATGGATATGATTGCAAACATGCCATGCATTTAGTAAGATTACTTCGTATGGGTGTGGAGATTTTATCAGAAGGTAAAGTAGAAGTTTTAAGGTCAGACAGAGAAGAACTCTTAAAGATTAGAAGAGGAGAATGGGAATACGATAGGTTAGTAGAATATGCTGAGAATTTAGAAGGGCAGTTAGATGAGTTATATGAGAAGAGTCCTTTAAGGAAAGCACCAGATATTAAGAAGATTGATAAATTGTTAATAGAGATAACTGAGGAGTTTTTAAATGAAAATGGTAAATGATTATGAAGTAGAAGGTTGTTGGACTTCTATGGATAAAAAAGAAAAACCAAGGTGTAGAAAATGTGGATCTATTCTTAAACTTGTTCCGAAAGAAAAACATTTCAATTCTCGTTATTGGAAATTACAAAGAAATGATGGTTTACTATTAGCGTGTTGTCCAAAAGGGTGTGCTGAAAAAGATGCAGTAAAATCCTATAAAGAATTTTCTCTAGTAAGAAATTATTGCACAAAAGATAGTAATTCTTGGAATTATAAATTAGATTATACTATTATCCGCAATGCTTGGATTAATAGAGGTGGGAAGATCTTTCCATGTGAATATAGAGGACATGTTGATTTGGCTTTTGATTTAAATAGTGATGAAATAACATTAGAAAGGAAAGGGTGGTTAAAGTTATCTGCATCAACTTTCATATGGGATTTTAGAGGCAAGGTTTTAAGTAATAAGCAAATTGATGTTATTTTTGATTATATTAATATTTATAACAAAAAGAAATTGAAAGAGTTTCAAGAAAAAATAGATGATGAAATAGGTATGTTAAAATTAAAATGAAAATTCATGAACAAATAATAAAAGCAGTAAATGAAATAATCTCTCCAGTCTATTTAGTAGGAGGAGCATGTAGGGATATTCTTTTATACAAAGAACCTAAAGACTATGATTTTACTACTCCTTTATCTCCTGACGAGATAGAAGATAGAGTCAGAAAGGCAGGTCGCAGACCTTATTTGATAGGCAAGAAGTTTGGTACAGTAGGGTTTAAAGTGAGTGTAGGAATAAATCAGTGGGCATATGTAGAGGTAACTACGTTTAGAAGCGAACAATATACCCCAGGAAATAGAAAACCAGAGGTAGAATTTGTAAGTGCTTTAGCAGAAGATTTAAAAAGAAGAGATTTTACTATTAACTCAATTGCTTCAAAGAATTTTAAAGTGATAGACCCTTTTGATGGTCAAAAGGATTTAGTAAATAAAATTATAAAGTGTGTAGGAATTCCTACTCACAGATTCAAAGAAGACCCTCTTAGAATGTTGAGAGCGTGTAGATTTGCCAGTACACTAGGATTTGATATAGAAGAAAAGACTTTTAATTCTATGAAGAAACATGCTATTAAAATCTTAGAAGTAAGTAAGGAACGATGGGGAGCAGAATTAGATAAACTTTTAGTATCTGATAATCCAGTAAAGGGTCTTAGATATTTAATGGAGTCCAGACTTCTTCATTATATGATTCCAGAATTAGGGTTGCAGTATAAGTATGACCAAAATAGCCCACATCATAATTTAGATTTGTGGGAACATACTTTAAAAGTAGTAGAAAATATAGAACCAGATCAATATTTGAGATGGAGTGCTTTATTACATGATGTAGGAAAGCCTTTTGTTCAAACTAGAAAAAAGCATAAAGATCAATGTAATTATATTCATCATGAACTAATAGGTAAAGAATTAGTATTAAAAATAGCAAGACATTTAAAATGGTCAAATGACCAAACAAAGAATGTAAGTGAATTAGTAGGAAATCATTTAAAAGAAGGGAACCCTTTATGGGATGCAGATAGCAAAGGCCATGTGTAATGAAAAAAATTGTATTTTTAGATATAGATGGAGTTTTAAATAGTTATAGGTCAGTTATTGCTTATGGAGTTTACCCTATAGATAATACATCTAGTGAAAATTTTGATATGGTAGCAGTAGGATTAATTAGAGAAGCATGTAAGAAATGCCATGCACAAATAGTTCTTTCTTCTACTTGGAGATTATATAGAGGATGGGAGAATTTAAAAACAGTATTAGACCTTCCTATTATAGATAAAACTCCGAAAAAACTATCTTCTATTAGAGGAGAAGAAATTTGGTTATGGTTAGATGAAAATAAAGTAGATAAATATGTGATTGTAGATGATAGTACCGATATATTAAAATGTCAACAATCTTACTATGTACAGGTAGATCCGTATGAAGGATTGGCTTGGAAAGACTATGCAAAAATTTTAAAAATATTAGGAATAGAAGAGGAAGAATAATGACTAAAAAGAAAAAAGAAGAAAAAGTAACTTCAAGCAATTTGGACGACGCTTTAAGTAAAATAGAGAAAAGATTTGGCAAGGGTGCTATAATGACTTTAGGAAAGTCTAAAGTAGAAAATATACCTTCCATATCTACTGGATCTTTAGGATTAGACCTAGCTATAGGAGTTGGAGGAGTGCCTAGAGGAAGAGTAGTAGAAATTTACGGGCCAGAATCTTCAGGAAAAACTACTTTAACCCTTAGTATTATTAAAGAAGCCCAGTTAAGAGGAGAGAAAGTAGCGTTTATTGACGCAGAACATGCCTTTGACGAGGCGTATGCACAAAAGATAGGGGTAAATACCGAGAAAATGCTAATATCTCAACCTAATTGCGGAGAGGAAGCATTAGAAATAGCAGAAGCATTAGTAGATACAGGAGAAGTAGCAGTAATAGTTATAGACTCAGTAGCAACTTTAACTCCCCAAGCAGAAATAGATGGAGAAATGGGGGATTCTCACATGGGGTTACATGCTAGATTAATGTCTCAAGCATTAAGGAAATTGACTAGCAAATTAAGTAAATCTAACACTTGCTTGGTTTTTATCAACCAAATAAGACATAAAATAGGTGTCATGTTTGGTAGTCCCGAAACAACTACTGGAGGCAATGCTTTAAAGTTTTATGCTTCTATTCGAATTGATTTAAGAAGGATTGAGACTTTAAAAAAGGGAGAGGATTGTATAGGTAATAAAGTAAGGGCAACTGTGAAGAAAAATAAAGTAGCATCTCCTTTTAAGAAAGCAGAGTTTGAAATTTATTTTGATGAAGGGATTTCTAAGACTTCAGATATTCTTAATTTAGGAATTAAACATGGTGTGGTTAAAAAAGCAGGAGCATGGATAAGTTATGAAGGAGAGAATATAGGGCAAGGGATAGAAAATACCAGACAATTTTTAAAAGAAAATCCTAAAGTTTTAAGTAAAATTGAAAAACAAGTTAAGAATTTATTAGGAGTAAAATGATGAATGGAACTAAAAACAGAATTTTTAGGGAAAAAACAACAGATGGCAAAGTTGCAGTAAAATTATCTTTAGAGGAAATTAGAACAATTCGTTTGGCATTAAACACAACTGCTAATTTATTACAAAAGTCTTGGAGAATCCCTAATCCTGAAGGACAAATAGGAGAAAAAGAATCTTGGTGTAGAGATTTGTTAAAAGAATTTCCTAAAGGAGAGATTGTTTAAATGAATAGAGAAGAAGCAGAAAAAGTAGTGGAAGAATATAATAATTGGGAAGATGTAAGTTGTAGTTGCCATATAAATCCTCCCTGTGGAAAATGTACAGAAAGTCCGAGTGAAGAAGAATATTTAAAAGCATTGGAGGTTTTAGATGATAAATAAAATAGAATGGAAAAGAATAAGAGGAGGTCAAGTTAGACCCTATGCTGATACTATTTATGAATATGAAATAATTTCTGAAATGAGAGAAGAAGAAGTTAAAAGATTTTGTAAAACTTTTTTAGGAGCTTGTAAAAACGAAGGAAGTTGTTTCAATGGAAGCTGTGGCTTTCCATTTGGATTAGAACCTTACTGTAAATTTGAAAAAGATGAAGAAGTAGAAAATAAATATAATTATAAAATTTGTTACCCATATACAGGATAAAAAAGAGATTAATATGGAAAAATTATTGATATTAATATTTTTATTAAATTGGTTTTCTATTATGCTTAGTGGTCTTGCTTTCACAAGAAGATCTGTAATTTGTTATACTTTAATGTGTATATGTTTTGGATTCAGTACTTATTTTACGTCCACTTTAATTAGATAGGAAGATAAAAATGAATAAAGGATTTTCAGAAGAAATAAGAAGAGAAGTGTGGAAAGATATTCCTAACTATGAAGAGTTGTACCAAGTATCTAATTTAGGTAGAGTTAGGAGTAAAACAATACTTTCTACTGTTATTTATAAAAATGGTAAAATTCAAAGAAGGAATAAACAAGGAAGAATTTTAAAATTATTAAAAGGTAATAGAAGATATTATACTGTGATGTTATCTAAAGAAGGAAATACAAAAAGATTTTTAGTTCATAGATTAGTATTAATGACTTTTAAAGGTCTTCCTAAAAATAATATGGTAGCATGTCATGGAAAAATGGAGGTTTAGATAATAGTCTATCTAATTTAAGTTGGGGAACTCTTTCTAAAAATAATGGAGAAGACCGATTAAGAGATGGAGTTTCAAATGATGGGAAAGAAATGGAAGAACTTATAGAAGTAATAAATTAATTAAGAAAATAAAAAGACTTTTAAATCAAGGCCATAATAGAAAATATATATTAAGTAAAGTAAATTTAAAAAATGAAAATAAAAATAGAATTTTAATATCAAGAATAGCAAATAACAAAAATTGGAAGAATGTATAATGGAAACTTTTTCTCAAGAAGTTAGAATGGCAATGTTTGATGTGCAAAATGGATATTGTGCTCATGAAGGATGTTATAATAAAATTACATCTTTCCATCACAAATTGCCAAATTATAAAAGATACCAGAAAAAATTTCCTCTCTTCTTAAATAGCCCTTTTAATTGTGTTGGATTGTGTCAAGAATGTCATGACCAATACCCACATTTATATAGAGTAACGGATAAACTAGCGGAAGTTTACGAAAGATTTTTGGAGGGAGACTTATGAAAAAGATCAAGGTGTATATTAACAAGTACGACCAAGAAGGTAAAATTACAGGTAGAAGAATAGTAGACGTAGGAGTAATTAAGGAAACTAAAACTAATTACACAGTAAAGTTGAAAGATGGAAATGTGATTACTCGCAAGAAGAGTAGAGATATTCCGAAGGAGGTCAAAAGTGACGGATAGAGAGTGGATAATAACATATACAATTTGTGCTGTAATAATTTTAGGATGGATAGTAGGAATGACTCATTATGTAACAAATAAAGCATATAAAGGAGAAAGTTATGAATATATTCGAAATTGAAAAATTATTTGATAGTGAAGACACTTTAGAATTGGTTTTAGAAGAGTTAGCAGGAACTTTTGATTACATTGATCAATCTAATACTGATTTTAAAGCAAATCCTACAGAATTACCAGTAATCAAAGAAATGTTAAATAAGGTAAAAGGATGCTGTGGAGAAGTAAGAAAGTCCTTTAGTTTAGCTTCTAAAGAGTTAGCTACTAGAGAAGCGAGAGCTTATATTAATAGGAAAATGGAAATTGAAAACGAAGGAACAAAGTTTACAACTCAGTTAGATTCCGCAACTAAAAAAGAGGCTTTTGTAGAAGTAGAACCTTATAGAAGAATTTATAATATTTTAGAAGGTTATATAAAAGATTGTGAACAATCAATAACGGTTTTACAAAGTTTATTAAAGACTATCACAGCAGAAATGCAGATGGGAGGAGGAGAATAGTGCCTTATTCTGATTCTGAAAAACAAAAGCAATATCAGAAGAATTGGTATCTAACTCATAAATATAGACATAAGCATAAGATGAGAAGGTGGCATAAAGAGAATCCTGAGAAAGCAAAAGAATTCTCTAAAAAGCATTATAAGGAAATGAAAGAATTATATCCTTGGAAGTTGCATTATAAAGCAGTACAGCAGAGATGTCAAAATCCTAATCATAGAGCATATTATGTTTATGGAGGAAGAGGTATAAAATTATCAATGACAGTGGAAGATTTTAAATATTTATGGAACAGAGATAAAGCATGGTTATTATTAAAACCGTCTATTGATAGAAAAAATCCAGATGGAAATTACGAAATAAGTAATTGTAGGTTTATTGAGTTAAGAGAAAATCAGAAGAATCAGAGAATTAAAAGAGATTCAAAAGGAAGATTTGAAAGTATTATGGATGGATACTGAAACGACAGGTCTTGACTATAAAGTACACGATATAGTTACTTTAGCAATGCTTATAGAGATTGATGGAGAAATAGCAGATTCTTTAGAATTAAGAATACAGCCTATCAATTGGGATGATATTAGTGAAGAAGCATTGAAGGTTAATGGTTTTACAAGAGAACAACTTAAAACTTTTGATCCTCCTAAAGTAGCCCATGCTAAATTAATTAAGTTTCTTAGTAGATATGTAAATAGGTATAACAGAGCAGATAAGTATCAACCAGCAGGTTATAATGTTGGTTTTGATGTAGGGTTTTTAGGAGAGTTTTTAAAAAAGTAGGAGATAAATATTTTGGAGCATGGATTGATTATCATAAATTAGATGTAGCTTCTTTAGCTCAATTATTAACTCTGAAAAAAGTATTAAGATTAGGAAGTTATAAATTAGTAAGCGTATCAGAACATTTTGATGTAGAAATTGATGCACATGATGCCATGTCAGATATAATGGCTACTAGAGAAGTTTGTTATAAAATGTTAGATAGGATAGAGTTTAAGGGAGAGTAAAATGAATTTAGATGAGATTTTTAAAAAGATAGATACTTTTACAGAAACAAAATTAACAAAAGAATTAGCAAAACAAGTAGCTATTGGACTAACTGCAACTGGAGACGAGTGGAAAGTATATGAAGGGTTAAATGCCTCTATATTCTTTGAGAATAAAGAAGACACTAAAATAGTCATTGTGGAGTGTGATTAATGAGAGTTGCCATAGTAGGAAGTAGAAAATTTAAATACAAAGATTTTGTATTTTAAAAAATAAAATATGCTTCTTGGAATTTTATTGAAGGGAAAGGTTTTGACAGAAATATTTTAATTTCTGGAGGAGCTTGGGGAGTAGATACTTGGGCAAAAGAATGGTGGATGCAAGAGCATGGCGACCAAGCTAGTATAATAACTTTTACTCCCGAATGGGATAAATATGGAAAAAGAGCAGGGGCTATTAGAAATCAGGAAATAGTAAACGAAGCAGATACGATTATAGCATTTTGGGACGGACAATCTAAAGGAACAAAGATAACAATAGATATGGCTTTAAAAGCTGGTAAACCATTGGATTTATTTGTGAGGAGATAATGAAAGAATTAATAATATTAGTTGGAAATATAGGCTCTGGAAAATCAACATTGTGCTAAAATACGCTGAAGAAGGAGCAGTTATAGTATCTAAAGATGCTATAAGATACATGTTAGGAGCAGGAAATTATATCTTTAATCCTGATTATGAACAAGGAATTCATGCAGTTGCTTGTGAATTAGTAGATAATTTAATGTATGACGGAGCAGAAAAGATAATTATAGACGAAACTAACATGACACAAGATGAAAGATCAAATTACTTATTCTATGCTAATGAACGTAAATATAAAAGACAGCCATAATTTTAAGAAAATTATCTAAAGAAAAGTCAGTAGAGAGAAGATTAAACAGTAATCATGGAGATACTCCTAGGAAAGTATGGGAAGAAGTTTGGGATAGAAAAAATAATGAATATGAAGAACCAACTCCACAAGAAGGATTTGATAGAATTGAAGATTACAATGTCAGAATGGATGTTTATATTAATCCCGAAGCAATATCAAGAGTTAATAATTCTATTCTTGGAGAATAAAAATGAAAATAGTATGTATTGCAGATACTCATGGTGATGAATGTTATGCTAATCTTCCTGAAGGAGATATTTTAATCCATGCAGGGGATTATGATATACGTGATTTAAGGGAATTAGAAAGAATAAACCGTTGGTGGGGACGACAAAACTTTAAGCATAAAGTAACAATAGCAGGAAATCATGACCTTTATTTAGAAAAACTAAATAAACACATGACCAAAGAAATTTTTACTAATGTCCAATATCTTCAAGAAGATATGATTGAAATAGAAGGTGTTAAGATATGGGGAGCTCCTTATACTCCTATCTTTTTCTCTTGGGCATTTATGAAGTCAGGAGATGAGTTAAAAAGAATATGGAGTAAAATACCTGAAAGTGTTGATGTAGTAGTTACTCATGGCCCTCCACTTGGTATTTT
>Ga0190358_1000299_pt1 | contig 15955 bp, 11 predicted proteins | sample 48721812_MG_FD_161666 | JGI IMG/M metagenome (GOLD analysis project Ga0190358, IMG submission 161666) | Hydrothermal vent microbial mat bacterial communities from Southern Trench, Guaymas Basin, Mexico - 4872-18-1-2_MG | ecosystem: Environmental > Aquatic > Marine > Hydrothermal vents >... | reverse complement strand
CGCAAGGGCGGCACCACGATGGTGTCGAAGGTGAGCCGGTCGTACAGGTCGGAACGAAAACGGCCGGCGGCGATCTCCGCCGGCAGGTCGGCGTTGGTGGCGGCGGTGACCCGCACGTCCACCTTGATCTCCCGCGAACCGCGCAGCCGGGAGAAGCTCTGGTACTCGATGACCCGCAGCAGCTTCTTCTGGATGGACACGGGCATGTTGCCCACCTCGTCGAGAAACAGCGTGCCCCCGTCGGCCAGCTCGAACTTGCCGGGACGGCGCCCGGCGGCATCGGTGAAGGCGCCCTTTTCGTGGCCGAACAGCTCGGCCTCGGCCAGGCTCTCGTTGATGGCGGCGCAGTTGACGGTGATGAAGGGCCCCTCGCGGCGGTTGCCCGCCCGGTGCAGGGCGGCGGCCACCAGCTCCTTGCCGGTTCCCCGCTCGCCCAGGATCAGCACCGGCCGGGGGATGTCGGCCAGGTCCTGGATCTGGCGCCACACCCCGGCCAGGCCCGCGTCGCTGCCGATCATCTCCGGCAGCGGCCCGCTGCGCTCCTCCAACCAGGCACAGCGGCGCCGCAGGCGGCGGTTGTCGTCGGCCACCCGGCGCAGGCGCTCCACCTTGGCCAGTTGCAACTGCAGCCGTTGGGCCAGGCGGGGATCTTTCTCGATGAAGTCGGCCGCACCCAGGCGCATGGCGCGCACCGCCTCGTCGATGGAACCCTTGCCGGTGAGGATGACCACGATTAGCTCGGGATGACGCTGGCGCAGCAGCTCCAGGATCTCCAGGCCCGGCCGGTGGCCCGGTCCCAGGTCGAGGTCGAGTATCACCAGGTCGGCCGGCCGCCCCTGCCGCGCCAGGAAATCCAGCGCCGCCTCGCCGTGGCGGAAGGGATGCAAGCGATGCTCCGGCCCCAGCAGCTGCTCGAGCAGTTCCAGCACCTCGGGCTGGTCGTCGATGGCCACTATCTCAGCCATGGTCTGCCTGCCTGTTCAGTCGCGCCGCCACCAGGCCGGCGGCGTCGTTGTCGCCGGCCCAGCGTTCCGCCGGCAAGCGAATGGTGAAGGTGGTCGGCCCTCCCGGGGCCGACAGCACCGACAGGCGGCCGCCGTGGTTTTGGATGACCTGCCGGGCTATGGCCAGGCCCATGCCGCTGCCGTCGGGCCGGGTGGTATAGCCGGGTTCGAACAGGTGCCGTTGCCGGGACAGCTCGATGCCCGGACCCCGGTCGGTGACGGCGATCTCGATCCAGCCGGCCGACGGGGCCCGCGCCGCCACCAGCACCGGTACCCCGGGAGGCGAGGCCTGCCAGGCATTGCGGATGATGTTGGCCAGCGCGGCCCGCAGCTGCTGCTCGTGGCCCGGCAGCGGCGGCAGGGAGGGCTCCAGCGCCAGGCGCACCCGCGCGGGATCGTCGCAGACCTCGGCCACCACCTGGCGCAGCAGCGCCCGCAGCGAGTGCCGCCCGGCCCGGGTGCCGGGCTGGCGGATGTGCTCGAGGAATTCAGTCCACTGGCCGAACAGCCGCTCCAGCTCGCGCTGCCCGGCACTGCCCCGCTCCAGGCGGGACGCCGCCACCGCCAGCAGGTTCTTCATGCGGTGGGCCTCGCGGGTCACTTCCTGGTGGGCCTCCTGGCGTCCCGCTTCCTGCACCGAGCGCAGCAGCTGGGCCAGCGCCGAAGGCGCCTGGGTGGGCAAGGCGGCCAGCAGCAGGCCCAGCCAGCGGGCCACGGCCTCGTCGTCGGCCAGGCGGGCCAGGCCCAGGGCCAGCCAGTGCAGCGGCTCCAGCTCGGCGGGATTGGCCACCACCGCCTGCAGCAGCCAGGGCAGGCCGGCGGCGGGACGGCCCGCCTCCACCAGCAGCCGCCCCAGGCCGGCCAGCCCCCGGGGATGGTCGGGACACAGTTGCAGTCCCCGGTGATAGAGGACCTCGGCCCGCGCCTGCCCGTCGCTGCGCTCGGCCAGCAGGTCGGCCTGCAGAAACAGGCAGGCGGCCCGCTGGCTGTCGTCCGCGGCCCGGGCGGCCAGTCGTTCCAGTATGCCCAGGGCCTGCTCGGCGGCGGCCGGATCGGCGTGGCGGCGCTCGGCCAGCAGGCGGGCCTGGGCCATGAGCAGTTGCGGATCCCGGGGAAAGCGGCGCAGGCCGGCGGCGAGTATGTCGGCCTGTTCCCGGTCCGGGCGCCCGCTGTGACGGGCGGCCTCCAGGTGCAGCAGTACCAGTTCCACGTCGCCGGCGGGATCGGGAACGCCGGCCAGCTGTTCGAGCACCTTCTCGAAGTGCCCGCCGGCGGCCAGCGCGGCCAGGCGCAGGCGGCCCGCCCGCGGCAGCAGCTGCCGGGAAAATTCGTGCTCCAGCAGGTCCAATGCTTCCGGCGGGTGCCCGGCCTCCAGCAGGCTGGCGGCCAGGCGCAGGCGCAGCTGCTGGTCCCGGGGTGACTGGCGCAGGGCCCGGGCCACGGCGCGGCGAGCCTGCCGCCAGCGTTGCAGATCGAGCAGGATCTCCGCTTCCAGGGCGCTGCGCCGGGAACCGGCGGGGCTGCCGGCCAGCCAGGCCAGAGCCTGCTCCAGCCGCCCGGCCCGGTAGAGGTACTCGGCCAGCCGCAGGCGCAGGCCGGCATTACCGGCGTCGTAGACCACGGCGGCCCGCATGACCCGCATGGCGGCCTCTGCCTGGCCGGCCCCGGCGTAGGCCCGGGCCAGCTCGCAGCGGCGGGCCGCGGCGGCGGGATCCAGGCTGCGGGCCCGCTGCCCGCGCAGGCGGGGACGGTGATATGCTCTTTTCCTGGCCGGCATTGGTGGCAGTGTAACCGCACCCGCGGCATCGGCGCAACCGGCCCGGACCCTTTTGCTTTGACTTCGGCCGGGGTATGACACACAATGACCGGCCGGCCGTCGTGGCCCGGGCGGGGCGTGGCCGGCGGGAGCGGAAGATGCGCTTGGCAGACGGAATCCTCGGACACCGGCGTCAGCTGGAACAACTGGAGCGGGCCCGCCGCGCCGGCCGGGTGGCCCACGCCTACCTGTTTCACGGCCCGCGCGGTGTGGGCAAGGAGCAGGTGGCCCGGGCCTTCGCCCAGTCGCTCAACTGCACCGACGCGGCAGCGAGTCCCTGCGGGCAATGCCAGGATTGCCAGCTGGTGGAGCAGGAAAAGCATCCCGACGTACGCCTGCTGGCCAGCGAGGCGGAACTGGTACGGCGCGGCCGGCGGGAGGCCGAGTCCCGGCGGGCACCCTCCAGCCAGATCCGCATCGAGCAGCTCGACGAGCTGCAACCGCTGTTCCGGCACCGGCCCTACCGGGGCGGCTGGAAGGTGGTCATCGTGGTCGACGCCCACGCCATGAACCAGTTCTGCCAGAACCGCTTCCTCAAGACCCTGGAGGAGCCCAGCCCGGACACGGTCATCGTCATGGTTACCCATCGTCCCGACGCCTTGCTGGACACGGTGCGCTCCCGCTGCCAGCCGCTGTCCTTCGGCACCCTGCCGGTGGCGGAAATTGCCGGCTGGCTGGAAGAGCACGAGGGCCTGGATGCCGGCCAGGCCGCGGTGCTGGCGGCCATGGGACAGGGCAGCCTGGGGCAGGCCCGGCAGCTGGCCCAGGGAGACATCCTGCAGCTGCGCAACAGCCTGGCCGAGGTCGTCGAGCAGGTGCCGCAGGCCGGGCTGGGCCGGCTGCTGGAAATGGCCGGGGATCTCTCCGGCAAGCGTGACGACGTGAGCATGAAGCTGGACCTGCTGGAGTGGTGGTGCCGGGACCTGTTGCTGCTGAGCGGCGGTGTCGACCCCGCCCGCCTGGCCAACCGCGACAGCGCCCAGCGCCTCGAGCGGCTGGCCGAGCGGGTGCCGGCCCGGCGGGTGCTGGACTGGCTGGCGCAGATCCGCCGCACCCGGGCGGGCCTGGAGCGCAACGCCAATCCCCGGCTGATGCTGGAGTCGCTGTTGATAGGAATGCACACGGCCTGAACCAGGTGGTGGATCAGTGGACGAGGAACGGGACAAACAGCATGCCGAGCTGGTGGAGCGGGCCGAAGCGCCCTCCCCGGCGGCCGCGCAGGAAGCCGCGGAGGCCGCCACGGAGCAGGTGGTTGTGCCCGAGAAAGCGGTGGGAGTGGTCTTTGCCGACGGCAAGGTGAACGAGTTCGACCCCGGTGAACAGGAGTTCCGGGTTGGCGACGTGGTGCTGGTGGACAACGCCCGGGACCTGAACCTGGGGCGGGTGGTATACGTCGGGGCCAACCGTTCCGGGCAGAAGCTGCGCCAGGTCAAGCGGCGCATCGGCCCCCAGGACTGGATGCTCATCAGGCGCAACCAGAAACGCGAGGAAGAGGCGCACGAGCTGTGCCTGGAGCTGATCGGGCAGCTGAACCTGCCCATGAAGCTCATTCGCGTGGCCTACCTGCACGGGGGCAACAAGGCCATCTTCTACTTCTCCGCCGACGGGCGGGTGGACTTCCGGGAACTGGTGCGCCGCCTGGCCAAGGCCCTGCACGTGCGCATCGAGATGCGCCAGATCGGCGTGCGCGACGAGTCGAAGATGCTCGGGGGGGTAGGCATCTGCGGCCAGATGCTGTGCTGCTGCCGCTTCCTGAACAAGTTCGCGCCGGTGTCCATCAAGATGGCCAAGAACCAGAACCTGTCGCTGAACCCGCAGAAACTCTCGGGACTGTGCGGCCGGCTGATGTGTTGCCTGGTCTACGAGGACGAGGTCTACACCCATAACCGGCGCCAGTTGCCGCGTCCCGGGCAGACCATCAGCACTCCCCGGGGCGAGGGACGGGTGATAGACCTGGACGTTCCGCGCCGCCTGGTCAAGGTGCAGCTGGCCGACGCCCAGCAGGCATTTACCCTGGGGCAACTGGCCGGCGAGGAAGCGGCCGAGCCCGCCGCCGCAAAGCGGGGGGCGGACGCCGGGACCAGCCAGCAGGCCTCCGGCCGGCAGGGGCGCCGCCGGCAGGAAGACAACCGCCAGCGGACCGGCGAGCGCCGGGGACGGGCGGGCGCCGGCGCTGACGAGAAGGAAAAGGAAAAGGAAAGGCCACAGGAGCAGGAGGGCAAGTCCCGGCGCAAGAAACGCCGCAGCCGCTCCCGTAGCCGCTCCAAGCGGCGCAAGAAAAAGGCCCGCTCGTCCGATCAGTCGGCCGGCCCGCGCCCGGACAAGGGGAGGTGAGGAGCAACTCCATGGCAGATTCCTTCTACGTGACCACTCCCATCTACTACGTCAACGACGTGCCCCACCTGGGACACGCCTACACCACCATCGCCGCCGACGTGCTGGCCCGCTACCACCGGTCCGCCGGGCGGCGCACCCGCTTCCTGACCGGCACCGACGAGCACGGCCAGAAGATCTTCAAGGCCGCCCGGGCCCAGGGGGTGACTCCCCTGGAGCTGGCCGACCGGGTGGTGGAACGCTTCCGGGCCCTGTGGCAGAAGCTCGACATCGATTACGATGACTTCATCCGCACCACCGAGCCCCGCCACCAGCAGGTGGTGCAGCGACTGTTTCGACGGGTGCAGGAGCGCGGCGACATCTACCTGGGACACTACCAGGGCCTGTACTGCACGGGTTGCGAGGAGTACTACACCGAGGCCCAGGCCGAGCAGGGTCGCTGCCCCATCCACAAGCAGCCGCTGGAGAAACTGCGCGAGGAAAGCTACTTCTTCCGCATGTCGCGTTACGCCGAGCCGCTGCGGCGGCACATCGAGGCGCACCCGGAGTTCATCCAGCCGGAGATCCGCCGCAACGAGATCCTGGGATTTCTGCGCGAGGACCTGCGCGACCTGTCCATCTCCCGCACCTCCTTCGACTGGGGGGTGCCGGTGCCCGGCGACGAGCGCCACGTGGTCTACGTCTGGTTCGACGCCCTCAGCAACTACATCTCCGCCCTGGGCTGGGACGGCAGCGACGACGGCGGCGAGCTGTTCGCCGGCTTCTGGCCGGCACTGCACCTCATCGGCAAGGACATCCTGCGTTTCCACGCCGTGTACTGGCCCACCTTCCTGCTCAGTGCCGGCCTGCCCTTGCCCCGCACCGTCTTCGCCCATGGCTGGTGGACGGTGGAGGGGGAGAAGATGTCCAAGAGCCTGCGCAACGTGGTGGAGCCCAACGCCCTGGTGGACACCTACGGCGTCGATGCCGTGCGCTACTTTCTGCTGCGCGAGGTGCCCTTCGGACTCGACGGCGACTTCTCCCACCGGGCGCTCATCGGCCGCCTCAACGCCGAGCTGGCCAACGACCTGGGCAACCTGCTGCGGCGCACGGTGTCGATGGTGAGCAAGTACTGCGCCGGACGGACCCCGCGGCCGGGCGCGCGCCGGCCGCTGGAACAGCGGCTGCTGGAACTGGCCGAGCGGGTGGTGCGGGAATCTGCCGCCCGGCTGGAGGGCTGCCACTTCCACAAGTCGCTGGCCTCCATCTGGGAGCTGGTGCGGGCCGGCAACCGCTACCTGGACGAGGCCGCCCCCTGGACCCTGAACAAGAACGGCCAGCAGCAGCAGCTGGACACGGTCATGGCCCATGCCATGGAGACGCTGCGCCACATCGCCGTACTGGTCTGGCCCTTCATGCCGGGCACGGCCGCGGGCATGCTCGCCCAGCTCGGCCTGCAGGCCGACGAACACAACCTCTCCCGGGCCACCCTGGCCGACTGGCCGGGCCTGGCCTCGGGGCAGCGGGTGCAACCCGGCCCGCCGCTGTTTCCCCGCATCGACAAGGACCAGGCGGCGGAGATCGACAGGCGCTTCCGGGGTGACGACGCTGCTGCCGGGGGCGAGACCCGGCCACGGCCGGCGGCCGCCGGCCAGCCGGGCCCCGGGGCGGACAGCGAGGCGGACATGGAGACGATTACCATCGAGCAATTCGGGCAGGTGGAGCTGCGCGTGGGCCTGGTGAAGGCCGCCGAGCGGGTGAAAAAGAGCGACAAGCTCATCGTCCTGCAGGTCGACCTGGGCGAAGCGGAGCCGCGCCAGGTGGTGGCCGGCATCGGCCTGGCCTATACCCCCGAGCAGCTGCTGGGCAAGAAGCTGGCAGTGGTGGCCAACCTCAAGCCGGTCAAGCTCATGGGGGTGGAGTCGCGGGGCATGATCCTCGCCGCCGGGCCCGGCGGTGACAACGTGGTGCTGGCGGAGTTCGCCGGCGACGTGCAGCCGGGCGAATCCATTCACTGACCACGCTCATGACGGCAGCGGCCGACAGCGGCGACGACTCCTGGATCACGCAGGCCGCCTCCGGCGATGCCCTCGCCCGGGGATGGGCCGCCGAGCGGGTGGTGAGCGGCCGCGGTCCCGCCGGGGAGCGAGCCATCGCCGCCCTGCTCGAGGACGAGGACCCGGTGGTGCGCTTCAAGGTGGCGGTGGCCCTGGCCGCACAGGGCGACGGCCGGGGCCTGGAGGACCTGCTCTGGGGCCTGCGCAAGCCCGACCTGTGCTTCATCTCCCTGGATGCGCTGCTGCAGCTGGCCGAGCCGGCTTGCCTGCCCGCGGTGAGCCGCTTTTTCCGCCGGCGCATGATTCATCCCCTGGAGAAGCTGCAGGCGGCGGCGGTGCTGCACCGCCTGGGCCGGGCCGAGGGTACCGCCTGCCTGGAACGGGGACTGCACGACCGGCGGGCCGACGTCCGCGGCCTGTCGCTGGAGCTGTGGGGCCGGCTGCACTTGCCCGGGGCGCTGTCGTTGCTGCAAGGGGTGCTGGCCGACACCGCCGAGACGCACCGCCTGGACGCCGTGCGCGGACTGGCCTGGTTGGCCGACCGGCGGGCGCTGCCGCTGCTGCGGCGGGTGGCCGGGCAGCAGCAGGACCGGCTGCTGGCCGAGGAGGCGGCTGCCGCCGTTGTTGCCCTGGAAGAAAGGGAAGGATGATGAGGACGGAGGGGTTGATAGACAGCCACGCCCACCTCGATTTCGCCGACTTCGCAGACGACCGCGAGCAGGTGCTGGAGCGGGCCTGGCAGGCGGGATTGCAGGCCATCGTCTGCGTGGGGCTGGGTCGTGACGGCGCCGAGCAGGCCGTCGCCCTGGCTGCCGGCGACGAGCGCCTGCGGGCCACGGTGGGCATCCATCCCCACGACGCCCACCTGGGGGTGGAGTTCCCCGAGCGGGCCGGCGAGGAAGTCGACCCGGAACTGCTGGCCGAGTGGCAGCGCCGCCTGCCCGGCGTGATGCGGGAGATGGAGCGGCTGGCCCGGCAGCCCGGGGTGGTGGCCATGGGCGAGGTGGGGCTCGACTACCACTACGATTTCTCGCCGCGGCCGCTGCAGCGCGAACTGTTCGCGGCCTTCATCGACCTGGCCCGGCGCCTGGGGCTGCCGCTGGTCATCCACAGTCGCGAGGCGGCCGCCGACACCGTGGCCATCATGCGCCGGCGGCAGGCGGCCGCGTGCGGCGGGGTGTTCCACTGCTTCGGCGGCGATGCCCTGCTCCAGCAGGCGGCCCGGGAGTTCGACTTCTACCTGGGCCTGGCCGGGCCGCTCACCTTCAAGAACGCCGAGGGGCTGCGCCGGGTGGCGGCCGAACTGCCGCTGGAACGCCTGCTGGTGGAGACCGACTGCCCCTACCTGGCCCCGGTGCCCTACCGGGGACGGCGCAACGAGCCGGCCCACGTGGTGGAGGTGGCCCGGCGCCTGGCGGAGATCAGGAAGCTGCCGCTCGAGAAAATCGCCCGCGTCACCAGTGAAAATGCCCGCCGCTTGTTCCGGATGGGGTGAAGCCGGGAGCCATCGGCCCGGTCACGACATCAACTTGGCTATTTGCAGCAGCTTGGCGGTGGCGGTATTTATGACCCGCTTGGTGGGCTGCTGGGAAGGATCGAAGCGGTAGAGGCAATCGCGCCAGGTGGCCAGCTCCAGGAAGGCCTCCTCGCCCTGGTTCTCGCCCACCATGGCCTGGAAGATGTGCCCCTGGTTGAAGTGCAACTCGCCCTTCTGCTTGCCCAGGCGCAGCGACAGGTGACCGGTGCGGCGCTTGGCGGCCAGGGCGCGGAACAGCGACAGCGCGGACTTGCCCTCCAGGCTGCCCGAAAGCACCGCCCCGTGGCTGCCGCCCACCCCGGAGATGGTCACCGAGCTGGGGGTGGGCAGGTCGCCGCTGTGGTCGACGGTGGCCTCGTCGGCGTCCACCTCGACGACGATCTGATGTCCGGGGGTGGCCGCGGCCGGCAGGGGATCCACCGGTGGGGGCCGCGAGGACGACATCTCCTTCTGCAGCTTGGCCACCAGCACCTCGGGCAGGAAGGGACGGGTGACGAAATCGGTGACGTCGTGCTTGAAGGCGTCGGTGACCACCTGCGGCTGGGGATCGCTGGCGGTCATGAACACCGGCATGGTCTTGGAGACGGCCCGGGCCCGGTCCAGCAAGGCCAGGCCGTCGTCCGGGGCCATGGAGTAATCTACCACCATGGCGTCGGGGGGATTGCTGCCCAGCAGGTTGATCACCGTCTCCGAGTCGCGGGCGGTGGTCACCTCGAAGCCGGACGCCGACAGCTTGAGTTCCAGGTCGGCGCTGGCCGAGGCGTCGGGATCGGCCACCAGGACGGTGAGGACGCGCCCGCCGGCGGCCAGCGTGGCCTGCTGTTGCAGGGCCACCTCCAGTGCCTTGATGACCTGTTCGTCGAACAGCACCCCGGCCTCCTTGCGCATGCGGGCCAGGGCCTGCTGCGGCTCCAGGGTGGCTCCCACCAGGTTGTTGGGGTTGTGCACCAGGTCGTCGAAGGCGTCCACGGCGGCGATGATGCGCGAACCCAGGGGAATGCGATCCCCGCTCAGTTCCTCCGGCAGCCCGCTGCCGTCGAAGGTTTCGTAGAGGTGGGCCAGGATGCGGTTGACCTCCCGGGGCAGGTGCACGGCGTCGAAGAGCCGGGCCGGGGTGAGATGGTAGCGCTTGGCCAGGTAACGGTGCTCGGAGTTGGCGGCGATACTGAGCAGGGTGAGATGGGAGGAGGTGCGTTTGCCCAGGTCGTGCAGGTAGGCACCGATGAGGTGATGGTTGCTCTGGCGCTCGTCAAGGTCGAAGGCCGCCGACACCGCCTTGGTCAGGCGTGCCACCCGCGCCGAGTGACCCTGGCGGTGTTCGCTCTGCATCTCCAGCAGGCCCACCAGGATGGCCAGGGTCTCGATGAAGTCGTTGTCCGACAGCAGGGAGCTTTCCCGCACGCTTTCCACCGCGCGCGTCCAGGACGATGTCTTCTGGCGGGTCTCGGTGTCGCCGTTTTCCACCTCCGCCACCACCCGGCCGCTGTGCATGCCCGGCGGTTCCTGCTGGATATCACCGCCGTCGGCCGACAGGTCATCGGCGGGCGGTGATGCCCCGGCCTGGGCCAGGGAGTCGAAAGCGCGCAGGTCGCCCCGGTAGAGCTTCCTGATCAGTGCCTGCAGCGCCTGCCGGGTGGCCACGAAGAAGCGCACGCTGGAAAAGCCGGTGAGGATGCTCAACTCCTCGGCGATCTGCTGGTTCTGCGGCTCGCAGGTGACGGCACCCAGGGAGCGGCCGTCCTTGCCGCGCAGGATGGGCACCACCAGGTTCTCCTCGGCGAACTTCAGCGGCACCAGTTGCAACAGCTCGGGTTCCACCCGCGCCCGCGACAGCTTCTGCGCGGAGACGTAGCGAGTGCCGAACTCGCGGGCCAGCGCCGCCAGCAGCTGCTCCTCGCCCAGGTAGCCCAGTTCGTACAGGGCCTCGCCGATGCGCTGGCCGGTCTGCTGCTGGTGGGCCAGGCCGGCCTCGAGCTGGGCCTCGTCGATGATTCCGGCCGCCAGCAGTTTCTCACCGAAGCGCATGGCCTAGTCCTTCTCGCCGTCCCGGCGGGAGGCGTCGGCCAGCGACAGTTGCTGGGCGGCACCCGGCTGGTGGTCCTGGATCTGCTTGAGGGAATCGGCCAGCAGGGGTTGGCGCAGGCCGTTGTCGGCCGGACCGCGGGCGGCCGGGCTGGGGGGGCGGCTTCCCGGCGCGGCCGAGGCCTCTTCCAGTTGCGGTTCGCCCAGCAGCAGGTAGCGGTCGAACAGGCGCTGGTAGGTGGACCAGCGCTTGCTGCTCTCGCGCCGGGCCACCTGCCGGAAGGCCTGTAGCTTGGCGTCCAGCTCGTCCAGGTAGTGCAGCACCAGCGCTTCCTGGGTCTTGGGGCGCCGGGGAGAGCCGAACTCGAAGCTGCCGTGGTGCGACAGGATCATGTGCTCGAGCTTGATCACCGTCTCGGCCGGCAACTGCGGCTGCTGCCGGGCCCAGTCGCGCAGCATCTCGGCGCCCAGCACCAGGTGTCCCACCAGCCGGCCCTCGTCGGTATAGTCGAAGCCCACCTGGGAGCTGAGCTCGCTGGTCTTGCCCACGTCGTGCAGGAAGGCCCCCGCCAGCAGCAGGTCGCGATCCAGGCCCGGGTAGGCCTCGGCCACCTGCAGGCACAGTTCCATCACCGCCAGGGTGTGTTCCAGCAGGCCGCCCAGGTAGGCGTGGTGGATGGTCTTGGCGGCCGGGGTCCGGCTGAAGCGGCGCCGGAAATCGGCGTCTTCCAGGCGTCCCCGGGTCAGCAGCCGCAACTGCTCGTCCGTGATGGAGTCCAGCAGGGCCGTCACCCGGGCCAGCATCTCGCCCCGGTCACGGGGGCTGGAGGGCAGGAATTCCTCCGGGTCGATGCCCTCGGGATCCAGCCGTTGCAGGTTGCTGATCTTCAGCTGCAGGCGGTTGTTGAACTCCACCACCGTGGCCTCGACCTCGATGAAATCGCCGCTGTCGAAGCCGTCGGCGAAGCGCTCCACGTTCTCCCATACGCGGCCCTCGATGGTGCCGCTGCGGTCCATCAGTACCAGCGCCAGGTAGGGCTTGCCGTTCTTGTTGAGCGGCACCTGCTTCTGCTGCACCAGCAGGCGGGTCTTGACCCGGTCCCGGTCGTGCATGTCGGAGATGAATACGCTTCCCGCCAACAGGAGACCTCGCTCGGCTCACCAGCCGGCCGGGGGCAGTTCCTCGGACTCCGCCTCCTGTTCCTGCTCGTCTTCTCCGCCCAGGCTCAGCATGTCGAGCTGGTAGCGGAAGGAAACCAGGAAACGGAATCCCTCCCGGTCCCGAAAATCGCCGTCGGCCACCGGGATCATGCAGGCGAAGGCCAGCGAGGCGGCGCTGGAGCGGGGCAGGAAGGTAACCGCCGGGGTGATGAACAGCTGCAGGCCCTGGCTGGGATTCCAGGCGCCGTTGAGCTCCACCATGAGCACGGTGCGCTCGTAGGGCAGGGCCAGGGGCAGGGCCAGGTTGAAAAGAACGTCCCCGTGGATCTCGGTGCTTACCTGGCCGTCATCGTCACGCAGGTAATAGCCGCTGGCGGGATCCACCGCCCGGCTCAGGCGCACGTTGGCTCCCAGCTGCAGTTGCGGCGAGAAGCGGCCCAGGCCGTAGGCGACCACCACGTAGGGGGTGAGCAGGAAGGGGCTGGAGGTGAAGCGATCGGTTTTCCAGCCGTCGATGTTGGTACCCCACTGCTCGAACACCGGCAGGTTGGCGCGTACCCCCGCAGCCAGGAAGAGCCGGTCGGCCGCCCGGTGGCCCAGCAGCTTGACCTTGGCTCCCAGCTGCAGGCCGGGCATGTCGAAATCCGGATGGGTGTCGTGGTTGTCGGGGCCGGGCCAGTCGGGGTGCAGCGACTTCATCTGCCGGTAGGCATCCAGGTCACGGTCGCCGCTGTCGTCGGGGTTGAGCACCAGCGGCAGGGCCACCTCCAGCTGGAACATGTCGAACAGCTCCCAGCTCACCCCGGGCACGAAGCCGAAGCCCACCTGGGGCGAGGGCCGGGACACCGCCCCGGGAATGTCGAACAGCATGCTGCGCAGGTAGGCCGAGGTCTGCGTCCAGGCCGGTTCGGTGACCACCGGCTCGGCCAGGTAGACCTGGTGCTCTTCGTCCACCAGGCTGGCCGCCCCGGCCGGGGTGGAGATCACCGCCAGGCAGGCCCCCAGCACCAGGCCCGACAGCCAGCAGCGGTTGGAAAAATGTCCCATGCACACTCCCGGACGCTCCGCCAGTAATACCTCCGGACGCTTTCCAGCCTGCCGATAGCTTTAGCCCCCGCTCGCGGGCAAGTCAAGGTAAAATTGGTCAACTTCTCCCTATATATCGCGCATTTTGCCTTGACAGTGCGCCCGGGCCTGCCGTAAACAGTTTGAGACTCTGCTGCATGACGGTGACGACGGGCCGGGCCCGGCTGGGCGGCCGGCCGCCGGGCCGCACGGCGGGGAGGTGGAAGTGGCTGGGTACGACAGGATAACACGGTGGTGGCCGTTGCCGGCGTTGCTGCTGGCGGCGGCACTGCCGGCGGGTTGCCGCGGCGGGGTGGGGGAGTCGTGCATCACCGACTCCGATTGCCGGCAGGGGCTGGTGTGTCTGCACCAGCAGCTTTACCGCGGGGGGCGCATCTGGCAGGAGGGCTCGGGCCGCTGCGGTGCCGACGACGACGGTGACCAGGTGGCCGACGACGGCGATGCCTCCGGCTCGGCCTGGGACCAGCGCTGCGGGGTGCACGCCTGGCTGAACCCGCTCACCGGCGAGGAGGTGGTCAACGAGGTGGTGCTCACCCCCTGCGACGACAACTGCCCGGGGGTACGCAACTCGCACACCCTGTTTCGCTTCGACTGCCTGGCCGGCGATGACTGCTGCCAGCTCGACGAGCAGGCCCGGTCCCGGTTGACGGGAAGCGAGCTGTGCCGCGAGGTGACCGACCAGCCCAGCAGCTGCGACCAGTGCCTGTCCGGTGCCGGCGGCGAGGGGCCCACCCCGGCCTGGTGCTTTCTCAACTTCGATGCCCAGGGTGGCTACGACATCGACGCCAACGGCTGCCTGCGCTGCCGGCCGCTTTCCCTGCGCGTGCCCTGCAGCATCGACGCCACCGGGCATGATTCCTGCCAGGGTGATGCGCGCCTGCCCCGGGTGGCCTGCTCGGGACGCTGGGGTTGCGACACCAGCCTGGGCATCTGCAGCTTCCGGCCCGAGCAGTTCTACCAGCTGGACGATTCGGGCCACGTCGTGCGCTACCAGCTCGACCAGGACTACGACGGAGTGGGCGACAGCTGCGACAACTGCCCGCAGACGCCCAACGGGGTCGACTGCCGCAACCCCCGCTTCGCCTACCGCTGCGACAGCGACGGTGACGGCGTAACCTCGCCCCTGGAGATCTCCCAGTACGGGGACCAGCGCAACGACGACGGTGACCTGTGGGGCAATGCCTGCGACCTGTGCCCGCAGCTGGCCGACAACGACAATCACGACGCCGACGGCGACGGCGAGGCCGATCCCTGCGACCCCGACGACGACAACGACCGCATCTGCGATCCCGGGCAGAGGCACTTTTCCTGCCACGGCGTGGACAACTGCCCGGACTTGTACAACCCCGGCCAGGCCGACCGCGACCACGACGGCCAGGGTGACGACTGCGACCCCGATCTCGACGGCGACGGCGTGCGCCAGGACGGCGACGGCGACGGCCTGGCGGGCAGCCACCCCTGCAACCCCGTGCTGGGGCCCTGCTGCGCCCAGCCGCCCTGTCCCACGGAAGACTTCGTCTGCCGCGACTGCGATGACAACTGCCCCGAGGTGGCCAACCCCGACCAGGCCGACAGCGACGGCGACGGCCGGGGCGACGCCTGCCAGTAGATTCCCGGCGGACACGAGAGGCCCCGGTCATGAGCCTGGAACCCCGCTACCGGCCCTTGCTGGCCCTGCGGCCCACCAACGCCATGCATTTTCTGAGCCCGCGCGGCGAGGTGCCGCTGCTGTCCAGCCGCGAGCTGGCGCCGGCCTTGCGCGAGCTGGGACTGCCCCTGTGGCTGGCGGCGGTGGAGGGCGCCGGGCAGGTGGAGGCAGTACTGCGGGCCGCGGCCCAGGCGCGGGCCTGTGCCGGGTTGGTGTTGTGGCCCGACAGCCTGGACGAGATCGAGTTGCGCCGGCGCTGGGCCCCGGCGGCCTTTTTCAACCAGGCGCGCCAGGCCGCCGAGCAACAGGCCCGGGTGTGTCCCTTCACCCTGCACCTGCAGCAACCCCCCTGGCAGCCCGGTGACGGGCGCGGGCTGGAGCTGCTGCGGGCCTACCTGGTCAGGGCGGCGGAGAGCGGCTTCGTGTCCTTCTCGCTGGACCTGCACCCCGCCGGGAGTGACGACCAGGCGCTGGAGCTGCTGCTGGCCGACCTGGCCGGCTTCGCCCCGGGCCTGCTGCTGCGTTGCATCCTCGAGGGGCCGGTCGACGAGACGGCGCTGGCCGGCTACCTGGAGCGGTGCCTGGCCCGGGCCCGGCAGGCGGGCCTGGAACCCCAGGCGTTGCTGCTCGACGGTGCCGGCGCCACAGAGGTGTTCGCCGGCCTGTGCGAACGGCTACCGGCGCCGGAAGCCCGCCTGCTGGGACTGGGGCAGGAGCAGCCGGGCAAGCTTGCCGGGGTGCTCGAGCCGGCGGCGGTGCTGGCGCGGCTGGCGGGCGGCTCCGGCGCCGAGCGCAACGAGGCGCTGGTCTACATGGAAGCCGGCGACTGGCTGGAGTCGCTGGGGCTTGAGGGTTCGGCACCCCGGCTGGCGCAGCGGCTGCTGGCCGCGCCATGAGGATAATCGCCGGCAGGCTGCGCGGGCGGCGCCTGGAATCTCCCCGGGGACGCGGGGTGCGTCCCACCTCCGACCGCATCCGCGAGTCGATGTTCGACCTGCTGGGCCCGGGGCTCGAGGGCCTGCGCGTGCTCGACCTGTTTGCCGGCAGCGGGGCGCTGGGCATCGAGGCGCTGAGCCGGGGAGCCGGGCAGGCGCTGTTTGTCGAGCGCGACCGCCAGGCCCTGGCGTTGCTGCGCCGCAACCTGGCTGCCTGCCGGCTGGAAGGTGACGCCCGGGTGGTGGCCGGCGAGGTGCGTGCCTTCCTGGCCGCTGACCGGCCGGGTTCGCCTTTCGACCTGGTGCTGGCCGATCCGCCCTACCGGCGGGGCTGGCCGGCCGTCATCGTGGAGCAGCTGGCCCGGGGGGGCTGGCT
>Ga0190358_1000288_pt1 | contig 16246 bp, 19 predicted proteins | sample 48721812_MG_FD_161666 | JGI IMG/M metagenome (GOLD analysis project Ga0190358, IMG submission 161666) | Hydrothermal vent microbial mat bacterial communities from Southern Trench, Guaymas Basin, Mexico - 4872-18-1-2_MG | ecosystem: Environmental > Aquatic > Marine > Hydrothermal vents >... | reverse complement strand
TAATAATCTTTCAAATACTGTGCCAACTTTTCTTTTAACTAGTCGAGTAGTTAATAAAATGTCTGTATCCACAGAATATCCTATCAACATTAAAAATGCAGCAATACCTGCAGTAGATAATTTCATACCCATTAAATTAACAACAGCCAAAGTAATTACAAGGTCTGAAAATGCGGCTGCAATAACTGCAACAGAAGGAATAAAGTTTCTGAAATACAAAAAAACTACAATTCCCATAAATAAGAATGCTAATAATAATGCAACAACTGTTTCTCTAAAGAAACTAGCACCTAAAGAAGAACCCATTTGTTCAGTACTATACTCTCCTAAATCTCCTAACTTAGATTCAATAGATTCTATTAATAAGTCTATTTGTTCTACTTCTAACATATCTGTATCAACAATGATCCCTGTTTGTTTACCTGCCTTTGATAAAGATCTTACACTAATATCCACAGATTCAAATTCATCTAACAGGGCGCCCTCTAAATTATCTACATTTACAACTTGAGTAATGGGGATAGTAATAGTGGTTCCACCTTTCAAAGAAACTGCCCTTTGAATAAAATCTCCTGTTTGTGCAACTTGCATTCCGATAACTGCAAAAGATATAACTAAAAGTAAAATAGGAATAATTAGTAATTTAGCATAGTTTTTATCATAGAATTCTAAAATTTTAGAATATTTTTTCTGTGTAGATGCTTTTGAAGAATTTTCAGACTTTTTTGAAGATATAATAGGGGTAATGTGTACATGTTTTGACTTACCTGTGCTCAATCTTCTCAATCTTCTAGACATAATAACTTAAAGTCCACCATTTATTTAAAAAGATTTCGAAATTGCATGAGTTTTAAATCCTTTTGCGTGCAGGATCAAAACATCACCAATTAAAAAAATTTGTTAAATTTCACATTTAATCCAATAAATCAAGTATTTTTACCATTCACGAAATCTTACAAGCACAATCATTGTAAGAATAGGAATAGTTCAAAGAATAAATCTTAATGTAGTAGTTTTTTAATCTTATCCATGGCTTCAGTTAGATCCTTTACAATATAATCTCCTTTGGCGTCATTATATCTTGATATAAGAATGAACGTACAATCTAGTCCATCTTTTTTCATATTTTTAGTAGTTAAATAATCTGATTCACTATCTCCAACATAAAATATCCTTCCTGAGGTGTATTTTATTTTTTTAAGAGCATGCCTTACAAAACATATATGTGGTTTCTTAAATTCACTTTTTTCCATAATGTGTTTTTTGGCACATTGAATAACATCAAAATAATTCTCGATTCCTAAGTAGTTTAGTATAGGTGAGGTATTAGAAGATTCAACATCTGTCAAAAGAAGAAGGTTGTATTGAGATGCAAATTGTAAAAATTTCTTAGTATCAGGATACAAATAGATTTCTCCTTTCTTTACAGATTCTATACGGTCTTCAAACTGTTTTATGTTCTCCCAAAAATCTTTATGATTAATTTGCAAAGGATTCAGAAAATTATTAAATTCATGTAAATTCTTAAGAATAATTTGTTTATCTACATCCTTACCCATATCATTTAAACTTTTTTGGATTAATTTCACTAGATGTTCCGAAGTATCTACAATTGTATTTTCCATATCCACTATAATAGAAATCTCCTCTTGAGCCATATATCCATTAAATAAACTAAAGTATATAATATTTTCTCTGTCTTTTAAAAAGGGCTAAATATATTTAATCTAGAGGGATATATAACCAAATCTTTTTTTAAGAAACATTTATTAATTCTATAATAAATAATATTCAAATGGTCATCGAAGGAAAAAAAACAAAAAATTCTAATTATATTATACAAGTTGAGAATCTCTCAAAAAGTTTTAAACTTAAAATAAAAGAAGCAGGACTTGTAGGTAGTTTTAAATCAATTATTAAACCAAAATACAAAAAAGTAAAAGCAGTTAAAAACATTTCATTTAATGTTAAAAAAGGAGAGTTAATTGCATTTATTGGACCTAACGGAGCAGGTAAATCTACTACCCTCAAAATGTTATCTGGAATTCTGTATCCTGATTCTGGAAAAATAACAATCTTAAATAAAAATCCTCAAAAAGACAGAAAAACATTATCTTATAACTTTGGAACTGTCTTCGGGCAAAAGCCACAACTTTGGTTTCACCTTCCTGCAATAGATTCATTTAACCTATTTGCAAAAATATATGATTTAGATCAACAAGAATATACCAAAAGAATTAATTATCTCATAAAACGATTTGAAATTCAAGATATAGTCAAACATCCAGTAAGAAAACTTTCTCTCGGTCAAAGAATGAGGTGCGAATTTGTTTTAGCTCTAATTCATAAACCTAAAATTCTCTTCTTAGATGAGCCGACTATTGGATTGGATGTAGTTGTCAAAAAAACAATAAGGGAACTAATTAAAGAAATTAATAAGAAAGAAAAAATATCTGTCATCTTAACCAGTCATGATATGGGGGATGTTGAAAGTATATGTGAAAGGGCAATTATAATTAATCAAGGTAAAATTATCTATGATGGAAAATTTAAGGATATAAAAAAAGACTATTTAGAAAAAAAAGTAATCTCAATTAGCTCTGAAACTCCAATTAAATTATCTATAAAAAAAGGAATTAAAAATATAGAAAAAAGAAAATTTGATTTAAAAATAGAGGTTGACACTAAAAAAATTGCAATCAAGAAAGTTATTGATGCCCTCCTTAAAGAAAATAAAATCAATGATATCCTTATAGAAGAAGCCCCTATTGAAGAGATAATTGAAGGGATATTCAAGAAAAAATGAATCTCACCAAATATTACTATATTGGTAAAATAAATTTTGTCAATAGTTTTGTATATGTATGGGACCGAGTTGCAAGTTCTGCGTTTGTAGGTTTAATAATTTTCATATTCACACAATTATGGCAGATAATTTATTCTGAGGGACAGATAATCTCTGGATTTTCTATAGCCATGATGCTATGGTACTTTGTAATGACTGAATCCATAGTAACTTCACTGCCTTCGATAGTTAAGAGAGTCGGGGCAGAGATTAAAGAAGGGCAGATAGCAAATTACCTTAACAAACCATATAACTATTTATTGTATCAATATTCCACTTATTTAGGAAAAGCTGTATTCAACTTTTTTCTGACTTTTTTAATTGGATCAATTGTAGTCTTACCCATTCTTGGAGGGATTGAATTTAATTTCTTAAATATCCCCTTAATCTTTTTGGCTGTAATTTTAGCAATTTCCCTAAATTTTATTTTAATGATGTTCTTAGGAATGTTTTCTTTTTGGTTTGAAGAATCCGGATCATTACGTATGATTTACAATAAAATAGTTTTCACATTAGGAGGTATGCTCCTCCCATTAGAAATATTCCCTCAATGGTTAAGTAAGATTAGTAAATTATTACCATTTAGTTATATCGCATATTACCCTGCAAAACTATTTGTAAATTTTAATTTTGGATTATTCTGGCAAGTCATAAGAACTCAAATATTCTGGATTGTGATATTCTCAGGATTAACTTTAATGATGTATAAAATTGGCGTAAGAAAGGTGAGTATAAATGGTGGCTAAACTCTTTAAATTACATTATGAATACATCAAAGTTGCATTAAGCACTGCAATGGAATATAAAGTTAATTTTATTACTCAAGTTTTTGCAATGATTTTGAATAACTCTGTTTGGCTTGTTTTCTGGTGGATATTCTTTAATAAATTCCAAATGTTAAATGGATGGACTATGGAGGATGTGATACTCTTGTACTCTATTGTTACAATTTCCTATGGCCTTGGCGGGTTTTTCTTCGGTAACAGATTAAATATATCTCACTTAATAGTCAATGGTAAGTTAGATTTTTATTTAACATTACCAAAAAACATTTTGTACCATATTTTAATTAGCAAATCTAATTTTTATGATGTGGGAGATGTAATATTTGGAGTCGTTTTAGCAATAATCTCATTATCACTATCTCAAGTACCACTATTTTTAGTTTTCTCAATATCTAGTGGAATAATATTTGTTGCATTTGCAATTTTAGTTAACTCCTTAGCATTTTATATGGGTAGTGCAGAATCTACAAGTAAACATTTGTTCTTTGGAACTCTTGCATTATCCTCCTATCCTATGAGTATTTTCAAGGGAGCTGCAAAAATTATTATCCTCACACTAATTCCTGCAGGATTTATTAGTGGAATACCTATAAGCTTACTAAAAGAATTTAATCTTGGATGGTTTTTAGTCACCCTTGGATTCGCCAGCCTGATTTTATTCTTATCCATCAAAGTATTCCACAGAGGATTAAGAAAATATGAAAGTGGAAACTTACTTTATGTGAGGACCTAATCCAATAACATTATGTGAGTTAAAAATGATTATTATATAACTCCCACTAATTAAGAAAATATAGCTTTAATCAAACTGCCAAAGAAATGTCCACCGTCAAAGAAAGGCAAAGGTATCATATTAAATATGAACAAGAACATATTAATCTTCTTAGTTAATGCCCAGAAATGAAATTCTGTTTTAGTTAAACCTTTTTTCTTCTTTAAAACCATCAATGCTGCAAACCAAATAACTAAATTAACTAATGGTCCTGCAATAGCTATTGCGGCAGATTGAAAATGAGTTACTTGTCCACTCCATGCAACATAAGCAGGCACAAAGAACAAAAATCTTGAACCAATTAACTTTAGCAATAAACCAATCCCTAAAAATAAATAAGCTGCATTAAAAGTTGCTGTAGCTCCAAAAGCCATAGCAGTAAATTTATGTCCAAATTCGTGTAAAATAACTGCTGGAGCAGTCACCATCACAGCAAACTTAAAATCATCTAAATTAAATTTTTTCTTGTAATAACTGACAGGATCATATGAACTTACTGGTTTTTTAAAAATATCTTTAAAGATAAATCCCATGGCTAAGCTCATGATTACAATATCCAAAATTTCCATTAAACTGAACATCTTTCAAGATAAAAGGGTAAAGGTTTAAATAATTATGCCCCTTTATAGCAATTATGACTGAATTAATAGCTTTTTTATCAACTGAAGAAAACAACTGGGCATATGTTGCTAAATTAATCTCCAAATTTAAATGGGATAAAGTAATTATCATCACTAATGGATATAAATCTGAAATGCTTCAATTAAGAAATGATGCAGAAATAATAACTATAAATAATAAACTACCATTAACAGAATTAGCTTCGGATTTAAAAGATAAATTAGAAGGAGAAGTTAATGGGATGGAAGTGGCAGTTAATTTTGTTTCTGGAAATGGAAAAGAACACATGGCATTAATGAGTTCACTATTAAAATTAGGCTTAGGAGTAAGATTTATAGCACTGACGCCTTCTGGAATAGAACAAATTTAAATTAAAAATTAAAAAAAGACTTTCTGACCATATTACTTATCCATGATACCATAAAAGTATAACAAGAACTTATCTGCAGCCTTTACCATATCTATATCTGGACCTTGGATATACAAACAATTTCCTTTTTGTTCAACTAGTGCCACAGGATCTTGCCTAACAATAATTATTGGCAATTCAGAATTTTCACAATTTTTAATAGGAGTACCTTCACATTCTTCTGATTCCTTAGTACATGCTGCAATCATCTTTTTATTTAAAACTCTAATTAAATTCATTTGTATATCTGCAGTTGCTAAAGCCACATACTTTAAATTTTCATCATCTGGATTAAAGGCTACATACATTTCCTCTGCTAAAGAAAAATACTTAGGTTCTCCAATAATGGGAATATTCCTTAAGTCCCTTGGACCATATCTTAATTCAATGGTATATAATTTACTCATATCTGCTTTAATTTGAATCTGTGTTTGAACCATATCTCCTTGTTTAACAAAATCAAACCCATGATAGCTATAGTAATTTTCATTACCCTCTTCATTAGATCCCCTATAATTAGAAAGTAATGCAAGAATAAGTATGACTCCTATAATCCCTAAAACAGCATAAATAATATATTTAACAGTTTCTTTATGCGGGTGGCCAGGTAAAGATTCCAAAGAAACTTTTTTAGAAGAATTTTCTAAATTCTTTTTTTTAGTTTTTCCATTAACATTATTAGATTTTTTAATACTGCTATTTTTATTCTTTATCCCTTTTTTAGTTTTAGTAACCATTTTATTTTTAACTCCTCTTGTTATTTAATTTACATGACTCCTAAAATCATGTATAATAATTTATCTTTCAAAGCTAAAAATCCCTCTTTAGTTTTAGATTCTGCAACTATACAATTTCCTTCCTTAAAAAATCCAGTCCGCTCACCATCTTTAAAATAAATAACTGGAACAAAGGAAGTTGCATTTTCACAAGTAATAATAGGAAGGTCGTAAAGTTCTGATTCTTTTGTTTTTGCATTAGCAAAAAAGAATTCAGTTTTAGCAAGATCATTAGATAAATCAAATCTTGCATTTTCAATATAAGGCAAAGATTCACTATCTGGATCAAATGTAAGATAAAACATTTGTAAATTTGCAATTTCAGATTTCAGTCCATCACTAGTATTTAAGGATTCTAAATCAGTTGGAAAATAGTTAAAAAAGTAGGTTTCTCCTGCAATTTTAATATATATTTGATTATCTGTTCGTTTAAATTTATGATCATTATAACTTAATTGACTATCTGTGTCGCTCCACATCATTCCAGCAATACTACTAACCATTATAACTGCAATAAATACTGCCATAAAGGTATTTAATTTCTTATTATCTTTTTGTTTTCTTTTCATACATGCATTTAATCAAGTCCTATTTATATGTTTTTTGATAATAAAAAAGCAAACATTTATCGTACGTTCTGCTTTTTAAAGCCATATGACTGCCAAAATACAAAAAAATATGAAAGTAGTAAATCTGGTAGTAACTTCAGATTTAGATCATTCATTAAATTTAGAAACAATCGCATCCACCATATCTAACACAGAATATAACCCTGAACAATTCCCTGGGTTAATTATGAGGATTAAAGATCCAAAAACTGCAATCCTTTTATTTTCATCTGGAAAAATGGTATGTACTGGAGCAAGAAGTATTTCCAAGGCAGAAGAAAGTATACAAAAAGTAATTAAAACACTTAAAAAAATAAATATTATTATCACCATTAAACCAATTTTAAAAGTTCAGAATATGGTGGGCTCAGGAGAATTAAATCAAGACTTAGATTTAAATTATCTTACTATGAATTTAATGAATACAGAATATGAACCTGAACAATTTCCAGGATTAGTTTACAAAATAAAAAAACCAGTTCCTGCTAGTTTCTTATTATTCACTAATGGAAAATTTGTATGTACAGGAGTTAAAAGTGAACATGAAATGATTATTTCATTAGAAAAACTTAAAATAAATCTAAAAAAAGTAATTGCCAAAAGAAAATAATTTTTATAATTTAAATAGTTTAGATTAAAGATATAAATTATTCCTTTTTGAAAAGATATTAAAGAAAAAAGAAAAAAAGAAATTAAACTTATTCCATAATGTTTTCAAACATTGCAGCTTGTTCTTCAGCAACTACTTGCATAACTTTAGCAATATTACCACCAAACATTTTACTTACTAATTTAGTATTCATTTCAGCAAGATATACATTACCTTCTTTATCCTCATAAACACTCACCCTACAAGGCATGATTGCAGAGATCTTCTTATCTTCATCAGGTTGTAAAACATCATATGCATAATGTGGGTGACACAATTCAACAACCTTAACTTTAGTCATATCCGTATGGCCTGCCTTAACAAGGCTTGCTTGTAAATCATGGATTACTGGAATTTTCCAACCATTACTTTCTGCAGCAGATTGGTTTATTGCCAAAATTGTATCTTCAAAATTTAATTTACTTTCATGAACATTAATCATCATGTTAGGCATCATGTTCCATGCAATAACTCCCATTAAAACCATCCCAAGTACCACTCCAACAATTAACATTTTAATTGAACTTTTATTAAAATCTTTATTTGAATTATTATTTTTTTTCATTTTATTATACCTCAATTACATTATTATGCACTCTACCTATTAGATTATTAAAAAAAGATATTTAAATATTCCCAAGTAGGGATTAAAAGTGATTGTAAGAGTCACAACCGCCCCCAAATGATTAAATGTAATTAAATACCATACATTTATATATCTAAAAATTACTATTTTCACAATATTATGAAAATAACGAATTTAGAACAAGATTTTATGCAGATTTCTGTAACCACAGGTAAAACTATGGGGCTAGATGAACTAGGATCAAAAATATTTGCAATCTTATACCTTGCGCCAGAATCCATGACTATGGAAGAACTTTCGGCAAGAACTGGATATGGAACTACTTCTATTTTTAATAAGTTGAATATGATGGTTCAATTCCAATTTGTTCAAAAGATCAAAAAACCAGGATCTAAAAAAACTTATTTTTTTGTAAAAAAAGACATACCTAAAATGTTTAAAGAAAGATTAATTTTTGGGTATGAAAATAGAATTTTACCATTAAAAGAAAAAGTTCCGATCATATTAAACAAATACAAATCCGCCAAATTAACTAAACAAGAAAAAGAAAAATTACAAATTTTGAAAGACTACAATAAACAATTAATTAAAATGGAAAAAGGAATAAAAGAATTCATTATAATTATGGGGAAAGAATAAGATGGAAATCATAAGAATTAAAAATTCTTTAGATTTAACATTTTATGGAAAATAAGATGGAAAATAAAAAACCAATAATCAAAATAAAAGATGTATGGAAAATTTATAAAATGGGAGATTCCGAAGTTAGAGCACTTAGTGGATTAAACCTGAATATTTATCCTGGAGAATTTGTTGCAATACAAGGTCCCTCAGGTTCAGGAAAAAGTACTGCAATGAATATGGTTGGATGTTTAGATACGCCCACCAAAGGAACCATACATTTAGATGGAAAAGACATATCCAAATTACATGAATCTGATTTAGCCCAACTTAGGGGTAAAAAAATTGGATTTATATTTCAACAATTTAATTTGATTAATACTTTAACTGCATTAGAAAATGTCATATTGCCTATGGCATTTCAAAATATTCCAAAAGAAGAAAGAACAAAAAAAGCAGTAGAAATATTGACATTTCTAGGACTAGGAAATAGGATGGATCATAGACCTACAGAACTTTCAGGAGGGCAACAACAAAGAGTTGCAATAGCTAGATCTTTAGCCAATGACCCCGACATAATACTGGCAGATGAACCAACAGGTAATTTAGATAGTAAAACTGGAAAATATATTATGAATTTCTTAATTAAATTAAATAAAGAAAAAAAGAAAACAATTGTAATGGTAACTCATGATGACCATCTTGGACAATATGCACAAAAATCATATTTTCTAAAAGATGGACAAATAATAAAACAACAAATTAATAAAAATTATTTTAAAAAGGAGGGTAAATAAAATGAATAAATTAGCGATATTTTGTTTAATGATTTTAATTCTTTCTGGTATTTCTACTGCAAGTAGACCTGAAAGTGGAGCAATAATCATTGACTCATTGATGTATGAACCAACACCTGCAGAGTCAGGAAGTTATGTGAATGTATGGATCAAAGTAGAAAACTATGGAAAACAGGAAGTAGATGAAGCAACATTTACTTTAGAACCCACATTTCCATTTTCATTAGATAATAACGAAAATGCAGAAAGGTTTTTAGGAAAATTATCCGTAGGGGAAGAAGTAGTTCTTGAGTACAAAGTAAGAATTAGTGAAGATGCCGTAGAAGGAACTAATGAATTAAAATGTAAATTTACTTCAGATGGATCTTCATGGGTAACTCATACTTTTGACATCTTAGTAAGGACTCATGATACTATGCTAACAACTCAAAGTGTGATAATTAATCCTCCAGAAGTTGCACCAGGAGAATATGTAGATGTATCATTATTATTAGAAAATATGGCAGATTCTACAATTAAAGATTTAAGGGCAGAACTACAATTAACTCAAAATGAAGTTTTAACCACAGGCATAGCATATGAAGAACTTCCATTTTCACCAGTAGATTCTACAAATGTATTGATGGTCAAACGTTTAGGTCCTAAAGAACAAAAAATGTTCACATATAAATTAAGAGTAGACCCAGATACAGAACCAAAAATATATAGAATTCCTTTAACCTTAACATATAGTGATGAAATTGGAAACACTACATACTCAGAAGAAGGAATTATATCTGTAGTAGTTGCTAAAACTCCAGAATTAATGATTAATTTAGATGATTCAGAGATTCATACTAAAAATTCACAAGGGGAAGTCATATTAGGAATCTATAATATAGGTATAAGTAAAATTAAGTTTGCAGTATTAGAAATATTAAATAATGAAAACTATGAAATCATTTCAACACCTAAATTATATTTGGGAAATGTAGATAGTGATGATTATGAAACTGCTGAATTTGATATATATATCAAAAAAGAAAATCCAGAATTAAATTTTGTATTAAATTATAAAGATGAATATAATCAAGAACACAATGAAGAACTATCTTTAGTTCTAAAAACATATTCAACTAAAGATGCAAAAAAATATGGATTTATTGAAAGTGAATCAGTAGGAACAGTTATTTTGACCTTATTGTTTATAGGGATTGGAACTTTAATTTATTTTAAAAAAATTAGAAAACCAAAAAACAGAGGTAAACAATCTTAAGGGATCTATTTCCTTTTTGTACCTATGATATCTGATTATTTTAAAATAGCCTTAAGAAGTTTAAGGCGTAGAAGATTAAGATCTTGGCTAACTATGTTAGGAATCTTTATTGGTATAGCGGCAGTTATTTCTTTAATTGGATTAGGTGAAGGATTGCGAATAGGGATTTCTGCTCAATTTGGAGATTTAGGAAATGATGTCCTTTCAATACAGGCATCTGGATTAAACTTTGCAGGCCCTCCTGGCACTGGAACTCCAGATCCATTAACTGAAGATTTAGTAAATAAAATAGCTAAAGTTGGAAATGTAGACCATGCCATAGCTAGGTATATAGAAACTGGAACACTAACCTTCAATAATAAAAACGAAGCAGGATTTATAATGAGCATCCCACCCAATGAAAAAAGAAAAGTAACTGAATCCGTTCTTAATCTTGAAGCATATAAAGGAAGAATGTTAAAAGATGGAGATAAAAATAAAATAGTTCTAGGAAATAATTTTGAAGATGAAAAAAAATATGGGAAACCAATAACTGTTGGGGATAGAGTGTTAATAAATGAAATGCAATTTGAGGTTGTTGGGATTCTAAAAAAGAAAGGAAGTTTCATGTTTGATAATGTAGTGTTGATGGAAGAAAAAGAGTTACTAGAAAAATTAAGGGAAAATGATGATGAAGTGAATATTATTGCAGTTAAAGTAAAAGATGAGAAAAAAATAGATAAAACAAAAGAAGATATTGAAAAATTATTAAGAAAAGAAAGAAATGTAAAAATAGGTGAAGAAGATTTTGAAGTTCAAAGTCCACAAGCAATAATAGAAAGTTTAAATTCCACATTATTTGCAGTCCAATTATTTGTGTATATAATCGCATCAATCTCTTTACTTGTAGGTGGAATAGGAATCATGAATACTATGTATACTGCAGTATTAGAAAGAACTAAAGAGATTGGAATTATGAAATCTATTGGTGCAAAAAATTCTGCAATTTTTTCAATATTTTTAATTGAATCTGGAATTCTTGGAATAATCGGGGGAATTCTTGGAATTATTTTGGGATTAATCATGGCATATGGATTAGCTGCAATAGGGAGATCTGTTTTGGGAGTTGACTTAATACAGGCAAATGTGAGCCTTACAATAATCATAGGATCATTAATCTTTTCATTTGTACTTGGCACAATTTTTGGAGTAACTCCAGCTTATCAAGCATCTAAATTACAACCAGTAGAATCTTTAAGGAGTGTTAAATAATGGAAGAGCTCAAATATGCAATAAGAAGTTTAACGCATAGGAGATTAAGAAGTTTTTTAACAATACTTTCTATTTTAATAGGGATAACTGCAATTTTTGCATTAATTAGTTTTGGACTTGGAATAAATGATTATATAGATACTCTTGCTCAAGAATCTGGAGTGGATAAATTATTTCTTCAATCTAAAGGCACTTCTACACCAGGAACTGATGCTAATTTCTATATTAGTGAAGAGGACCTGCATTTTATAAATAAAATTAATGGAGTAAATGAACTTTCTGGGATTTATATGTCAGTTGCAGAATTAGAATTTAGAAAAGATTCAAATTTTTATTTTGTAATGGGGATGGAACCCAAAAAAATGAAACTCTTAGATGAAACATTTACAGTAAGTGTAGAAAAAGGAAGAAACTTAAAAGTAGGGGACCTAAATAAAGTTGTTTTAGGATACAATTATCAATTAGACAAAAAAATATTTGATCATGGAATAAAATTAGGGGATAAAGTAAAGTTAAATAAATTACAATTTGAAGTAATAGGATTTTATGGAGAAATAGGGACCCCAAGAGATGATTCTCAGATGTATGTCGCTCAAGAAGCATTTGAAACATTATTATATCCTGAATCTAAAGATAAATTTGGTTATGCAGTAATTAGGGCAGATTCAAATATTCCACCTAATGAACTTGCAGACAAAATAAATGAAAAATTAAGAAAACATAAGGGACAAAAAGAAGGTGAAGAAGATTTCTTTGTACAAACTTTTGAAGATGCAATTGGGGCATTCACAAGCATAATAGACATACTAAATGGAGTTTTAATTTTAATAGCTTTAATTTCTTTATTTGTTGCATCAATTAATATTATGAACACCATGTATACTGCAGTATTAGAAAGAACTAAAGAGATTGGAATTATGAAATCTATTGGTGCAAAAAACAAAAGCATTTTACTTATCTTTATCTTGGAATCTGGTTTCCTTGGACTTGTAGGAGGGATTTTAGGGATCTTCATAGGATGGATCATAGCAAGTATGGGTGGAAAAATAGCTTCAAGTGCAGGATATGCAATGTTACAACCAATATTTCCTTGGTATTTAATAGCTGGATGTTTATTCTTTGCATTCTTTATAGGTACACTTGCAGGACTATTACCTGCAAAACAAGCAGCTAAATTAAAACCAGTTGATGCATTGAGGTATGAATAATGCAGAAGGAATATTCTGAAGACTTCGGAAAAAAGAAAACTAAAAAAGATGACAAACTAAAAAGAGAATATAATAAATATAAAACTGGCGGCCCAAACAGAACTAAAAAAACTAAAAATTAATCTTGTTTACTCAAATTCTTTTCAATTTTTCTTAAATACATCTCAATTAATAATTTCATCTCTACTTCTAATTCTTCCCCTAAATCATAACTAGCTAATAACTTAAAAATTTCATCTTTATCTGGACACTTCACCATTCTACTAGTCAATGGGCGACCATTCTCAATAGCCAGATCTTTAATCAAATGCGCATCTTTATTGCCATATTTATTAAGAATTGGAAATTTAGTAATTGCATTTGCACCTGCCTTCAATATCTGCCCAGCATATTCTGGAGTCTTAGGTGTTAAACCAGAAATTATTTCTAATTTAGGAAATTGTATCCGAGTCTTTGCAATCCACCAAGAATAATAATCAATTTCTGGACTGTCAACATGTTCAAATTCTGTTTCTCTAACTGGCTTTAATGCATAAAAAGTAATCCTTTCCAATTTATGTTCTTCTATAAATTTAGCCAATAACTCAAAATCTTCTTTTTTCTCACCTAGGCCAATAACCATAGTCATACTTTTCTTAAAACCATGTTTATCTGCCAATTTTAAAAAATCTGCATATGGTTGAATAGGTTTATCTGGACACACATCATTATGTAAATTTTCCTCTATTGTTTCTACAGAGGCACAAACTCCTTCAACATAAGGTTTTAATTGTAATAATTCTTCCTCTTTTAAAGTACCTAAATTTATCCATATTTTCTCTCCAAATATTTTAGAAACCAATCTTGCCCGTTTTAATAATTCTTCAAAAGGAAATATGCCATATCCACCTGTAAGAAACTCTATCCTCCAACCAAAATAAACTCCTAAAAGGGCATCTGTAAGCACTGAAGCTAATTTTCTTTTAGCACGATCTATATGTTTAATTTTATGTTTAATGGTACTTCTAAAACAAAATTTACAAGTGCCTAACTCACAGTACCAACTAAGAAAAATACACCTTCCAAACCAAGAATTAGACTTAAAGTTAGCTAAATATACTTTATTTGCCTCATCCAATAACTCTTTTATCTCACTCATATGCCTTACAAAATATCCCCTTTTTAAAAACTTTATTAAAAATATCTCTTAAAAGACTAAATTTAATAAAAACATGAAGAAAAAATAAAAAAATAAAAAAATAAGATACCAGTATATAAGATATGTTAATAAGATATAATTCAAATAATAAATTTATCTTTTCTTTTTAACAGTTTTTTTCTTAACTACTTTCTTTTTAGTTACTTTTTTAACCACTTTTTTCTTAGCAACCTTTTTTTTGATTACTTTTTTCTTAACTGGTTTTTTCTTAGCAACCTTTTTCTTAACTACTTTCTTTTTAGTTACTTTTTTAACCACTTTCTTTACTACTTTTTTCTTTACTATTTTCCTTTTAACTGGTTTTTTTGCAACTCTTTTTTTAGTTACTTTTTTAACCACTTTTTTAGAAACAATTTTCCTTTTAGCTACCATGGTGCCAACCTCCTTTTATTAAGAATAAACATTAAATGAATATTCGTAAAACTAGTATTTAAAGATTCCTAAAAAAAGAGTTTTTTTAGTAAGATTTAAGCTTAAAAAGTAAAATTTGAAAATTTGAAAATTTGAAATGAATTTTTAAATTTAAACCTAAGAAATGAATTTTTAAAATTTAAATTTATTTAAGACTTAATGAAATTTAAAAAATTTAAAAATAAAAAATTGCGAAAAGAAATATTAAAATAAAAAATAAAAAATTAATAAAAAAATTAATTCAAACTATCTAAAACATCATTTGAACCTATCCATTTAGTCCCATAGATATCTTGCTCCCTTAAATCATGTTTTTCCTTATAGAGTTCTGAAGGAATAATTAAACCATTATTATCTGCTACATACTTTTTAGTTAAATCAATAGTATCAGATAAATCGAAATTATCTTGAACATATAATCCATTCTTCAAAGAATGTCCTTCTGGACTTTTTGGAACAGAAAGTCCTTTTTCAGTTTCAGCAAAATCTACTTTAAGTGAATTTTCTAATCCTTTTCTAAATGAAAAAGGTAATTCTACATTAACTCCTGCATTAATATCTCCTGCAACAGCTTTAACATCTAATCCAATACCTACTGGACCAACATATATGCCAGGGTTAAATTCTGCCCATCCAGTATCTCTACCATCAAAGGATTCATAGCCTCCATTTGCCCTAAAATACCATTTATTATCTTGAACATTAATTCCTACTTCAATACCAAATGCGTCATTGCTAACCTCTTTATGAACTCCAATTAATCCAGAAATACCAGATATTCCCTGTTCAAAAGTGTGATACCCTAGTAATTTAATATCTAATTCAGTATTATCAAGTCTTGGTTCATAATTATCAGAAAAATTATTCATTCTCCCGCCTAAAAGAACTCTAACCTCTCCACTAAAAGGACTAAGATATGCACCAATAGTTCCTTCAATATTAGTAGAATCTCCACTAACAGAATAATTTGCGCCACCTTCAGCAATCCCTACAAAAGGACCCATTTCAGCAATTCCTTTACCATCTACATCAAGATTTAAAGAAGAAACTTCACCATCCCTTACATAAATAGCAGGACCTGCATTAATCATACCATCACCTGCAAGATCATACCCCTTAGCTCCAGCTGCAATAATTAAAGGTAATCCCGTCATTATTGCTACTTTTTTTGCTAAATTGTTTCTTGAATGAGATTTAGGTTTATTTAAACCAGTAATTAATTGTGATTGATTTTTAGTATCCATTTTATTCCCCCATTAAATAATAATTTTAATTAGAATTAATTTAACTCTATCACTTATAAACCTTTCGATTATTTAACTACTTTCAAGTGATAATAAGAGCCTCTGGAGGGATTTGCACCCTCGACCTGCAGATTTTCCGTTAAAAATACGAATCTACCGCTCTACTGACTAAGCTACAGAGGCCTATAAATTCGTGAGAATTTCAGATTT
>Ga0190358_1000283_pt1 | contig 16374 bp, 8 predicted proteins | sample 48721812_MG_FD_161666 | JGI IMG/M metagenome (GOLD analysis project Ga0190358, IMG submission 161666) | Hydrothermal vent microbial mat bacterial communities from Southern Trench, Guaymas Basin, Mexico - 4872-18-1-2_MG | ecosystem: Environmental > Aquatic > Marine > Hydrothermal vents > Microbial... | reverse complement strand
TTGGCTGTCACTTTAGCGGTATTTACTAATTGAGCCGCTTTAGTATTGCTAATAACCAGCTTGATAGTCGCAGTCGCGCCGGGCGTTAAGTCTGACAAAGTACAACTGACCGTTTCAGCCGAACAATTCCCACCATCTAGTGCTTCAAGAGATACCAAACTGCTATCGGTTGGCAAGATATCGGTTAATACAACGCCCGTTGCTATTTCACTGCCATTGTTAGTGACAGTTATCGTATAGGTGATATTTTCACCTTGTTGGGCGGTACCTGGATCGGACTTAACCTTGACATCTAGCACGGATTCTGCTTTAAAGCTTACCGAGGCATTTTGGTTATTTCCGACTGCAAAGTCTTTTGAACCAAATATATAGCCATCTTTGCTGGCGGTAACGGTATAGTTGCTTTCAGCAAGATCGGTGATTTCCCAATTACCAGCGGCATCGGTGAGGGCAGTTTTATCGCCGATTTCTACTGTGACACCGGCAATTGGATTGTCTTCGTTGTCAAGGATGGTGCCGAAGGCTTTGTAATTAGCGATTTCTTGCACATCAGGTTTACCATCGCCATCAGTATCGCCACTGGTTGGGTTGATGCCTTCTTGAAATTCACGCAAGTTGGACACGCCATCACCATCGCTGTCAGCGTTACCATCTTGGGTTAAATCACCTAAGAAGTATGTTTCCCATTCATCAGGCAAACCGTCGCCATCAGTATCTTCAGTTGGTGCTTCGCTTCGTTCATTGGCAACAATGCTCAATTCGTAGGGTTCACCTTCTGCGTCAACTTCTATTGCAACAACTTCTACTTGCCAGTCGCCTTGTTCTTCGCTTTCTACTAGCCAGTATTCTTCAGTTTCACCAGCAAAGACTTCAAGCACTTGGGGACTGTCGGCGGTCAATTTTTCACCGGATGGGGTGGTTATTGCCAAGTCTAAATCACTGCCCGGCCATGTAACTTTAAAGAGGATTGGCCCTTTAAATGGTTTTGCTACCAAGAACGGATGTGGAATGACTTTTCCGGGTTTAATTGAACCATTGAAGGTTTTGAATCCCCAAGGTTTCCACCACCACCAATGACCCTTTTGGATAACAAGGTTATATTTTGGACTACCTTTCGCATCCTGTGCAGTAGTTCTGATAGCGGCAATTCTAAACCACCATGATGAGTTAGCTGTCGCATTGAGCGTAGTATTGTCAACACCGCTTGTTGGTGAAACAGATAACCATGAACGATTAGATTTGCTTGTCCAATTTGCGGAACAAGTGTTTTCCAATTCAAACGTGGTTTTTGGATTCCACCAATTAAGGACACGAATGAACGGTGTGACATCTAGTTCACTTTCACAAGGTTCTTCAGTACCATCATAGAGTTTTTTGATTTCATCTTCAGACAAAGCACGGTTGTAAATTTGGGCATCGTCAATAACACCTGCAAACCAATATGGGGAATATCCATTTGGAGCACCGCCACCAATTCTAATAGGTTGTTGTGATTTAACAACTCCATTAGAAGCGGTATTGCTGTGCGAAGGAGATTCAAATTGTCCATTAACATAAAGCTTAAGTGATTGACCATCATAAGTTTGGACAACATGATACCATCTATCTAAAACTGGTTTGGTTTGACTGCCATAGTAATAAAAATCTTTATCTATAGCCTGATGAACTCGAAAGTTATCCACATAATTGATTAAATATTGACGGTCAAAACCTTCTCCGTCTTTACCAATTATATCCATAGCTACATTAGAAGAAAGTTTTACCCAAACTGAAATTGTTGAAATCGTAGGATTCAGTAAAGGAGTATTTGGAATAAGAATAAAATCTTCTTTTCCATCAAAATCATAAGCACTATTCGCATTCCCAAACCGATCTTCAGTCAAAGTAGCCCCATTAACTGTGCCATCATGCCCTTTTCCACTAGCATCATTGGCATTACCATCAAATGGATAACAAGCCACTAAGCCATCAGTCACAATGTCGCAACCACTACTAGCATTAACATCTCCTACTTGCAAAGTAAAAGTTACCTGACTATTGGCAGCATTTGGAGCAAGAACAGAAAATTCATGTTTCATGCCACAAGATATTTTAGGACAACTACTTGTCATTCCCGGAGGTGGTGCAACACAAGGAGGAAGTGGACAGTCTATATAATCATAATGAACAGTCACTTCGCTAGGTGTTACTCCAGAAGTTGGTTTAACAGAAGCGAATGAATTTTCAGATGAACCTTCAATAGTCCATTCTGCTTGACAGCCATTTGTACTGACAATTTCAAACGAGGCTGTTCCATCTCCATTTTTAACCTTTTTGTAGTCAGGTGTGACAGATAACTCGGCTTCGCATGGTTTAGCCGCTTGTTTCACCGTAACAGTTTGCGGACTATTTTCAGCACCGTCAGCAGTTATCATTATTGTGCCAGTTCTTTCATTACCAGAATTAGCAGTATAATTGACGGTGGTTGTGCCATCATTAGTACCAGAGGCACTGTTAATGGTTAGCCATGAATCACTGGTTGCTGTCCAGTCCATTGCACCGTTACCAGTATTTGCAACGTCAAAGGTGAACGAGCCGCTTGTGGCAGAAACGTCTTTTGAAGTTGGGGTTACTGATATTTTATTAACATCCACTTTGGATGTCTGTTTCACCGTAACAGTTTGAGAGCCATTTTTCGCACCCGGAGCAACAACTGTAATCGTACCAGTTCTTTCTTCACCAGAATTGGCATCATAACGAACTGTGATTGTGCCGTTGTTTTCTCCATACTCTCCACTTTCAATTGTCAACCACGAGTCATCAGCTTCAGTTACCCAACCCATTGGGCCAGTACCAGTGCCAACATTCGCAACATCGAAGGTGATTGTACCACTCGTTCCGATAACATCATAGGAAGTTTGGGTAATGGACAAAATAGTATCCGGTGACGATTTTACCAGTCGGATTGTTGGATTGAAAGTACATCCATCCGTATCTACTATACAAGCTTTACCAGCATTTTCAGCTTCTTCACAATTTGTTATTTCTTCACCTTCATTTATCTTTGTGCCTTCTGGAGCTACACACAAAGTTCCCTCAAATAAGGAAAAGCATTTATGGTTTTCATCATTTAAATTAGGTTTGATTCTATTGCCTGAAGCTATCATGATCTCATCTATTAAAACTGTAGCAAGCTGTTTACTACCTAACCCTGAAGGAATACCAGCTGCATTAGGATTTTGACAAGTGATTTCTTCATCTTCATCATCTTGGCAACAAGCAATTGGATCATCGTGTAGGTCTTTGCAAGAAGGATTTTCCAATCTCCAAGAGTAGCCTTTATTGTTTGATTCTCCTGTTATGCAAAAATCAGCATTTTCTGGAAAACTAATTTTAGCCTCACTGCCATAACGAAAATCTTGATCTTCAAACACAACTGATTCTTCAAGATTAATGGTATAAATACCAAGATTATCCTCTGGAAAACGGCGTTCCCAACCTTCTTCTGGTGGTACTACATAGAGAAGATAAGTTTCGAGTGGGTACGAATCTTTAAAAGTGTACACACCGTCATCGGTTTCTGTAGAAAATATGTTTCCATTATCAACTGATTTTAGTTCCACTGTCCATTTTTGCAGACCGACTTTGGGGTCAGTATCGTCATCTAAAACAGTACCAGTGATAGAAGGAATTAAAGATATTTTTCCAACGAACATTGACGGTGTTGCTTGTAGAGAACTATCGGTAAAAGAAAGAGGAGGAAATGTAAAGTCTCCATCGCCTAGTTGACCAGCTACATAAATATCACCAGTTGTATGATTTACTGTTACAACTTGTCCTGAATCATCGTTTTTTCCACCTGCTCTTTGTAGTACCCATTTATCGTCAATTAGAGTTGCTACAAAAATATCGTCTTTCCCTTCACTGGAAACTGTGTTAATTCCGACAAGCGTTCCGGTAAAAACTCCCACAATAATTGGTTCACCTAACGAATTTATGGCTACATCGTGAGCTTCTTGTGTAAAACTATTCCCAAAAACTTTAAAATTTTTAAATTCAGCATTGGTTTTGTTGTATTTAGCTAAAAATACATCAGAGTCTCCATTACTATCGCCATCAGAACAATTATCTTCATTATAAAGACAAACATTTTGTGTAAAGTAACCTGTTACATATACGGAATCCTGATTTACAGCTATACCTCCTGCATATATATCACCACTAGATGAATATATTCCATCAGTCCATTTTTTTGATCCGGAACTATCATATTTGGCTATGAAAATGGCTTTTCCGACACCAGGAAATGGTTCACCATATTTGTCGACCACAATAGTAAAGTAAATACTATCATTAGCATCCACAACAATATCTGCCGAGTATACATCATGCACTCCGCCTTCTACAACATCAACCCAAACTAAATAACCATCTGTTGTGTACTTAGCTACAAATAGTGATTGGTTGTTTAATTCAGTAGGGCAAGTACTTTCAAAGCATCCACCTTGTGAAGCATAACCTACTATATAAAGGTTTCCAGAACCGTCCACAACTATACTTTCACCTGAATCGCTTCCAGCACCACCTGCTGTTTTCACCCATTGAAATACTCCATTGCTATTGTATTTGGCAATGTAAACATCATTCGATCCTTTTAGTGTTACCAGCTTCCCGTCAAAAGAAGTAGAGTAAGAAAGACTGCCAGTTATGTAGATATTTTCATCATTATCTACCGCTATTCCTTTGATAGAATTAGTTTCTGATACTATTTTTTCCCACAGTTTAGTTCCATCAGCAGTACTATATTTCGCTATATAAATACCTGAATTGAAGGTGATTACATAGATACTATCTCCACTTGGGGCTATTGCGGCTGAGTGTACAATAGAATATTGGGATGTTTCATCTTTTGTTGCCCACTTCCATTCCGTATCATAAGCAAAGACATCCTGAAATGTTGTTACCATCAAACCCACGACAAGAACAACAAACACAACACCACGCCAAATAGACGCAGGCGACTTCTGAGAACCAACCCCAAAAGTAGATACCACCGGCACATCCGGCGAAAGGATAACAGATAACCACCGCGTCACCGGCAGTAATCGGCTTATCCCACTAAAGATAGCGAGTATGCCCGCTATTAAGCATTGCCCAAGTCCAAAACCACTTGAACAACCGGAGGAAAAGTCTTCCAACCGTCGTACCCAATTGGTACGTTTGTATCGAGTTGACATAATTTAATGTCTCCTACCAGATTAAAGTGTTTAAATGTGATAAAAATACACTTGCCCTTGCCACACCTAAACTTAAAACAAGGGAAAGTTTTCAGTGTTTCTTGTTCATCGTGAGTATGACTCCAATCGAATGAAAGGTAAAATCTGTCATCATCAGGTGTTCAGACGGTATTTGACTCAGAAATCGCGCCACTTCATCCGCCTTTTCTTGGTTGAGCAGACGTTCTAACCAGATATTAGTATAACGAGATACATGATTAACTGTTCCGCCATTCTAATGTCTGGTTGGTTTTCGGATATATTTTGCGCGTAAAAATGTCACAAAATCTCGCACTTCTAATTGTGCATAAAAGGGCAATCCTTTCATCATTTCGTCTATTGATGTCATGGATAAGTCCATAAAGTTTTCCTTATATCATTATGATAGTGATTAGCAATGGTTATCATTTTTAGGGTATTATTTAATTTTCATTCCTTAGCGCATCGTGATACGCCAGCTCGCCCTGCACTTTTTGGAACGACTCGTGCTTTTTTAGACTATTTTAATCTGAAAAACCTGAGTGATTTACCACTATTCACTAGCAGCAACCATCGGAATAATCTGATAGTTCAATCTTCCACCAGTTCGCCCAATAACAACTTTCGCTAAGTTCACAAAACTGGAACTTTGGTTAGATTTATCTAGTTTGCTTATAAAAGTTCTGGTTGAACCTGGGATTGAAATAGTCACTGTTGTTGTCACTTGTCGTGCGGGTGTAGAGCTATCACTGAAATACTGCACTCTCACAAGATATTCCCCAACTTGTAATTTTTGACAATCCGTATAATAATGTTCCGGACCAAATCCTTGTCTATTATCAACATCTAAATACCCACTGTTACCCGTTTTACTGCTAAAATAGACATGAGTTTTGTCCGGTTCAAAAACATGCAGATCAATATCATTACTGTTTCCAGTATCCCAATTCAGCGTAACTGTCATTGAGCCACTTTTAGTCACTTGGGGCGGCTTTTTTAACTTACTGAGTTCCTGCTTGATACCCTTAATGACTTCTGGACGAATATCATAATAGGGTGATAAGTAGGTATCACTGAAATGATGGGCTGGGATAGAGCCAATATGATCAACAATTTTACCGCTATCAGCCCGGCGTAAGGTCCAATTTGCCGGCAATGAACTTGGCACTGATGTGATAATATCAAGGTGATTAGTCAGATAAGTGCCCTTACCCCCAACATGAGTGGCTGGAGTTGCGACACCAAATATACCGAAGCCTTCCATAAAAATAGTCGGTTTCAGGTTAGCCAACATTTGTTGAGCCAGGTTAGTATAAAAATTCCCTTGCGAATGAGAAACGACTAACACTTTCTGCCCATGTAAAATGGCTTCCCTATATTTTTGAACATGCTCATTCAACTCTGGCGTATTAACTTTATATTTCCAGTTATACACCTGTCGTGCTAAATCAACATACCACAGACGCTGATCTGATGATTGCGAAAGTTGCTTAAATGCCTCATCTGAGTAATTGTAAGCAAGATCATATGTTATGCCTTGATCAGCATGACTATTACCTAAGCTAAGAGCTAACTCATTCAGGGCAGTAAAAGCCTGTTTAGGGCTTGTCAATTCCCCATTGCTAAAGACGACTCGAAATTTTGCCTGCTCACAATCATTTTGTTGAGCAGAGGCGGCGACAACACCAAATTCACAATTAATACAATCACAGACAGGTTCAACTGGCTGCATAAAAGATGCGCCACCAATCAGTTTGCTGGATTCTAAATACTTGAGCAACCGTTCTTTCGTATTCGTTGTCCAAACTTCTATCTCTTTAGACAATGCTTGCCTCTTTTCATAATCACGAATGGAAGCGGATAGTCTTTTAAAAGTACAGCTTGTTGCTCGCGCAATTTGTTCAGCTGCTTTTAAAGCCTCCTCCTTCGTTTTAACTTCCATAAATTGTTGTAAAGCACGCGCCTCTTGTTCAGCCGCACGTTTTATCTCCTGGGTGTATGAAAACTTTTTAGCAATGAGTTGATCAATATCATCGCGTATGCCGTTGGCATTATCATCAGTTCCCTTTAAGCTAGCAGTGGTTTGCCCTTGTATGTCAGTTAATAAGCTGACTTCTTGTACTTCAACGGGTGTAGAAGTTTCGCCCTGTACTTCACTTGAAAATACTGATTCTGACTGTTCAGAACCATTTTCGTTACAAGCCGAAACTAAAAAGACTGCCAAAATAATGAATAGTCTAATAAGCATATATTTCTCCGTTTTTAAAGCCATTTAAAACCAAACCTGACAGGTAAAGCTGTCAAGTTTAATTTGTTAATGACTGATTAATCGCAATTATCCCCATTAATTGCCTGAATTATATCATTCATAGTCTCCATACGTTTTGCTTGGATACTATGTGCAATTTCTAAGGCTTCATCGTTATTACCAGCCATAATGGCTGGAATAATTTCAAGCTCATGGGTATTTTTAAACACCATCCAGGTTTCCTGTAAAGCAGTGAATTGATCAGCATCAGCCTGATTTCCATTTTGAAGCATTGCAATAGCTTTTTCAAATTCTGTATTTGCTTTGTCAATCTTTGCCCTAAAACTATCTTGCTCGGCTTGAACCGTCGACATAACCATCATCATCAAATTCACATTAACATTAGCTAGAGATGTCGCAGCATCACAAAAAGATGAAATACTGGTTAAAGATTCTTGCTCACTTGTGATTCTTAGAGCTTCTAACTCAGTCGGTGGTTCTTCCTCTGTCATCTCAAAAGTCAGTGATTCTTCAGTTTCAGAAGTATCACGTTCTGTTGGTTGATGAATGTCATAAGAAATATCGCTAATATCATTTGACGATGACAAATGTGCCTCTTCTACTTCTACTTCGTTTGACGCTTGTTCAATGGCATCTTTAGTCATGCCGGCAGAAGCCAATACTGAATCAGCCGAAGCGAGCAGTTCACCCGCTATTTTGTTGAATTGATTACCACCTTGAATTCTATCCAACTCATACGCAACATAAGTGCTTTCTACTACATCTCCGATTTCCTTTAAACTCAGTTTCAATTTATCTTGCAAAACTTTCCACTGCCTACGTGAAGTTTCTATTTTGCCAGCGTAATTGGGATGTTTGCGTTTAAGTTCAGATAATGTCTCAATTTTTTCCTCAGTGATGGAAATTTCTTTCTTAATCTGCTCAATCTTTCTGGCTAATTCAGGACTCATTTCCGTTAAAAAAGCCTGAACTGCCTGTTGTCCTTCTTTTTCCTCGTTACACGCTGTCACCATAAAAATGATAAAAAAGGCAATCGCAAACTTAATCAAGGTATTTTGAATCATTATTCATCCTCTCTTATAGCATTCCTCCAAAGCTGAAGCTTTGGACTCCAAACAATAATACAATAGGGAGTCCAAAACTTTAGCTTTTTCAGTGTTTCCTGACGGAGACTAATTACAATTATCTCCATTAAGCGCCTGAATGCTTCCATTCATAGTATCCATACGTTCAGCTTGGATACCAGTGGCTATCCCTATGGCTTTTATATTATCACCTGCATAAATTGCTGGCACAATTTCAGTCTCACGGGTATTTTTAAACGCAGCCCAAGTGTTCTGTACAGCAGTGAGTTGACCATCATCAGTCTTGTTTTCATCTTTAAGCATAGCTGCTATCACTTTTTCCAGCTCTGTACTTGCGTCATCAATTTCCACTTTTAAAGCATCTTGTTCTGCTTTATCCATGGACATTACCATAAACATCAGGTTGAGACGAGCATCAGCCAGGGCTTCCCTGGCATCACAAATGGTTGCTGCTTGGACCCATTGCATAGCAAAAATGGCTATCATTCCGCCAATCAAAAAATTTTTCATAACGAATTATCCTAGGTTTAGTAATTGATGTTCAGGGGGTTAATGTCTAATAATTACAATTATCTCCATTAAGAGCCTGAACGGCACCGTTCATAATCGCCATACGTTTTGCTTGGACACCAGTGGCTATCCCTATGGCTTTTTCATTATCACCTGCATAAACTGCCGGTACAATTTTAGTCTCGCGAGTCTTTTTAAACTTAGCCCATGTATCCTGTAAGATAGTCAGTTGACTATCATCAGACTTGTTTCTATCATTAAGCATAGCATCCATCACTGTTTCCAGCTTTATAGTTGCGTCATCAATATCCACCTTTAAAGCCTCTTGTTCTGCTCTATCCCAGGTCATTACCATCATCATCAGGTTGAGACGAGCATCAGCCAGGGCAAGCTTGGCATCACAAATGGTTGCTGCTTGGACCCATTGCATAGCCAAAATAGCTATTATTCCACCAATCAAAAACTTTTTCATAACGAGTTATCCTAAGTTTAATAATTGATATTACAAATCGAAAATAAATGTAACATCAATTATTAGTTAATGGAACTTAAACTACTTCGTGGGATACAAGGATTTGCACTGATCCTTGTCTTTCAATACCGACTCGCAGTAAGATAACATTTCCGTTGCTTTCACACTGCAATTTTTATCATAAACGGCATTAAGTGACGTTCTCGTGTAATCCTTTTTCGGTGTCGCCCATTTCCATAGACTACTCGTCATTTTACAATCAGGTTCTTTGCCTCTGAGTTTTTTAGCGATTTCCACAGCGGCAACACAATCGCTACTACTATCCAACTCTCCACAATAATACATGTGTGTGGCTAAAGCACCCCATTGAGCGTAATCAGCAAACACTTTTTCCGTCATACAACGTACAACTTCACCGCCCCGCTCAAAAGCATGCTCATAATCGTCGTTAGCATCACATTCTGCCATTCCTTCTTTACCACGCGCATCCGCAGCCGAGGCTCGAAGTCCAAGTTCATTAACCAGGCTACACCAAGTTTGCCTCGTTTTAGTACCAATCATGAAGCCAGCCCTCATTATGGATTTCATTTCCTTCTTATCAACTGCCATGCATAATAACTTATGAGGCGGCAATCCGGCTGCTTCCAAACATTCAGTTCCAACTTTCCATTCGGTTTTTGTAACCGCCGCATTTACAACAATAGGACTACTTAGTATGAGGCATAAGATAGTCATTTTAGTTCGTGACATTTTTTATTCACCTTGAAATTTAATTATAAAAAGGGCGAAATCTAAGTCTTTAGCTTAAGGGATGAATCGCCAGTGAAAATTAAAAAATAAACTTGTCAATTTTTCAGATAGAAACAAATTTATCAAACGTGGAGCTATTATAACATTATTCTTTCTATTATCTATAAGTTTGAGATAAAAAAATTTATTCCCACACCTTATATTCATAACTTATTGATAATAAAGGAATTAAAAATTTTAAATTTTACCACGAATTTGCAAAAAAATAAGTATGTGAAGACTTCAATCTGTATAGTTTGTCATAAAAGACATCGTTAGTAATTATGGGAATTTGCATGATACATTTAAATCGGTATAATGTCTAATAATTTGAGTTTTTTCTGAAAATTATAACTGATAACTGATAACAGATAACATGTCTGAAAAACAAATCACTTTACCCATTACCGGTATGAGTTGCGCCAATTGTTCAAATGCGGTTGAACGCAATCTCAAAAAGTTAGAAGGAATGGCTCAAGTTAATGTCAATTATGCCACTGAAAATGCAACCTGTACTTTTGACACGGCGTTGTTGAAAGAGCATGAAATTATTGACAAAATTAAATCTATCGGCTATAACGTACCAACTGTATTCTGTGAAGATGTAGAACAAACAGCCCGCGTTGCTGAAGTCAAAAAGCAAACATACCTATTTTGGATCGGGGTTGTTTTTACCTTGCCCTTATTTATGTTGAGTATGAGTCGAGATTTTGGCTTGCTGGGGGCAGATACGGCGTGGGTGAATTGGTTGATGTTTATGATGGCTTTGCCAGTGCAATTTTATGTTGGCTGGGAGTATTATATTGGTTCATGGAAATCGCTGAAAAATGGAGCGGCTAATATGGATGTGCTAGTCGCAATGGGAAGCTCTGTTGCCTTTTTCTACAGTTTAGCTGTCATACTTAATCCGGCATTTGGGGAACATGTTTATTTTGAAACAGCCGCGATGATTATTACTTTGATTAAACTCGGTAAACTGCTAGAAGCCCGAGCCAAAAATCAAACCCGTGCCGCTATCAAAAAATTAATGGGGCTTCAAGCTAAAACGGCGAGAGTCATACGTGACGGGGTAGAAAACGATATCGTGATTGAATCAGTCGTTGTTGGTGATATGATCGTGATTCGCCCAGGTGAAAAAATGCCAGTTGATGGAAAAGTCATCGAAGGACATTCTAGCGTTGATGAAAGTATGCTCACTGGCGAAAGTATACCCGTTCAGAAACAAAAAGGTGATGCTGTGATTGGCGCGACGCTCAATAAACAAGGTTTGCTCAAAATTGAAGCCACCAAAGTCGGTGCTGAAACAGCATTAGCCCATATTATTCGCCTGGTTCAAGAAGCTCAGGGCAGTAAAGCGCCCATTCAGCACTTAGCAGATAAAGTATCCAGCATCTTTGTACCTACTATTATTATTTTAGCGACTTTCACCCTGTTAATATGGTGGTTAGGTGCCGGCTTTGATTTTACGGAGGCTATGATTAGAATGGTAGCGGTTTTAGTGATCGCCTGTCCCTGCGCGTTAGGACTCGCCACCCCCACTGCCATTATGGTAGGAACCGGTAAAGGGGCAGAACAGGGCATTTTATTCAAAAATAGTGAAGCCCTAGAACAAGCTCATAAACTCAAAGTCATTGTATTAGATAAAACCGGCACCGTCACCACCGGGCATCCGACTGTGACAGATATTATTGTAGGGCAAGCAGGATTAAGTGAAAATGAGATTTTGCGCCTTGCAGCCTCAGCGGAGCGTGGCAGTGAACATCCCCTGGGTGAAGCCATTGTCCAATCTGCCTACCAGCAAGGTTTATCCCTGGTAGAGCCACAAAAATTTGAAGCCATCAGTGGGCAAGGTATTTTAGCAACAGTAGAACAGCAACAGGTAGTATTGGGTAATCAGCGATTACTAGAAACTTTTGAAAAAGCCGACTTTTTCCAATCTGAAATAAATCGCTTAGAATCCGAAGCAAAAACGGTCATCAGAGTTGCAATTGATAATCAACCCGTGGGCTTAATAGCGGTTGCCGATACGATAAAAGAAGGCTCAAAAGAGGCGGTCGCAGAAATGCACCGTTTAGGTTTACAAGTCATTATGTTAACGGGCGATAATCAGGCAACGGCAAGTGCTATTGCCAAAGCCGTTGGAATTGATCGCGTATTAGCCGGCGTATTACCGGATGATAAAGCGAATGAAATCAAACGCTTACAAAAAGAACACCTTGTCGCTATGGTTGGGGATGGTATTAACGATGCCCCGGCATTAGCTCAAGCAGATGTCGGTATCGCCATTGGCACCGGCACCGATGTCGCTATGGAAACCGCCGATGTCACCCTGATGCGAGGTGATTTACGTGCCGTCTCACAAGCGATTAGTCTAAGTAAAGCCACTATGCGAACAATTAAACAAAATCTGTTTTGGGCATTTGGCTATAATATTTTACTGATTCCCATCGCAATGGGTGTATTATATCCCTTTACCACATTACCCTGGATGCTACGCTTTTTGCATCCGGCACTCGCAGCGGGGGCAATGGCTTTTAGCAGTGTCTCTGTGGTGATGAATAGTTTGCGATTGCGGAAAGTGCAGTTATAGATATTCACAAAACGAGGGCGAATACACGGTTCGCCCTTACAAAACAAACGTAGAATAATTCAATATGACAGCGACAGCAACGCTCTATCGACAAGCCACCTATTGGCTTAGCGTCCATAAACTTACCCAACTTCCTGAAGATAGCAAATTTGAAGTCGCGTTTGCAGGACGTTCTAATTCTGGTAAATCAAGTGCCATCAATGCCATTACCGGACAAAAAAAATTAGCACGTACCAGTAAAACGCCAGGGCGCACCCAACAAATTATTTTTTTTAAATTAGATGAACACCGTAATTTGGTGGATTTGCCCGGTTATGGTTTTGCTAAAGTGCCATTAGCTGTCAAACTGCATTGGCAGCAAACTTTAGAACGCTATTTACACACGCGCCGTTGCTTGTGTGGATTAGTACTGATGATGGATGTGCGCCACCCATTAACGGAATTTGATCAAGAAATGCTTAATTGGTGCAACCTTTCTAATATGCCCGTGCATGTATTGCTCACCAAAGCAGATAAAATTAGTCGTAGCAAAGGAAATATCGTCTTACAAAAAGTGCGTCAACATTTAGCGACTTTATCAATAGAAACAAATGTACAACTGTTTTCAGCCCTAAAACATGTTGGGATTGAAGAAGTACAAAATGGTTTAAATACCTGGTTAAAAATAGATAATTAACGAAACGCAGTCGGTGCTTTTAAAATTAGTATTAATGTTTTGACTTTTTTTGTAAAAATATGCTAAAATATTAAACAGGTATACTTTGAACGGCTAAAAACAGGATGTCTTGAAGAAAAATGTCAACCTGACAACTTTTATAAACCTGGAAAAAATAAAACTCAACCGTTTGTAGTATATATATTAATTTTTAGCTCAATTGATCTAATGGAGGATCAAATTATGACGCGAAAATACTCACAATTGGGTGCTGGCTCAATTTTAGGATGTTCCCCCCAGGCAGAAACCTTATTTCCACAAAGTAGTGAGGATGGAAATAATTCTTTTTTAAAGAAAATGGGGGCTAACTCAAAAGTGGCTTTAGCCACTGGCGTATTTGCCGCCTTGTTTGCGGTAAACAGTGCCGCAAAGACAATTTATAGTGAAGTTGATGAAGATATCGGTGTGGTAGAAATTGGGATAAAAATGGAATGTCTGTCAGGGGTTCCAAATTCGGCATCAATCTCGTATAGCAGCAGCGATGGTACGGCAACGGCAAGTTCATCCGATTCAGACGGTGACTATACTGCTGTTGATGGTGTACTGACATGGGATGGAGATGCTAGCGACTGTGATGTCACTAAGTATTTTGAGCTTCCCATTCTGGATGATAGCATTGCTGAAGGCAATGAAACCATTAATTTCACTTTCAGCAACGGTGATACGGCGGTACTCACTATCCTTGACAACGAACCTCCTGTCACTCCGCCAACCTTTGATTTTTCCCAATCAAGCTATAGTCTTGATGAAGATGCCGGTGTGGCAACCATTGGAGTAACAATAAGTTGTCCATCAGGGGATAATCCGGATTCGGCATCAGTCTCGTATAGCAGCAGCGATGGTACGGCAGCTTCAGATGATGATTATACTGCGGTTAATGGTGTATTGACATGGGATGCCAACGACTGTAAAACGACTCAGACTTTTGAGGTGTCTATTCAAGACGATTCCGAAGCTGAAGATAACGAAACGGTTAATTTGAGCCTTGACAACGGTAATACAGCGGAACTCACCATCGTTGACAACGATACTCCAGTCACTCCGCCACCTGTTGTTGATCCGCAACCTCTGCTACCCACTTTTGAGTTTTCCCAATCAAGCTATAGTGTTGATGAAGGTGCAGGTGTGGCAACCATTGAGGTGACAATAAATTGTCCATCTGGGGATAATCCGGATTCTGTATCAGTTTCGTACAATAGCAGCGATGGTGGTATGGCAACTGCAGGCTCAGATGGTGACTATACTGCTGTTGATGGTGTATTGACATGGGAAGCCAACGACTGTGATACCACTCAGACTTTTGAGGTGTCTATTCAAGACGATTCCGAATTTGAAAAAGACGAAATGCTTAATTTGAGTCTTGACAATGGTAATACGGCAATACTCACCATCATTGACAACGATGCTCAGGATAATCAACCACCTGTTGTTGAACCGCAACCAGTTCAAGACGAGCCAAAAGTTGAAGATGACGAACCTGTTGATTTGGAGCTTGACAACGGTAATACGGCGGAAATCAACGACGTTCCTCCTACACCAGTATATAGTAGTGGTGGTGGTGGTGGTACATCAGAAATGCCTACATCAATACCAGATGGTGGTTTTAGTCAAAATTGGAATGCCGGCGGACAAAGCCTTACCGACGATATAGAAATCGGTGAAAGCGGGAGTATGACTAACGCGGTTATAGAATCACAAGTGATCAATCATGGTTGGGTTTATAGCTCGCATATTGAGATGGGTGCCAGTATTTCAGGTGGTATTGTCAGTGGCTTAATGACGGTAGAAGGCAGTTTGACAAACTTTGAGTTTCGTGGTGCTTCCATCAATGGTCGTAATGAAGCAGGTGAAATTGTCGGAATGCTTGGCGGTACTATCATCAATAATAGTAAAGTCGGCGGCTATTTTGAAGATGTCCTATTAGCACCAAACACCTCTATTTTTGGGGGTGGGCTACGAAACCAAATCATCGGCGATGCTAATAGACCGGCACTATTGAGGAATCTCAAAGTTTGGCCTGGTAGTAAACTTGATAATGTCATCATTGGTCCAGGTGTCAAATTGCCTAAAAAGGTATCTCTGGGTATCGGTGTGCAAATTGCCACTCAGTCATTTAGCATAGATTCGCTTGGTAATTCTATTGCAACCGAAACTTATTCGGTGGAAACTATTCGCACCTCAATGAAACGGCAACACAATGGTGTCAGATTATCCCAGAGCGTTGCCTCAAGTGTTCAAATCAAAAGTCGGATGTTTGTTGACAGTAAACACATCGGTCAAGCGGCGGAACGTATCACAGTGGCTTACCATCAAACCAGCACAACAACCACTAGTTACATGTGTACCGGAGGTTCTAATTGGCAAGTGTGGGATGGCGAAATGGGCAACCTAGAAGCGGCAGAACAATATGATAGTTTGCCTGAAGATATGGAAGTTCCCATATTTGAAGGTGATTTAAGTGAGTTACCTGGGGATTTTACTGTCCATAATGGCTACCGTTTAGAAGATGATAGTAGTATTACCTATAATGGTGATGCACCTACCCAATTTTCTATCGTTGTTGGTGATGATGAACCGGCTGATGATGATGACACCACAGGTGGTGATGACACCACGGGTGACGATGATGATGACACCACAGGTGGTGATGATGCCACGGGTGACGATGATGATGACACCACAGGTGGTGATGATGCCACGGGTGACGATG
>Ga0190358_1000282_pt1 | contig 16424 bp, 20 predicted proteins | sample 48721812_MG_FD_161666 | JGI IMG/M metagenome (GOLD analysis project Ga0190358, IMG submission 161666) | Hydrothermal vent microbial mat bacterial communities from Southern Trench, Guaymas Basin, Mexico - 4872-18-1-2_MG | ecosystem: Environmental > Aquatic > Marine > Hydrothermal vents >... | reverse complement strand
GAATCCAGGCACTGGTGATCAGTGGGAGCCATTGGCTTACCACGCTTATCACAACACTGCTGTAATGATTGATACAGCAGTTGATATAGAAACAACTCCAACTGTTGAACCCCCAGTAGTGCCTACACCAGAAGAAGATGAGTGGCGTACAGTTTATGACGGTGCTGGGTATCGAGTGCAGGAGATAATGTAATGTGGAAAAGTTTAAGTTTATGTTGTTTATTACTGGTTATGTGCTCCTGTGCATCCATGTACACACAGAAAACAGAGGCGGAATTGACTTATGATAACGACGGAAGACCGTTATTCAAGCTCTACAACTCTAAAGCTTATCAGGGACTTACCATTGATGTCGAGAAAAAAACAGATGGCACTATGTCGTTTTCGTACACGGCGAAAATTGTGGACAGCAACACGGTCGCGGCGGAGGTCGCCAAGAGTAATGGAGTACTTGCGGAAGGTCTTAAAAGTGCGATCGGACTAGTGGGAATGGTGCCGGGGTTATGATTGAGAACCCAGGGAATAAAGCTATTATGCTGGTAGCACTCAGTGTTATCGCAGTATGGAGTATCTATTCTGGGGATAAGGTTACTCTTGCCACTATCGTAGGTGCTTTTATAATGATGCTCAAAGCGGACTAGTAAGATGCGCGCAGATTACCCAGCAAGATTGAGGGCGCTGCGGTATTACATAGCTATCTGTAAGTTTTATGATGAAGAAGTTGAATTGAGAACAGCGAGGAAATTAATTGAACAGGTGTGGAGGTTGTTTAAGTGATTCATTTTAACAAATTTGTTTTACTGCGACCTCTCCAGCAAGGGAGTGGGAGATGGATTGTCGAAGAGCCGCTCATCTATATTTCAGATGCAGGGAGCTTGTATACTGTTCCACAAGGGTTCATAACCGACCTGGCATCCATCCCCCGCTTCCTCTGGTCAATTTGGCCGCCCTTTGGCCGCTATGCTTCTGCAGCAGTGCTGCACGATTATTTTTGTGGAGTAAATTGGATATCTCGCAAAGACGGTGATAAGGTTTTCCTCGAAGCGATGAAGTACTCAAGTGTACCAGTATGGAAACGGTACATTATTTATTGGGGAGTTAGATTATTCGCAATTGTTAATCGAATAAAATAACTTGTAATTCTTATAACTTATGTTATATTGTTAAACAACAATATTAGAGGACAACCGCACCGTCGGCCCTCAGGGAGTAAATCATGGCAGACGCAATACCGGCAGGTTCACAGCCTCCTCAAGAGGAGATAACTGAGACAAAAGCTGACAACACTTCTGATAATGCTAAGGAATCGGAGAAACTGCTTGGTAAGTTCAACAGTCCCGAAGAAATGGCAGCGTCATACAAAGAACTTGAAGGTACATTAGGGCGGCAAGGAAGTGAACTCAGTAATCTTCGTAAACAGGTTGAAGCAATGAACGAAGATAGAGCAGTTGTTGAAACAGAGACAGGACAACAGATGCCTGATTTTGCTGAAATGACAGCTTTGATTGAGACGAAGGTCGAAGAAGGAGAATTATCAGTTTCAGAGGGCATGGCTCAAATGGCTGAAATTACTCAACAACAGACTGCCGCACAAATGGAAGAAAAGTTCGCCGCTTATGATGAAAAGCGTTCTGCTGAAGGACAGTATGAGAAGTTCATCAACGATAACCCAGATTTTCTGGAGATGGAAGAGAGCGGTGCGTTGGAAGAAGTAATGCGACAAAATCCGATGCATGACAAATTCTCTGCTTTTTATGCTGTAAAAGCGAAAGCTGAATCTGACGCCGCTTATGAAAGAGGTAAGGAAGAAGCTCTCAAAATCGCTAAAGGTGCTGACGGAACACGATCAGTTTTATCTAAACCCGGAAGTAGTTCAAGAGACATTCCGAAACCACAAAAAGGGATGAATGATTCCGAGAGAGTTTCAGGAATGATGGCTGCATTGGCTGCTGCAAGGGAATAACATTAATTTAATGGAGGCCTATCATGGCTCTTACTTTAACTGAACTTCAGGCGATCACCGATTTTTACGTTGATTCGACTGACAATGATATCTATTTTAAAAGTAATGTTCTGCTTTACAAATTGCTTTCGATGGGTAAGACGATCCCCGGTGGTAAAAAGATTCAAGTTATTCTTGAATACGATAAAGGAAATTCTGGTTCTTACGGCGCGAATACTAAGTTGCCGCTTGGTAAGAAAGAAATCTTTAACGCCGCTTTCTTCCGCTGGGCTGCTTACTACGCTGGTATAACCGTGGATCTCGAAGATGAGCGTCAAAACTCCGGTGACTTGGCTATCGTTAATATGGTTAACGGCAAGTTGAAAAATGCTCAGAAGAGTATTCGGTTGTCTATGGCTGAAGATGTTTATACGGCATCAACTACCGGCGATGATTTGTTGGGTCTGGGTGATCTGTTTAACACCACTGACACCACGCCTTACGGTGAAATTCAGGAACACGAGATGGCTCTTTGGAAAGCAAACGTTGACACCACTTCCGAAGATATCAGTTTCACAGTGATGCAGAAGATCAGGCGTCTTGCAAGTGTTGACGACAATACTGAAGGTAAGCCTAATCTTTACATGACGACTGAAGCTTTGAAAGATGGTTTTGAAGCGTCTCTTCAGACCCAGGCTCGCTACTCAGATGTGAAGTTGGTTAATGCCGGCTTTGATAACATTTTGTTTGGTGGTATGCCGGTTGTTGCTGATAACAAGCAGGCCGACGGGACTTGTGACGCTCTCAATACCCGTTTCTTGGATATGGAGACTCATAAAGATTATAACTTCACTAAACCCAAATGGCAGAGTCCGATTGATCAACCTGACACGAAGGTTGCTTTCATTCGTTGGGGCGGTCAGTTGGTTTGTAAGAACCGCGCTGCTCATGCTCGTCATACTGGTTTGACTGTAGCCTAAACTGGTTAACTTGAGGTCACAGATTGTGACCTCAAGTATCCTTTTAACTTTTTATAATTGAGGTTTATCATGGAAGTTCTAACTTATACTGTTGAGTCGGCGGCTGGTGCCACTACGACTAATTATCTTCCGGTTCCTTGCCGCTGTGTTCTGCTTGGTGCTTATGCTGTTGCAGATTACGAGGCTGGTGCTGACACCACGGTTGTTCTTAATAATGATTCAACCGCTCAGATTAGTTTTGCTCTTGACGCTACTACCACTTTAGCTGATGTTGTTGAAGGAACTGTAAATGCAACGACTATTTTTGAGGCAGGCACTGCTATCAAAATTGTGACTTCGGATGACGCTGGTTCTGCGGAAGGCACTATTAATCTTACAATTATGTACGATCCGTTCTTGTCTGGCGTTTCGGGGACTTGATAAATGAATGCTGATACTTTAATCGAGAAAGTCCAACTGGTTATTCAAGATTCTTCTTTCGATGAAGATATGATTCTTGGATTTCTCAACAAGGGTTTGAACGAGATCACCGGAAGTATCGACCTTCCTGATCTCAGAGTCTTTGCAACTGTAGACACGTCGCTTACTGATAATTTTGTGGCGATGCCATCAAACTATCAGCGTAAATGTTTCGCAGTTGTCAGCGTTTCTGACGAAGTGAGAGTTGATAAGCCTGGCGAGTTGTATCAGTATCATCGTTTCATTGATCGACACCCTGTAGCTGATACAGGGTCGTCGGTTTCAGATGTTGCCATCAATGGTAACACCCTTTTCTACGATCCTATTCCAGATAATGCAGAAACTTTACGAGTCGAATACCTTCGGGCTCCAACCACTTTAGTGAGTGGTGCAGAGCCCGAAGGTATTCCAACACATCTTCATGAGTCACTTTTAGTTCCCTTCGCCGCAAAAGAGATTTTTAATTTAATCGAAGACGGCGTGGAAGGGCAGAAAGTAAATACTCAAATGAACGAAGGGTTGTATCGCAGAGCTATGCAAGAGCTTCATCAGTTTATCGGATATATGGATTCAGAACCTAACTATATTGCAGATGATTTTTTGTAGAGGTGGATAATTGCAATGAAAACTGTCGAAGAAATGGTTGCTGATTTCGAGAGAAGATATCCCAAAGACGCGGCGAAGTTCAAAAACAAAGTAAAGGTGAAGAAGAAAGTTCCGCCAAAAACAGGACTTTTGAACAAAGCAAGAAAGTTGCTGAGTAATCGTCAGCGTAATGTCGATAATGCTGTTAAAAGTGCGATGAAGTAATGAGCGAAGTTACGATACTACAAAATTGTAGAGGCATAAACACTCGCGACCACCCTACGGAGTTGGAGAATAAATATCTAGCGAAAGCTGTAAATGTTGACGTCAGTGATAAAGGCAGTGTTAGTCGTAGAGGTGGATATAACATTGTCACAGATGGTCTTACAAATGCACATAGTGTCGCTGTACTTCTTAACCGGTATGTCATATATGCAGATGGTGAGAATCTTTTTTGCTACGATTCAGTAAGCGAAGTTACCACAACCATAAAGACTGATCTTACCGCTGATAAACCTATTTCATTCACTTTTGTTGGTGATGAACTTGCGTTTACGAACGGGATAGAGCGAGGTCGAATCTCAGTTATTTCATCTACTGTTGGATGTGTTGACTATTTCGAGTTTGTTAATGAAGATAATCTCCGAGAAGTTGTAAACTTTCCTTTTGTAGATTGTCATCACTTTTATAATGGTTCGATGTATGGTTTTGTTCGGGGTGAATCTTTTGTATATTGCTCTGAGCCATATAAATTAGGGCAGTACGATCAGGAGAAAGGATATTTATTATTACCTTCCTCAATTAACTGGATATCAAATCTTGAAGAAGCTTTACTCGTTGGTACAGATTCAGGAATTACAGCTTTTGCAGGTCATGGTTTGTCCGATTTCCAGGAAAAAACAAATATTTGGACTAATCATTCTGAACTTTGCTCAGACCGAATGTCAGTTCAGATAAAAGGCAATACATACCATGGGTTACTATCGTTAACAGACAGAGGGATTATCTTCATATCAGATCAACTTGATATCGTAGATATGACTTCTAAATTAACATTAAATTGGAATACTATTTCCAGTGGATGTTTTTACAATATGAATAATAGTTACATCTTTTCAGGAGGTATTTCATGAGTAATATTAAAGTTAGTACGGGTGCAATGGCCGCGTGGTTATGCACGGGGTCATTTCAAGATATCTTTGTCAATGGAGTGATGGAGATTTTCACAGGCGTTCAACCCCTGAATGCTGATGCGGTAGAAACAGGTGATAAAGTCGCTATCGTTACTGTGGATGGTGGTGCTTTCACGGCTGGCGTAGCGACGAATGGATTGAATTTTGACGATACGACGGACGCAACGTTGACTCAAGCGTCGGCTGAAGATTGGAAAGGAGCTTTCATTGTAGAAGGTACGATGGGTTGGTTTAGATTCTATGCTAACGACCAGACAGCAGGGGCTTCTACAACGGCGATTCGATTTGATGGGAGTGTTGGCACGTCAACCCGGGCTGACGCCCAAGTAGTAACAACCGACGCCACGATTGGTGGTTCTGTCGATTTCAGTAATTTTAAACTTAACTTTTCTATTGTGTAGGGGATTATCATGGCTAAGTGGCAAAATGATTTAATGTTAGATGCATCTTTGGATTATATTTCTGATAACGTGGCACAGATTGTTCTGTGTGATTCTCAACCTGCTGATTACACGGCGGCTACAACTGACTCCCCTACAGGCTCGGCGCTTGGTGAGAGTGCATTGGTTTCTGGCGACTTCGCTGCGATTTCTAACGCTACCAGTGGTCGGAAGTTGGTGGTTCCTGAAGTTGCTGATGTAACGGTTGACGTTACCGGGACGGCGACTCACGTTGCACTTGTCAGTGGCTCGGCTCTGCTTTATGTTACGACCTGCGTTTCGCAAGCTGTTACGTTGGGTAATCTCGTAACTATTCCTGAATGGGATATTGAAATGAGAGACGCTGTCTAATGGCAATGTGGTGGTGGAGTGACGTAGGAACAATTCTCGCTGACGATTCGACTGTCAAGTGGGGATATACTTGGAATATTCCTCCGTCACGGTGGCTTTTACGTTCTGGGATGTTTCCGCAGATTACTACGACGGCTGGCGAACGTGCGGATATAGGCGCGTTTAGCATATTTAAGACTGGAGGAACATACTCCAGAGATACTATTCGCGTGGTTTCGACAACTCCTGCTGAGTTTTCAAGGTCTGGTAGTGCTGGAGGCCCAGCGGTAGGAGATGTTTGTAGCTTAGACGCTGAATCAGGGTTATTAACTGATATTTTTGCGAGTTCGAGCAGCTTGTCTACAGTACCCCCAGATGGGTTAGATTCTATCACTTTCGGTATCATTCAAACAAGAACAGACTGGCAGGATGATGATTTCAACTCAAGGAAACAGCTCACTGTCAAGAAAGAGTTTGTGCATGGTACACCAAGAAATATCCCAGTAAAGGTAGATTTCGCTGCTGATGATCTGGCGTTACTCTATGCTATGACTCATTATCATACTGGAGCTATGCTCAGAGTCTTTACATCTGATGACGTAGAGATCCCTTGCGAAGCTGGAGTCAGATACGTTCAGGGAGAGCCTGACCAGATTCGTCTCTTCTTCCTTGCTCCTGAGCTGTCATCAAACGAAGATACGGTCTTTTATCTTTATTATGGTTCTACTTTAGAAGCTCCGTTAACTTTCAAAGATGCTGACGTTTGGTTGCCGAACGGCAATAGCGGAGTCTGGCATGATGGTTACGAGATTGTTGGAGACTACGCTAAATCATTAGGGAGGTATTAGAGTGAGTGAGTTAGGTTGCATTTATTGGAATAACGGTACTTGTATAATATGGATGCCTCACTTTCTCCCTTCCACCACTCATCATGCTGATACAACCGGGAACGATTATGATGAAGATAGGGATGATTTTTACGACCCTTATGAGGATGATGACCCTGACGACCCTTGGGAAGATCCCGGATTACCACCTGAAGAATCCATTGATTACCCAACAGTACCGTCAATCAATAACGGGGAGTTTACAATCTTTTTTACAGGATATGGAGCGAGTAGTTTAGTTGCTGCGAGCTACCCCTTCCAGCGAACTGAGAACGGTAGACCATTATTTCAATATATGATTCAAACCGAACCCGGGATGACAAATTTCACTATTTCTGATAACATTGGGGATTCAATAATCAGTATTGAAGAAGAACTTATTGGCAAATTCTGTGCGAAGCTGACCCATCGGGCAGGTCAGATGACTGTGAAAGTATGGGGTGGGTCAACAACTGAACCATTTGAGATTGCTTCGGTATCGTCGCGTAATGTCACCTTTGATTCGAGTAAGATAATAGCGGGGAACTGAGTTATGAGTGAAGAAGTAGAAGTTTCCTCTGGAAGCGTTAGTGATGATTTCTGGAACACTTACCAAGAGTTTTATCTCAGTGACGACGTTGTTGAGGTTGGGGAAGTTCTGGTAACTCTCGATGATGTGAGTAGCTGCCGTCATGATAATGTTGCAGATCAGGTTATTCTTAATTTAGACCTTTATATCAACTCTTCATTACATGAACATTTTGCTGATAAGATACATAGTAGTTCGATATTCGCTGATGACTGTGAACACACGCACGAACCCGATATCATCAACATAAACAAACATTTAGAGCCCGACAACACGGTTCATTATCATTATGTAAACGAAACCGGTTTAGCAACATCCTCTTTACTCTATCCTTACAGCACTGTTCATAACCACATTGTTGACGAAGCAACGATTGCTTTGACTGCAACAGTAGACGACACTGTTCATCTCTTGGAAGATACTGGCTGGGGTGATATCACCTTAACGTTCACTACTCCGATTCTCGCTGATGATTGTCTGCATTACACAATAGCTGATGGTGGGCTTCATATAGGCGGTGAGGACGATACGGTTTATCCAAGAGATGCTGATCATGGTTTATGGTCAGCAGAGGTTGGGGATTTCACTTTTAAAGATAGTATTACTTTCGTTTCCCCTGGTAGGCATCTTCACACTGTTGAAGAATTACCAAACCTCCCGATGGTTTATAGACTTGTGCCTAATGATTGCACTCATGAACTTTTTTCTGAACGAGTTGAGCGAACTCTTGTTAGAGCGGATTCGTCTTTTCATGGTTTACGATCTGATGAAGTGTGGTCGTGGATGGATGATTCAATGCACACTCAAGTTAGTGATGAACTCAGAATCAAAGTTAATATTGATGCGTTAAACTGCGTTCATCACTTCGGGCTTTCAGCTTATCCGGTATTAAATCCTATCATGGTTGTCGATGATTGTTACCACAACTTATTCACGAAGGACACTTTAGCCCCGGCTGACTGCTCACACGAACTTTACTCTGACGAGTTGACTGGTAATACTCAATATCGGAGGTTATATGTCTAATCGCTGGCTCCGAAAGAAAAATGTCGTTGGTTACGGGTTAGGAATTAAACGAGTCAAAGGAGAAAAGACTGGCGAAGAAGCGATGTTGTTTTTTGTCGAAAAGAAAACAGACGATATTGCTGACGAAGACCGAGTCCCTGATATCATAGACGGAAAGAAAACCGATGTCATTGAGTTCGGTAAGGTAACTACCAAGTTACTCGAACCATGCGGTACAGACTTGATGCAAAAGACAATCGTACCTATCAGGGGTGGGTTACAATTATCCACAGGTGTTCATTTAGGAACGCTTGGTGCAGTGGTAAAAGATAATCTAACAGGTAAACTTTTCGCTATAACCAACTCTCATGTTGCTGGCGATCCGGTAAACTGTACTCAAGATCAGGCAGATTATCTTGATAGTATAGACAAGTCCTTCATTCATGGGCCTTCTTCTGCTGGGTTAGAAATGTATCAGTCCACTACGGATGATAATCAATTCGGGGAAGTAGTCCGTAATCAAGAAGTTAACTTCGATAGTTTCAACAGAGTTGACACAGCTCTTATATCAATCAAGAGTGAGTTCGGCGTAACTCCAGGTATCATGGGATTGAGTAAATACGCTCAACCGTTTATTCATCCTGGGACGATTCCTGTAGGGACTGCTGTTCTTAAGTCAGGTAGAACAACCGGAGTGACGTATGGCGAAATATTATCTATGGACGCCACGTTAAATGTTGGCGGGCGTGGAAATCTCAACATGCCATTCGAGAATCAGATTATAGTTTATTCAGATAATACTGAAACTCTGTTCATGGGCAGCGGTGACTCTGGTGCAGTTTTATGTGTAGATTTAGGAGATGAACGAGTTGGTATCATCGGACATCTTCACGCAGGAACGGAGATGTTGGAGATAGGCGGATCGTGGGGTGTTGCTTCCAGATTAGATGATATAGTTGACGCGCTTGATATCAGGCCGTGGCGTGGTGAGATAATCACAGGCTCCGATCATCCTGATGTTGTGAGTACGGGTTTCGGTGCTGTTTATGAAAAAGATACCGTTACTTTTCTTACCCGGACGAACGATTATGTTTGCGATGGGATGATTTGCGGGCTGACTCCACTGACTGTTCGGAGTAATGTTCACCCGCTGATAAGTTATGCAAGCTACGACGGCGCTGCAAAACTAACTCTTCAACTCGGATATCCTATAGTTTATGCTCAAGTTGATACGGATGTAGGAATCGAGATTAATTGCACGGTCACTTCCGGGGCGGTACTTGACGCAGGTATCGGGATACAAATAGGGCTAGAAGCTGATGTAGGAATTGCTTTAGCGACAATCACTGACGCGAATGTTGGTATTAGAATAATCGCTGAGGGTGATATTGTTGTTGGAACAGGTATTCATCCTGAAGTTAACGCCGATATTTTTCTCTCGGTGGATTTAGAAACAGACGTATCTCAAGCATTACCAGTAACGGTTGATACTGATTGTATTATAATGATGAGTCTTGACGTGGGTGCTACTGTTTATGACGTCGTACCAGCAGTAGCCAATGTAAATATCAAACTAAGTATTGAGCTGGAAGCTGGCATGAATGTCACTGGACTTGATTACGGGGGTGGTGACAACTCTGTTTCAATCTGTAGCGGCGAGAATGTGGATGACCTGTTTTATGGAGTTAGTTTATGAACCTGACTATTCGGCAGAACCTAACAAATTCAGCAATCACACAATATACTAACTTCTTTTTCGATCGGGGTATTGTGAACGTCGGTGGAAAGTCCTTTGCTTTAAAATGTGATGCGCTTTGTCTGCTTGGTGGCAACACCGACGGGACTACTGATATTGACTCCGAAGTTCAGACCGGGGTTACTGCGTTTGGCGATGGCGATAAACGAGTTAGAACGATTCACGTTAAAGGGAAGTTCGACGCGAAGGATTCGATTACCCTCAAATATGACATGGACGATTTCACTCCAAGTTTTGCAACTACTCCTGCTTCTACAGCAAGATTAGGAAGTAGCGGCACAGGTAGTTTGAAATTCAATGGTGTGAGATCCAAGTTCGGAGAATACTTAAGTGTGCTGATAGAAAATAAAGATGGTGCGAATTTCTTTATTAACACAATTACAGGGTTTCTGATTAATGGATTCAGGAAGTGAATAATATTTACACCTTTTGTCCTGCTGGTAATATTCAACATAGTACCAATATGCTCGGTGTAGGTGAGTTTCTGTTACGAGTAGCCGAAGAAGATCGTGCAAATATGGATCTCCCATTCTTCAGTAAAAATATGACGATAGATAATGGGTTGACAAAGATACTCGTGATGGCGTCACAAGATCATAATTCCAGAATTGATATTTGTTCAGAAGTTCCAGAAGAAGGAGAAGAGCAGGTTGTAGATCATCGTGAACGGATGCTTCATTGTCGAATCACGTTAACTCTAGCTGATGATTTTTATGATGGCACTGTCAATTACGAAGATCATTGTAACGATAATTTTAATGGAGATTTAAAAGACGATGGAACGGTTGGTTGGCCTTACCAAAAAGACCCTTCGTTTATCGCAGTCGAACCTATCCCGGTTCTCGAAGGTGATATTCCTGTAGAAGAAAGAACGAAAACTATTATTCTTCATATCACCTTCAATATCGATGCGAGACACGGAATAACGATGGAGGGGTTAAACGGTGATGAACATTTTGACACCCCTGTTACAGACTGGAAAGAAGCGAAGGAAGGGGATAAAGGCCGCAGGTTATCTCTCGAAGCCGCCGGAAAAATAATAGAAACAATATCTCCGTGGCGAAAAGTTGACAAACTTCTTGACGCAGAAGACAACATAATTCAAATATTTAAACAGGAGAAACGATTCCAACCCTCCGAAGATAAAGAGAACACAACAGGGTTTAATCAGTTAATGTGTTCTTCAATTTTCCCTGGTTATACTGAACGAGAAGAAAAGATAGTTGATGATTATAAATATAATTCATCTCATTTATCCATGACACAGAGAGCGTTTGACCACGTATTATGGTTAACCGAAGCTATTGAAAAATATGAATCGGATTATCTTACTCCTTATAATGAGGAAGGAGATCGAGACGAACCGTTCATTAAGATTCATACTATTCAAGACACTTCAAGCTACAACGATAATATTTTCGAGGATGTAAGTGACACAAACAATCATCCCTTCGGTAACTTGAACTCCGAAAAACTCTGTTATTCTTACGGAGTTACGATGAATGTGTCTACTCCGTTTAGTTGGATACTGACTGATTTTACCCCGCGTACAAACGATTTGGTGTTGATAGGAGATATATCATCAGCAGCTACGCGAAATCGGATCAGGTATTTACGAAATTACTGGCTTAATCCTGATTCAGGAGATTGGGAACTAAAAACCTGGTATCCTGACTCAAAACTTGTCGCCAATATTCTTCCTTATTATATTGAGGCAAAATCGAGACAAGATATTTACGAAGGATTTTCCAGCTTAACAACCGATTGGCAATGTTACACAAGAGAGCCTGCTAATAATATGTTGTCCCCTAATTATTATTGGACAGGAGAATATTATAGTTTCGGTGAAAGCAATCACATACGTCATCCATTTTTGAATAGAACATGGGGTGACTATATGTTTGACTGCAGAGATAGTGAAAGGGTTGAAGAGTATTGGGTCGATAATCCTTGGTACTTGAGAGATAACGACGCTGAACTTTATGATATATATGAAGGCGAAGACGCAGAGGGTAACGATATTGATATATTTCATTACCATGACGTTCCTAACCGAATGATACTTTGTGTCCGTAGTTTCTTCGCCAATACTGACGACGCTACTCAGCTTCCGGGGAAGCGTAGGAGCTATGACATTGAATTTCCTCCTTCAGCCGCAGCAGCAGGAGTAAGCGGTTGGGGAAATAAGTTGCAAGAAAATAAGGAAGCGGAAACTTACGACGAACTTGATATTGAAACACACCAACCACTATCGGTTAATAACTGTCCTAATTTTGTCACTATAAAAGGTGATACAGTGGTTGTTAATTTAATGTCTTCTATTTACGCCGTTGCTAATTTCCCAGAAGTCACTGGAGATAAGATGATACTTTCTCCGAGACATGCTGGGTGGTTTGATTCTACTGACTATGAGAACGCTGATAGTGTTGAATTTATAGAAAGTAAACCAGTCATAACAGACGTTGATTCTGTCTTCGGAAAGCGCCCGTGGCCTGCATATCTCGACGGTGATTGGAAATATACCAATATATATGGTGCTGGAGTGACAGTTGATTATATTAGCAGCCTTCGTAACAAGCTTGTACAATACACAGATGGTGAATTAAAAGCTTTGATAAATGGTGACACTCCTTATCAGTTTTTAAATCGGGCTCTTCTTGGTGAATCAATTTACTCGGACTCATACGAAGACCCCCAATGGCGGATCATCCCTGACGAAGACACAATCTCTGAAGTTGAATGGCGGGAAGAAGATACCCCGGAATCACACATGATTCATTGCATCTACAGAGCTTTAGAAGCCGCTGGATTTGACAAACATCAACCGATATGTGATATAAGATTGGAAGCTGAACTTTATGAGGTAATGATATGAGCACTTACAATGATTATATGGAGTTCCTTGACGATTACACCGGCAGGAGTGACGCTAAGGCATATATTGATGCGAGAATTAAATTAGCAAATACGGAGTTAGGAAATGCCGAAACTCGATTAACTACAGCAGATAATGGAATTCAATATGCCTTAAACACAATGGACACATCAGATTATGGCGACGATATTCCTGATTTCAGCGATATTGAAGATGCTGACTTCGATGCTGATGTGCTTCGTAACCAAGACACCCCTGACGCTCCGACATGGGTACCTGCACCTTTAGATATTACGGTTGGCGCAGTTGATGAGTGGGACATTGGGGATCTATCTACCGCGCCAACAAAGCCAGGGCTTTCACCAGTTGATATAACTAAGTTATCAGAAGCAGTAGCGCCGAACTCTGATACTGTTGTTGGGTTACCTCCTACTGATGAGTTTCTATATACCCCGGTTGAGTATGTGTCAACCTTGGCGGACTTTCTTGGAGCAAGTATAAAGACAGCTCTTGATGAAATTAATAATGACTCAGATATCACAGTATTTTCAAATGTAGAACTTGACGGTAACACAACAGGTATCGCGTTAGTTGATAACGATATTGAAGAAGCAATCTACGATAGAGCTTTCAGTAGGACAAGAGTAGAGGAAGCGCGAGAAGTCGAGCAAACAGAGGAGGCATTTCAAGCCAGAGGGTTTTCTTTACCCCCTGGTGCTCTCAGTGCTGCTGTCTCTAATATCCGCAATAACTCAGCTAGAACGATGGCTGATGTTAATCGGGATGTAGTGGTATCTCGAATCGAACTGGAACAAAAACGGACAGAGTATGAACTAAAAAAAGCTGAACAAGTTACTGACGCTCAGTTTAAACATGACACTATTATTGTTGCACTCGAAGAAGCAAATGTTAAATATAAAGAAGCGACCGCCCGGAATTTAGGAATTTATATTGATGCAGGAACTAAGCTCGAAGATATATTATCTAAAATTCACATGCTAGAGGAAGAGCAACGCTTTGAATCTGAGAAAGTAAGTTACGATTCAATTTTTAAAGTTTATGAACTTAAAATTAGTTTATTCAAAGAATTGATGCAGGCGTATTTGGTTGAAACTGAAGCGGCTGTAGCGACGGTTAAAGCTGAAACTGAATATAATTCATTACTGATTGACATTTTTTCAAAAGAAATGCAGGCGTGGGGTATTGAGATTGAAGGTGAGAAATTAAAAATTGAAGGTACGAAAGTCAATGCTGAAATCTCTCAAATACAATTAACGGCAGATATTGAGAAAGCGAAAGCTGAAAACGATAGGTATATGGTAAACGCACAAGAGTTTGAATCAGAAGTTAAAGCGTACGCTGCCTTAATGGATGGGTTGAAGACTGCTGAAACTTTAGACCTTCAGAGATATGATATAGAAACAAGAGCGAGAGCTTCGGAAGTAACATCACTGACTCAGAAAGCTACAATGCAGATTGAACAAGCAATGAAGATGGCAGCATTAAGTATCGAAGCTTTGAAAAGCCAAACAAGTATTTCAGGTAGCATCATATCAGCATCGTTAAATGCAATGAATACCAGCGCAGCGTTTGGTTTCTCAGGTGGGGCGAGTCAAAGCCACACCAGCTCAACTAATAAAGCACTAAACGTTGGTTACAGTTGGTCTGGTCTATCTGAAGATTTAGATAGTCCTTACGTTAATATAAATGAACGAGAAAGTTCAGATGATTAATATATAAAAAGGAGGATCTAATGGGATATCAAGATAGAGTTGCTGCACGACATGAGCGAGAGAAAACTGATCAGATGACAATTGGTAGTAATAGGATCAGAGAACGAGGAGCGCAGACCCGGCAGACCGATATGCAGAAACTCCTTTTCAACGCAAATAATCAGACCGCAAACAGCAGAGCAAACACCAATGCGTTTCGTGAGAGAACTGCGATGTCTGGTCGGAGAGGCTCAGCAACTACTGCTACACCGGGGTTGACGTTTGATCAGCGGCTTAAAGCACAGAAGTATAATGACTCGCTTATGTATACAGATTATGATGATGGTAAAGGTAGCGTATTACATCCAGGGATAGCTCTGCTCAACAAAATTAAAAAGAGTAAAGACCCGAACGCTGCATTTGCCAAACTTGACGACAAAGACCTTGCTCTTGTCAACCAGGGTCGGGAGATATTAGGAAGGATGATGCCAACGGAGAGTAACGCTGGGCCGATGGGTCGAGTTGGTTCTCAGCCGGGGGCAATGGGTCGTGTTGGTGGTGCGGGAGCTTACGGCGCACCAACGGGTGGCGGTTTTGGGGCGCGGGGGCGGATGTCAGACCGAGGAAGTAATCTGTCTAATTGGTCTAATCCGATGGATGGAATAATGCGTGACGGTAGATATTCACCGAATAAGGCACGACGACTTGCTGGTGAACGCCGAACATCTTATCGTCAAAGCATGGCGAGTCAACGATCCGCTTACGCTAATCGTAACGCCGCTTACGACAAAGCTAATCCAGGGATGGAAAACATTCCATCGAGTATGATGGAGCCCGGCTGGAGCCCCGGTTCGCGGTTTTATCAAGCTGGTAACATGGGTGGTGAAGGTATCGGCGGTTCGGGTATCACGCTTGGTAGTGACGGTACTTATCGAGATACAGGGGCAGCTAAGACTTATCGTGCTGAGAATCCATCAAAAGTGACAAACACCAAAAAATCAAAAGTGGTAAACACAGTACCGTGGCGTGGGCCTAGACAAATATTAAACAACCAATATCAAACAGGAGCACCTGCTTCGGAACAATTTGTTTTGGCTACACCTCCATCTGGTTATACTCGTTTTGAAGACACCCCTTTATATCAACAACTCAATCAACCTAGAGGGTTTGGCAGGCAGAACTTCAGATAACAAATTGACAAACACAGACAAATAATGTATAATATAACCTCAACCCACCCACTAATAATGGAGACGCATTATGAAAAAAGACCCTATCAACTTCCTTGATCCTAAATGGGATTCCGCATTCAATAGACAAACTCCCACAAAAAAACAATCAGATAATGGCTTCTTCCGCACGTTAGCAGACCTTGCTATTGAAGGCGGGAAAAGTACAATAGCTGCGACACGACTATCAGGTGATGTAATCTCTGGTGATTTTGACGACAATGCTGCACAAATATTATCGAAAGAAGCTGCCCGTCGGCAAGCTCAATACACCCCACCTGAACTAGCTGAATTACAAACTGCGTTTAAAGACGAAGCTCAAACACTCAAAGAAGCTGAAGGTTTCACAGAACACGCAAGCGCAACTTGGGATTTTGTAAAAGAGTTTGGTAATCAGATTATCTCCAACCCAAGAGGAATCGCATATTTATCTGCTGAACAAATCGCAAATATGGCTCCTGCA
>Ga0190358_1000281_pt1 | contig 16435 bp, 13 predicted proteins | sample 48721812_MG_FD_161666 | JGI IMG/M metagenome (GOLD analysis project Ga0190358, IMG submission 161666) | Hydrothermal vent microbial mat bacterial communities from Southern Trench, Guaymas Basin, Mexico - 4872-18-1-2_MG | ecosystem: Environmental > Aquatic > Marine > Hydrothermal vents >... | reverse complement strand
AGAGAGAATTGCCTGCCGGCTGACAAATCAGCATCAGGTATTCGGTCATTTTTCCGGAAAGGCAATACTGGATAATGGGCAGGAGATTAGGGTGCAGAATTTATTGGGATTTGCCGAAAAAGTTTATAACCGCTGGTAGGGGAAGAATAAAATAATGTATTAACCATTAAAATGTATTATAATAAATAAAATACGGCAAGAATTGTTCCATTAAAAATATATTTTGATTATCGGTAATTGCCTTACATAAAATGTTAGGAAATATGTGCAGGAGGTAGGGGATGAAGAATTCACCTGTAATTATCACTTTTCTTATCTTGATTATTATTTTTGTAGCTTCGGGCAGCAGTGTCAGTTTTAGTCAGGACAAATCATCAATAGAAGAACTTTACTTTCAGGGTGTTGATTTATTAGAAAACCAGAAACAATACGAAGAAGCCCTTACTTATTTCCAGCAGATTATCGAATTAGACCCGGGTCACGCAGAAGCTCATTACCAAATCGGAAAAATATTTAGAATCACTCGTCAATTCGAAAAAGCCATACCTTGCTATAAAAATGCCATTAATTTAAGACCGAATTATAGTTCAGCTTATTACGAATTAGGGCTCACCTATCTGGAACTGCAAAAAAATAAAGATGCATTAGAAGCCTTTAAACAGGCCGTCCGCAGTAAACCGGATTTTGCCAGCGCCCATTATGGCCTGGGATTGGCCTATAATGAATTAGAAAGATATAATGAGTCAATTGCTGCCTTCCGGCAGGCTTTACTGCTTGACCCCGATGATGCTCAAACGTATTACGGTTTGGGAATTACCTATGAAGAAATCGGAGAATATCAAAAATCGATCGATAATTTTAAAAAAGCTCTTCAGCTTAAACCGGATTATGGCAAAGCATTTTATCATTTAGGAATGAATTATCAAAAAATGGAAAAATATCCGGAGGCTGTCGAAAATCTGGAAAAGGCTGCAAATCTCCTGCCCGACTCTGCTGATGAAATTTATTACACCATAGGCACAATGTACCGAAAAACAGAAAATAATGAAGACGCCGCTATCGAAAGTTTTAAAAAGGCTACCCAAAAGAATCCCCAACATGCCGATGCTTTTTTCTATTTAGGATGGCTCTATAATAAAAAAGGGGATTACGAGAAAACCGTAGAGGCTTACCAGAAAGTTATCCGCATCAATCCTGATTACGCTTATATCTATTATAACCTGGGTTGGGCTTATGGAGAACTGGAGAAATATCAGGAAGCCGTTGATGCTTTTGAGGAGGCGGTTAAACAAAATCCGGAAGATGCAGATTCTCATTACGGCCTGGGATGGGCCTACAGCCAATTAAAGGATTATGAAAAAGCTATTGGTGCCTTTAAACAGGTTATACGTATTCAGCCGGATTACACTTTTGCCCACTATAGCCTGGGAATGATTTATCTGGTTCAGGGGGATAAAAATGCTGCCCTGGACGAATATAAAATTCTCAAAGATTTAGATCAGGATACAGCAGATAAATTATTTGACATGATTTATAAATAATGCACCAGGGGACGGTTCTCTGGTGCAAAAAAGGACTGGATTTCATACTTTGTTTTCACAGGGGTGGGTAGGTTTTGTGAAAGCGGGGGCGGGAATAACCCCAGAGGCCTATCTAGAATCCAGGCCGTACCTGTAACCCCAAAGATATGTCTAAACCTCACGCATCTCTCCTTGCCCACCTGCAGGATTTGCCTATATTAGATTTGATGGTTATAATAATTTTAATATTCATTAAGCGAGGTTATACATGATAGAAAAAATAAGCAAGTATAAGCATGTTATCTGGGATTGGAACGGAACATTGATAGATGATGTATGGTTGGTAGTGGAAATAATGAATAAGATGTTAAAGAAACGCAACCTGCCCAAGATAGATGCAAAAAAATATAGAGAAATTTTTGATTTCCCGGTAACAAAATATTACATAAAACTGGGATTTGATTTTTCTAAGGAATCCTTTGAAGAGCTTACCGTTGAGTTTATAGGTGAATATTATGCGCGTTTTAATGAGTGTAAGCTATTTGACGAAGCAGAAGAAGTGTTAAAAAAGATAAGGGATAGAGGAATATCCCAATCAATTTTATCTGCTTCAAAAGAAGATGTCCTTACAGAAAAGATTAAATATTATGGTATCGATAAATATTTTAGTAGAATAATAGGCTTAGATAATCACTATGCTGAGAGCAAAATTGAAAATGGGAAAAAATGGATAGAGGAATTAAATTTAAGTCCGCAAGAAGTACTTCTAATCGGGGATACTATCCATGATTATGATGTTTCAAAACATATGGGGTGCGATTGTCTGCTAATTGCCAATGGACATCAAAGTTATGAGAGGCTTGCAAAGCTGGGGGCTGAGGTTATCAACTCATTAAAAGAGATAAATTAAATTTAAACGAAAAGACGGGACTGATTTACTACGGTCCACAACAAGGGACAGTTATTTAATGTAAAAAAATATTAAATTCCTGCCGGAATTGATTCTCCTAAAAATAGGGGATGAATAAAAGATAAGTATAGCAGCAGTAAGGAGTTGCAGTTTGAAAAATAAGAGTTATTATTCGGATAAACTTTCAGCAGAACAATTAAGGCAATGTTACCAGATTGCTCCTCTTCGGGTAAAGCAGTACTTAAATGCTGAAATTCAATATGTTTTGGATAAAATTAAACCATCAGACATTATCTTAGAATTGGGATGTGGTTATGGAAGAGTGCTTCAAAGACTTTGCAAAAAAGCAAAGAAAGTAATTGGCATTGATATATCAAAATCCAGTTTAAAATTGGCGAAAAAACTGCTAAAAGGAAATTTAAATTACCAGTTATTCCAGATGAATGCTATTGATCTTGAATTTCCAAGTGATTTTTTTGATATGGTAATCTGTATCCAAAATGGAATTTCTGCCTTTAATGTAGACAAGAAAGATTTAATCAGAGAGGCTATTCGGGTTACCAAAAAAGGAGGATTAGTATTATTCTCTACTTATTCAGATAAATTTTGGGAAGAGCGCCTAAAATGGTTTATTCTTCAATCTAAAGCAGGATTAATTGGAGAAATTGATTTAACTGCAACTCACAATGGGATAATTGTTACCAAAGATGGATTTAAAGCTACTACCATCAGGCCAATTGAATTTACTTCGCTAACTTCTGAGTTGCCTTTTAATTTGAAAATTGAGGAGATAGATAATTCAAGTATATTTTACCAAATTTTAGTTACTTAGGTGATAAATTCAAATCAATAAAAAGGTGAATTTATGTCTATAAAAGTTAGAGTGTTCGATATTCCTGTAGTAATGGGAGATAGAGACAAAAGAATATTTTTTCCCTATACAAAATTAGAAGCTCTATTTTATTATATGGTTATTAATAAGAAAGCAACTCGGGATGAATTAGCAGATTTGTTATGGGGAAAACATAATGAGAAATATGCTAAGAAAAATTTGAGAAACGCAATATATAATATTTCTAAATTATTTAAAAAAGATATATTCATTTCACCTAAAAGAACTTTTTTAACATTAAATCCAAAACTTGAAATTAAATTGGATTTAGACATTTTCCTTCATGATAATACCGAGGAAGTAAACGCTTATGCCGGAGAATTTTTAAAGGGTTTTTCTGTAAAACAAGCAGAAGTGTTTGAGGAATGGATGTTAGAAAGAAGGCGATATTATCATGAATTATACATTAAAAAATTGTATTTTCAATTAAATAAAAATTCGAAAAAAAAATTATATAACGAAGTAGAATATTACGCCAAGTTAATTATAAAGGCCGACGAATTTGATGAAAACGCGTATAGGTTATTAATCAAAACATATTTAAATAAAGGTGATTATATTAAGGCGATAAAAGTTTATAACGAGTTGTCATGTTTATTAAAAAAGGAATTAAATATTGAACCGGATATCAATACAAAAATATTAATAAATAAATTTTTAAAGTTAAGAAACCTTGATAGAAATCGGGATTCATCCCTCTATAAAAAATATTTTTATGGAAGAGAAAAGGAATCAAGTTTTATTTTTTCAGAATATAAAAATTTTATTAATAATAAAAATTTTAGATCAATAATTATTTTTGGGGAAGCTGGAGTAGGCAAGACCAGGTTAGTACAAGAATTCATTAATTTAATTGATAAAGACAAAATAAATATATTCAAAGCAAATTGTTATCAAACAGAAGAGAATTATATTCTAAAATCCTGGAACAATATATTCTCTATAATGCCAAGCAATATTTTAGAAAGGATAAAATTTCCAAAAAATTCTATTGTATTAAATTTATTTCCAATTTTTTTTCATAATAAAAAAGATTTGTCTTTTGACTTCAAACCAATAAAAAATTCATATTATTTTAAACATCAAGAAATAGAAGAAGAGATTATTAAAATATTAAAGGAAGTATCCATGCAAAACAAAGTTATTTTAATCTTTGAGGATATTCATTGGATGGATCTAAAAAGCCTATCCCTATTAGCGCATGTTTTGCTTTATTATGAAAAAAATAATATATTTTTTTTATTTACTTGCAGAAATGAAGAAGAAAAAAAAATTAATAATTTTTTATCTTTAATGTTTAGATACAATAAACTTTTGAAAATACCGATAGAAAGATTTAATGAAAATGATACAACGTCCTTTATAAGAAATGCTTTACCAAATTACAAATTATCAGATAAAATTTGTTCCAAAATCTTTCACGAAACCGAAGGTCTCCCTCTTTTTATAGTTGAAGTTATAGAAGCGATAAAAGATAATAAAGAAATTGGGACAATTTTTACTCATAAAATACAAGATATTCTTGAAAGTAGATTTTTTAAAATATCAGAAAAAGAAAAAAGTATTTTGAATATTATTTCGCTCTTCTTTGATGGAGTTAATTTAAAATTACTTAATAAAATAACCGGAGAGCGAGAACTTAAAATAATAAACGTGATAGAAAATTTAGAAAATAAATTTCTTATAAAAGAAATAGATTCTCCTCAAGGGGTTATTTTTAAATTTACACATCAAAAGTTAAGAGAATTTGTTTATTTTAAACAACCGTTAATAAAACGAAAAGTATTACATAATAGAATAGGTTTAATTATAAAAGATTCTCTAAAAAATAAAAAAAATATTGACATTCAAATATATTCTTCTTTAATTTATCATTTTGAAAATGCAGGGAATATTGTACTTGCTTTAAAATACAGTATTAAATATATGGAATTTTATCTCGATTTTACACATGAATTGTTTCCAACAATAAATAAAATAAAGATAAAAATGGGTCAAGAGGTGTTTTTTAAAAAAAGAGAAATTACGAAATATTTTGAAAAAATTAATAAATTACTTAAAATAGGTGAGAAAAAATATGGTTTAGTTAAAGATATTCTCAAATTTAAAGTTTACTATTACCATATAGCAGGAAGATATTACATTAGAGAAGGTTTTTATGATAAAGGCATAGAATATATTTATAGTATGATAAGAGATGCCGAGATAATTAATGATTATAAATATATTTTAAAAGGATTCAGACAAATAATTTATTATTGTATTCAAGTGCATAATTGTGAACTAATGAAAAAATATGTAGAAAAAGGCTTGTTATTATCAAACAAACATAACTACAGCGATGAAACAGCCTTTTTCCTGAGGCTAAAAGGGTTGAATAAAATTATGATTGCAGATTATGAAGAAGCTGAAAAATATTTAAATAGGTCAATTGAAATACTTCAACAATTAAGCCATGGTAAAATTAAATATTTGCTAAATATTGCTGGGGCTTATAGTTATCTTGGAGATATAAAAAGGTGTAACATGAAGCCTTCTGACTCTTTATTTTATTATAAAAAAGCTGTAGAAATTTGCAAAAACAAAAAATTAAATAAAAGTTTGGCTCTAATTTATACTAAAATGGGAAAAGCTTACTTTGATTTGGGTAATGATAATAAGGCAAAAGATTATTTTGAGGAAGCGATTTTTCTCTATGCTAAATTTAACTCATTTTGGGGTCGATCTATATCAAATGGATATCTATCTTTGATATATATTAAAGAAGGTAAATATTTAAAAGCTTACAATTTGATGAAATTAGCAGATAAATTTTCCCAGAAAATTAAAAGTCCCTATGAACTGGGATTAGTCTATAGGATTAAAGCTGAAATAAAAAAAGAAATGAAATTTAATAAATTATTAAGAAAAGTTTTTGAAAAATATTTAATCTTTGATGTTAAAGAGTATTGTGAGCAGGCTATAGGGAAGTTGGCTAACTTAAATGAAGCTTATGAAAAGAATATTGTAGTTGAAATTTTCAAGAATGACCTAAAATAGTAGTATAAAAATATTTTACATGATATTATTATAACTAAGCCGGTTGTAATTTTAACCAGCATTTTCATCTAAACATTAATGATAGTTATTAATATTCTATAAAATTTAACACGTATCAGCAGTGTATTTTAAATTAATTGTTAACACCATTAGGAATTAACTTAATCCGATTAAGTTATTAGATTTTTTCAGAATAAAAATGGACGTTTTTTTGACGTAATAAATGTATCTTAGTTATAAGATGCTAAAAAAATCTTACAGCAAGTGAGAATAAATATAACCTAAAGATTATTAGATTTAAATATTTCGAAAACAATTACTATTAAGTTTGATGGCAAACCCTCTGAAACATCTGAATTCGTAGAATGAATGAGATAGGGAACGAAAAAGCTGATTAAAATTGGGTAATTTATAAGCGTTTACGATGAATACTTTACTTAAGAATTTTTTAAAATATTAAAATTTTAAGGAGGTTATTTTATGTTTAATTTTAAGAAGATTGGTTTGATGGGACTTGTGATGGTTTTTCTGTTAGCATCAAGTTTTTTAATAGTGTTTGGTGCGGAAAAACCTATTAAATTAGGTTTTTTTGCTCCTATAACTGGTCCTGCTGCTGCTGATGGAGAAAGTTGTCTTCAGGCTGCGCAATTAGCGGTAAAGCTGCTGAATGAAGGAGGTGGAATAAACGGAGTTCCAGTCGAGTTAGTTTATTACGATGATGCTTTCTCCCCACCTCAAGCAGTAAGCATTGCCCAGAAGCTTACTACTAAAGACGGAGTAGTTGCCGTAGTTAGTGGCTCTTATAGCCATACCACCAGAGCATCCGCTGAGACTTATCAAAACGCAAAGATTCCTATGATTTCCGCATACGGAGTTCATCCCGATATAACCAGAGCTGGAGACTATGTTTTCAGACAATCTTTTGTAGGAACCGTTCAAGGAAGAGCAGCAGCTGAGGTTGCAATAAAGCTTTTGAGTGCTAAAACCGTATCGGTGCTCCATGTAGATAATGACTTTGGGACTGTGTTAGCTAAGTCATTTATTGAAACCGCAGAAAAGAAAGGCGTTAAAATTTTATCAGTAGATTCCTTTTCTATAGGAGAAAGAGAATTTACACCTGCTCTTACTAAAATAAAACAAGAAAATCCCGATATACTATTTATGGTTGCTTATGCAGGAGAAGGAGCACAAATTATTCTACAGGCAGATGCAATAGGTTTAAACTGCCAAAAGTTGGGCACCGAAGGTGTGGACTCTACTATGCAGTTCTTAAAAGTAGCCGGTGAAAAAGCTGATGGATTAGTTATTACTACTAATCTTAACAGAGATAGCGAAAGAGCGGAAGTGCAAAACTTTATAAAAGCATTTACTGCGGAATATGGTTATGCTCCCGATATGGTTGGAGCATCAGTATTTGATGCCTTCACGGTTCTTGGGTATGTTATGAAGAATTATGGCGCTTCAGCGCAGGAAATACAACAAGGACTTTATAAAGTTAAAGATTTTCCTGCAGTGACTGGGATTATCAAGGGTTATAATAAATTAGGAGAAGTAACCAAAACCGTACAGGTTCAAAAAGTCGTAAATGGAGAATTCCATTATTTTTCAGAGATTACTGATCCGGAAGTTGTTGCTCCACCAACCTTATAAAAAAACGAATTAAAAATTTGTGAAATTAGTAATTAATTGAAGCCCGTAAAATTTATTAAATAAGAAAAATTAAGGGATTATCCGTAAGGTTTATTATTGAAAGATAATAGGACTTTACGGATAATTCCAATTTTTGTAATAGGATTAATGATTTCTTTTTTTATTTTTGCCTCACCGGAATATCCATAACAAAGGGAAGGAAAAAGAAATATTATGTTACTTCAACAGATAATTAATGGCATAGTGGTTGGCAGTGTTTATTCCTTAACCGCAATGGGTGTCACACTCATATATAGCATTCTTAGGATTTTAGATATTGCTTGTGCCGGAGCCTATGCCTTAGGTGCATATGTTGGCCTTTTTTCCTACGTGGCAACTGGGAATTTACTACTTTCTTTTCTAATAGGAATGATAGCTATGGGCGTTTGGGGTATTTTCGTACAGAAATTTTTTTATCTTCCTTTATTAGGCAAATCCCCGTTAATATCTCTTGTTACCAGTATAGGTTTATTTATTTTATTAGGGGATTTTATAAGACTATGGGCGGGACCTCTTATTAGAGATTTCCCGACAGATTTGAAGTTACCTTTTTCTGGAATTAGAACAGAAAATCTTACTATTATGCCTGTGTGGATATTAGTTCTTTTAACTACCGCTATTCTTCTCTTTATATTATGGTATTTAATAACTAAAACTAAAATTGGGTTGGCCTGGAGGGCTACAGCTCAGGATTTAGAAACTGCTAAAGCTATGGGAATTAATGTAAATGTTGTAGTTGCTTTTAACTTTTTTTTGGGATATAGCTTTGCAGCCGCAGCAGGGATTATGATAGGAATAATGTATAATTATATTTTCCCGACAATGGGCGACGTTCCGGCTTATAAAATGTTAGCGATAATTGTATTAGGGGGATTAGGAAATCCTGTGGGAGCGGTAGTCGCAGCCATGCTAATTGGATTAATTGAAACTTTAGTGGGGGGATATATCGGGTTTTTCCTTCCCAGAGACTCTATAGCCTTTATCGTTGTAATTATTATGTTATTAATTAAACCACAAGGTTTATTTGTAAGAAAAAATATTTAAGAAGTTAGGTTAAAATAAATATGTATGAAGTTGTTGTAGCTGTCAATATTGGTATCTTTACCATACTAGCATTAAGTGTAAATATTATTACCGGTTATATAGGTCAACCTACTTTAGGTCATGCTGCCTTTTTTGGTATCGGCGCTTATACTTCGGCTATACTTACCGGAAAATATGGTGTGCCTTTCCTGTTGTCTCTTCCTTTATCCGGCCTAACAGCAGGTTTTATTGGGGCGCTTTTAGGACTTGCCAGCCTAAGAGTTAGGGATGATTTTTTAGCCATTACTACTATAGGAACTAATTTTGTGGTAGTAGCTATTTTCCAATATGTTCCCTTTTTTGGTGCATCTTTAGGTTTATCTGTACCCTCAGCTTATATTTTTGGAATGAAAATAACTTATTTAGGTTATTTATTTTTAGTAATTTTTTTAATTATTTCGATTATTCTTTTTTTACGGAAATTAGAAAAATCTTGGTTTGGTTTGGCTATGGGAGGGATAAGGAATAATGAGGGAGCAGCTGAATCAATAGGAATAGATATTAAAAAATTTAAAGTGGTAGCTTTTATCTTAGGTACAGCTATTGCGGGAATAGCCGGATGTGTTTATGCTCATTATATGACTTTTATTTCATCAGTGGATTTTGCTTTTGTAACTTCTATCACTATTTTATCTATGGCCATGGTGGGAGGTTCGGGTACTATCAGGGGTCCTATAATGGGGGCGATAGTTCTCGGTCTTGCCCCGGAGGTATTTAGATTCGCAATGGATTACAGAATGTTAATCTATGGTGCCTTATTGGTATTTACCATGAGATTTCAACCCGAAGGTCTTTTAGGGGAAAGAAGTTTTTTATGGACTAATGTTAACAAATTATTCAAAAAGACCTACTCTAAAAAAGAAATAGAAAGTGGTATGTAAAATGGCAATTCTTAAAGTGGAAAATTTGAAAAAGTTTTTCGGAGGAGTAAAAGCGGTCAACGGAGTAAGTGTAGAGGTAGAACAAGGAGAAGTCCTTGGAGTAATCGGACCAAATGGAGCAGGAAAAACTACTTTTTTCAATACTATATGTGGAGTATATAATCCTGATGGCGGTAAAATAATATTTCTGGATAAAGAGATCCAGGGGTTAACCTCTTTTCAGATTGCCCGGATGGGTATTGCCAGAACTTTTCAAATAGTAAAACCGTTTGGCGATATGACCGTTTTAGATAATGTAATATCGGCAATCGGAATTAATAAGTATAAAAGTGTATGGGGGTCTTTTAAAAATAGCCAGGTGAGTGATACTGTAGATAAAGCTAAGAAACTTCTTGAAATGGTTGAATTGGGAGAATATGAAAAAGAGAAAGCAGGGGCTTTAAGTTTAGGATATATTAAAAGATTAGAAATTGCCAGAGCTTTAGGGATAAACCCCAAAATTATCATGTTAGACGAACCATGTGCCGGTTTAAGCCATGATGCTGTAAAAGACTTTATACAATTGTTTAAAAAATTGAAAAAAGAAGGACTTACCATAATGATGGTAGAACATAATATGCCTACCGCCATGGCTTTATGCGATAGAATGATAGTTTTGGATTATGGAGAAAAGATTGCAGAAGGAAAACCAAAAGAAATTCAAGGGAATGAAAAAGTGATTGAAGCATACTTGGGGAAGGAAGAGGAAGAAGATGCTTAAGTTAGAGGGAATTCATGTATATTACGAAGAATCTCGGGCAGTCAGTGATGTATCTATCTCTATAAAGGAAGGGGAATTCGTAACTATAATTGGGGCAAATGGAGCAGGGAAAACTACCATAATGAAAGCTATTATGGGCTTAATTAAGGTTAAAGAAGGGAAAATATATTTTGAAGATACCGATTTGACTAATAAGCCACCATGGGTTCGGGCAGAGATGGGCATCGGTTACATCCCTGAGGGAAGAAGAGTTTTTCCCGATCTTACCGTAATCGAAAACCTGAAGGTTGGGGCATACACTATAAAAAGCAAGCAAGTTTTAAAACAAAATTTAGAAAGAGTTTTCTCTCTTTTCCCCAGGCTCGGAGAAAGGGGGAAGCAATTAGCTCGAACTATGAGCGGAGGAGAACAACAGATGTTAGCTATTGGCCGGGCAATAATGTTAAACCCCAAACTTCTCCTTATTGATGAGATAAGTATGGGGCTTATGCCTATTTTGGTAAATACAGCATTTGCTTCTATTAAAAAGATGTATAAAGAGGGAATAACTATACTTTTGGTAGAACAGAATGCTAAGAAAGCTCTTGCAATTGCAGATAGAGGTTACGTATTAGAAACCGGACATATTGTTTTAGAAGATAGTGCAAATATTCTTAAACAAAAAGATGAAATAAGAAAAGCCTATCTGGGAGGATAGGCTTTTCTTATTTCATCTTTAATTAATATAATTACAATTATTTCAAAAGAGGTGATGATTATGCTAACAAATTTGGATATTTCAAAAGCGATGACTATTAAATTGAATGATGAACTGCCAGAAATGCCTGAGTTTGTAGAAGGAATAAGAAGAGCACCAAAAAGAGAACTTGTTTTAAATCAGGAAGAGATTAAGTTAGCCTTAAAAAATGCCTTGCGTTATATTCCGGAAAAATGGCATGAAAAATTAATTCCCGAATTCTTAGATGAACTTTTAAACAGAGGGAGAATTTACGGGTATCGTTTTAGGCCGAAGGGGAAAATTTACGGAAAGACGGTAAACGAATATAGTGGAAATTGTCTTGCCGGAAAAGCTATGCAGGTTATGATAGATAATAATCTGGACTTTAATGTTGCCTTATATCCCTATGAATTAACTACCTATGGTGAAACCGGCCAGGTCTGTCAAAATTGGATGCAATATCGACTTATTAAAAAATATTTGGAAGCATTGACTGAAAATCAAACTCTGGTTGTGGAATCAGGACACCCCCTTGGATTGTTTGAATCTTCACCAAGTGCTCCTCGAGCTATTTTAACCAATGGCTTGTTAGTCGGTGAATATGATAATCAGGAAGACTGGCACAAAGCTATATCTTTGGGCGTAACCAACTATGGGCAGATGACTGCCGGCGGATGGATGTATATCGGTCCCCAGGGAATAGTACATGGAACTTACAATACCTTATTAAATGCCGGCAGATTTAAATTTGACATACCTAACGAAAGTGATCTTAGCGGATATTTATTTGTAAGTTCAGGATTGGGAGGAATGAGCGGAGCACAAGGTAAAGCGATCGAAATTGCCAATGGGGTAGGAATAATTGCCGAAGTTGATTATTCCCGAATTCAGACCAGATTTGATCAGGGCTGGATTAAGAAAGTAGTGAAAGACCCGGGTGAGGCTTTTAAGCTTGCGGAAGAATATGTGGACAGAAAAGAAGGTATTTCTATAGGGTTCTATGGAAATATAGTTGATTTACTAGAATATGCGGTAAAGAAAAATTTAAGAATACATTTACTATCAGATCAAACTTCCTGTCATGTGCCTTATGAAGGAGGGTATTGTCCTCAAGGACTGACTTTTGAAGAAAGAACAGAACTTCTCAAAGCAGATAAAACAAAATTTACAAAATTAGTTAACCAATCCCTAACCCATCATTTTGAATTAATTAAAATACTTGTCGATAGAGGCACATATTTCTTTGATTACGGAAATAGTTTTATGAAGGCAGTATATGATGCAGGAGTAAAAGAAATTTGTGAGAATGGAGAAAATCCTAATAATGGTTTCATTTTTCCCTCTTATGTAGAAGACATAATGGGTCCACTTTTATTCGATTATGGTTATGGACCATTTAGGTGGGTTTGTTTAAGCGGTAAACACAAAGATTTAATAAAGACTGATAAAGCAGCGATGGAATGCATAGACCCCAACCGAAGATTCCAAGATAGAGATAATTATATGTGGATAAAAAATGCAGATAAAAATAAATTAGTAGTCGGAACCCAGGCGAGGATTTTATATCAGGATGCAGCCGGAAGAATAAAAATTGCTCTTAAATTCAATGAGATGGTTAGAAATAAAGAAGTTGGTCCTATAATGTTGGGCAGAGATCACCATGACTCAGGAGGGGCGGATTCGCCATTTAGAGAAACTGCAAATATAAGGGATGGTAGTAATGTAACGGCGGATATGGCCACTCAATGCTTTGCTGGGAATACAGCCAGAGGAATGACTATGGTTACCTTACATAACGGTGGTGGAGTCGGAATCGGAAAAGCTATAAATAGTGGATTTGGTTTGGTTCTTGATGGAAGTGAAAAAGTAGACGAGATAATTAAAAAATCCATATCCTGGGATGTATTAGGGGGAGTTGCCAGACGCTCCTGGGCTCGGAATGAACATGCTGTGGAGATTGCCATAAAACACAACAAAGAAACTAAAGTAGGCGATCACATTACTATTCCTTATTTGGTTAATGAAGATTTAATAAAAAAAGCTATGTCCCAAAAAGATTCAAAAGAAGCAAAGTAAATTGTGAAAATATACCAAAGAAGGGCAGGTAGATAAAATGAAAAATAAAAATCAGATAGTCGAATGCATTCCTAATTTTAGTGAAGGCAGAGATTTAACTAAGATAGAAAAAATAGTAAAACCCCTTAAGAATAAAAAAAGTGTAAAATTATTAGGATACGAAAGAGATGAAGATTATAATCGGCTTGTAGTAACAGTTATGGGAGAACCTGATTCAGTAAAAAGTGCGGTTATAGAAGCTATGGGTGAGGCAATAAAAGTTATAGATATGAGAAAACATAAAGGACAGCACCCCCGAATGGGGGCTATTGATGTTGTCCCCTTTGTACCTATAAAGAATTTTACTATCGAAGAGGCTGTTTCTCTTTCCAAAGAGGTAGCAAAAATAGCTTCCGAAAAGTATAAATTACCTATATTTTTATATGAAAAATCAGCTGTTTTTCCTAACAGGGAAAATCTTTCGATAATTCGAAAGGGTGAATTCGAAGGGATGGCTGAAAAAATAAAACAGCCGGAGTGGAAACCGGATTACGGACCTACAGAGATTCATCCTACTGCCGGAGTTACTACTGTAGGAGCAAGGCTTCCTTTGATAGCTTATAATATAAATCTGGGTACTGATAACTTAGAGATTGCTAATAATATTGCCCGAAGCATCAGACATATAAATGGAGGGTTAAGATATTGTAAAGCGATGGGTGTTGAATTGAAAGAGAGAGGGATCGTCCAAGTTTCGATTAATATGACCGATTATACTAAAACCCCTCTTTACCGAGCTTTTGAATTAGTGAAAATTGAGGCGAAAAGATATGGGGTAAACATAATCGGGAGCGAAATAGTCGGTTTTGCCCCCATGGAGGCACTGGTTGATACAGCCGCGTATTATCTTGGTTTAGAAAAATTTTCTACAAAACAGATTTTAGAAGCAAGTATGATGGAATAAGGTTATAAGATTATGAAAAAAGGAAATATATTAATTAAAAATGCTTCAGAAGTAGTAACCTGTAGTGGTTTTAAGGCTAAGGCAGGAAAAGAGATGTCTGATTTAAAAATAATTCCCGATGGAGCGGTAGTTATCGAAGAGGGAATAATTAAGGCATTAGGCGAGAGCGATAGGATATTAGAAACTTTTGAAGAAGAGGATTATCAAGTAATCGATGCATCCGGTAAATCAGTTTTACCGGGATTTGTAGATTCTCATACTCACTTTGTATTTGGAGGATATCGGGCGGAAGAATTTTGTTGGAGATTAAGCGGAATAAGCTATATGGACATAATGCAAAGAGGAGGAGGGATTATTAACACTGTAAAAGCCACTAGAGCCGCTTCCAAGAAAGAATTGTATGATTCCGGAATGAAGAGATTAGATTCAATGCTCGCTTTAGGGGTAACTACTGTTGAAGGTAAGAGTGGATACGGTCTTGATTGTGAAACCGAGATAAAGCAATTAGAAGTCATGAATGAATTAGATAGAGCCCACCCTATAGATGTAGTCAAGACTTTTTTAGGAGCTCATGCGATTCCCGAAGAATATGAGGGGGAAGAAGACAAATTTGTTGATTATATTATCACAGAAGTGCTTCCTGTGGTAGTAGAGAAAAAGTTAGCGGAATTTTGCGACGTTTTTTGTGAAAAAAATGTATTTTCCATAGAGCAGTCTAAAAAATTATTATTGAAAGCAAAAGAGATGGGTTTGGGATTGAAGCTACATGCCGATGAAATAGTACAATTGGGAGGAGCAGAATTAGCTGCTGAATTGGGAGCTGTCTCTGCTGACCACTTACTACAGGCATCCGAGAGAGGGATAAAAGAAATGGCGAGGGCTGGTGTGGTTGCTGCCTTACTACCCGGAACAGCATTTAGCTTAAAAGAACCCTATCCTAAGGCAAAGTATATGATAGACAAACAATGTGCGGTTGCTTTAGCCACCGATATGAATCCGGGAAGTTGTTTTACCGAATCGATTCCTTTAATTTTCGCTTTAGCGACAATTTATATGAATATAAGTGTGGAAGAAGCAGTGTCTGCTTTAACTATTAACGGAGCTGCGGCTTTAAACAGGGCAGAGATTGTAGGAAGTATTGATATAGGGAAAAAAGGGGATATTTCTATTTTAGAATTCCCTTCTTATAAATATATTCCCTATCATTTAGGAGTAAGTTGTGTGGAAAAAGTAATTAAGAATGGGAGAATTGTCTTTGACAGAGAAAGGAAAGGTGAAAAGATATGTTGGTAGATAAAAGCGTCCGCGATTTTTTAGGAGAATTAGCTTCTCGTGCCCCGGTTCCCGGAGGAGGGAGTGTTGCTGCTTTAAGCGCAGGTCTTGCCTCTGCTCTAACGGAAATGGTAGCAAATCTGACTGTAGGCAGAAAAGGTTTCGAGGAAGTAGAGGAGGAAATGAAGCAAATAACTCAAGAGGCATCTGAATATCGGGAGAAATTTTTAAAGGATATTGATAAAGATGCTGACGCCTTTAATAAAGTTATGGATGCTTTCAAATTGCCCAAAAATACACCGGAAGAGATAGACAAAAGAAAGCAGGTTATCCAGGAAGAATTTAAAAATGCTGCCTTGGTCCCTCTTGAAGTAGCTAAAGGTGCAATTAAATTAATGAAATTTACTTCAAAGGTTGTAGAAAAAGGAAATAAGAACACCATTAGCGATGGAGCGGTAGCTGCAATGATGGCCAGGACTGCGGTTCTCGGTGCGTTATACAATGTAAAAATAAATTTACAGTCGATAAAAGATGAAGATTTCGTAAACCAAATTTCCCAACAAGTACACGAGCTTGATACAAAAGCAATTGAAGAAGAAAAGAAAATACTTTCTAATGTGGGCTTTTAGTTAAAGAAGTTGTTAATTTTATA
>Ga0190358_1000277_pt1 | contig 16528 bp, 29 predicted proteins | sample 48721812_MG_FD_161666 | JGI IMG/M metagenome (GOLD analysis project Ga0190358, IMG submission 161666) | Hydrothermal vent microbial mat bacterial communities from Southern Trench, Guaymas Basin, Mexico - 4872-18-1-2_MG | ecosystem: Environmental > Aquatic > Marine > Hydrothermal vents >... | reverse complement strand
TGAACCCAGGTCTCTTGCAAGATTGCCGATTAGTCCAAACCGAATTTGGTCAGTTTTGAGAAAACTTGTTAAGCAGTATTTAAGAAGTGAGTTAAAGAAGCTGTAAAAGTGTAAAATAGTGAATAAGATAAGTAGAGAGGGAGGTCTAATGAATTACAAGGTAAAATTAATTAAGGAGATGAAAAAGTATGGCAAGTATATCTGAAATATGTCGAATGTTAGATAAGATATCTCGAGCAGCATATAATATATCATATCTTGAATGGGAGAAATTGTTTGTAGACTCTGGCGGAAGTAAGCGTTTAGCAAAGCATATCTGGACTAAATGGAAGCTGGAGTGGAATGACAATTTCCTTTATACTTACGGAAACTTGAGCAAAGACAACCAGAAGCATGCTGTTAGTGCATTGCTGCTTTATGCTAAGGCGAGGAAATATTGAGAGGATTGTAAAAGGTGATATAAGATGACAAAATGGCAAATTGAAAATGTATATGATGATAAGATAGATGCAGTAGATGCAGCAAAAGACTATAAACGACAGGGTGCAAAGACATCGATAAGAAAAGCAACTGAGGGATGGGCACTATATATAGCAGAAAGCAAGCCTGATACAAAAACAAGGATAAAAAAATGGAAAGCAATTACTAACAGAAGGTGGAAAAGAGGAAAAACAAGTGATGAGATTATGCTATTCAGAGGAAAAGTAGAACAAAATCATTGGTGGTATAGCCAGATAGGAAAAAGCGGATATTCAATAATAATTGATACATACAGACATTATTTAGAAAAACACTTCAAAACCAAATCACAGGCTGTTGCTTATGCTAAAAAATGGATGAAGGAGCATCCAAATGGGTGAATGATTATGGCAAAAGTTAATATGAAAATATGGAAACCAAGAAAGTGGACGAAAAAAGAAAGTCCAGATAGAAAGCTCTGGATAAGGTACTGGAAAAGCTATATACCGCCAGAACCTGCTTATAGAATATTTCTATATAAGGCAATAGCAGTTGAAAAGTCACATTATGGCTATGAGGTAAAGCTTGGAACAGTCTCTATTCGATGTATCAGGAAGGGATACAGGAGCAAGAGATATATAAGCGGTACCATGTGCAAGGATGTAACAGTAAAAAAATGTAAGGAGTGGCTGACTGGAGCTGGAGCACTGTCCTATAATTTGCATGGCAGTTCCTTTTATGTAGACAGCAAGACTAGTGCTCTAAAGACTGCAAAAGCTCTGATGCAGGGAATAAAGTTTGGAGGAGCTTACAATTAAAATAGGAGAGGTTACAAAATGGTAGTAAATTTAAGTTGTTTTTATGGGATTCCTACGAAACTAAGTGTTGCAAAAAGACAGTTTACTCGCATAAAAAGAGACGAGCGTGAGAGTCCTTTCAATAGAGGACGATGGCTTGTGCTTGTCAAGCTTAAAAGAGGAGAGTATGCTGGCTATTATTCGACACTCCTATATGAAACTAAGCCAAAGGTAAAAGCTATTAAGATATACAGATTCCCTAAGAAAAGGAGAAAGTAAATATGACAAAAGCACGCAAGATAGACTTTAGCAAGCTGAAAACATTTAGCGAGCAGGATAGAAAAATATTTCTTGCTGTGGAAAGACAGATGCGCCTATTAGAAAGAGCTCTTATCGCTGGTCTAAAGACAAAAAGCAAAAAGGTAGAAAAACAAAAACTAAAGGAGGCACAGATGTATACACGTGGTGCTATATCACTCAGCAAGCTAATAGAGGATAAGAAGGTAAGAGAGTCTGTTCAGGATATGATTGATAAGCGAATTAATTATTTGTTTGGAATCAAGGAGATGCGATATAAATAGAAGGAGGATTAAAAAATGGCAAAAAAACAGAAAAATGCTAGCATAATAGGTTTTGCTAATATATACCTGCATAAAGGAAAGCCTATTTCTTATCATCTTAAAGAAAGCGATGATGGCTATTTTATCACTAAAAACAACAGATTCTACAAGCAGATATCAAAATCAACACGAAATTGGCTATGGGCAGAAAGAAAATTTAAAGAGGTTATCCTCTCTGAAGTCAAAACATATATCAAAAATCACCCAGGAAACTTTAAAGAAGTTTATTCAAATCTTTTCTTTTCTCCTAATCCACAATACTTTACACAGCAGGAAATGGAAGGGATGTATTTAAGGAGATGAAGATATGGCAACTATACTGGAAGTAAGTCGTTTGTTAGATAATATGGAGGTAAAAAATGAAATACTATTCAAATAAGTTTATCGCAGTTTTCAATTCGTCGCAGTCGAATTTTCGTCTTGCTAAAGCGAAATACATCAAGAAATTCGGCAAAGCAAATTTTGAAAAATATATCAAGCCATACATTGACGAAGGCATCATGTCTATATTCACAGCAAAACCTAATCGTTATACAAAAACATATGTCATGATTCTTGCAGCAGTGTCTGACGAATCAGCATACAGGCGAAAGATGCATTGGAACTCAATTGCGATGTCTAAGTACAAAGGACCTGACAAGAAATATATTCCCAAGATGCGCAAAGATGTCACAGCTGATGAGTATCAAAGATTCCATACTCTTTATATGTGGCTCAAAGAACGAAAGCTTGGTCCAAAAATAATCAAAATAACTGAATTTGATACTTTTTATAGCATTGACATTTTGTGCAATAAGTCTAGAAAAAGTGCGCGTCTATCACAAAATCAGCTTTTCAGGCTTGGATTTAACAGTGTGTCATATAAGCATACTGAAAAATTGAAAGTTGGCATTAATATCAAGAAGCGAAAATCGGATATGACAATATGTTCCCAATAATAAAATGGCACAGAGACATCGTGTAGCAGAGAGAGGTGAATAGGTAATAGGAGAAATGATTAAATATGCCAATAGAAATTAAGGGTTCAAGACTTAGGGTAAAAGTCGGAAGAACTGTTAAAGATGCTGTGTTTAGGACACACGACATAGGACACAAAAAGCATACAGAGCGCATTGTCATGTATAATCCAAAGACAAAGCGCTGGAAAACGATAGGCTTTACTTTCCCTGTTAAGGATATAATTGAGCAGAGACCAGAAACAGTAAAGATTCTCAGAAACATAGGCTATTTGGGAAAGGCTAAGAAGCTGGTAAAAAAGCACACCAGACATACTAAGGAGGAAAAATGAAATATTACAAAGGACAGAAGGATAGCTCAGCAGGGAAGTGTCATGCCTTCAGCTGACTATGGGAAAGTCAAGATTCCAAAGATATAAGAGGATAATATGGAAAAGACATATGCTAAGAAGAATATTATGAGACAGGATAATAATACAAATTTAAGAAGGAAATAAAAAATGGCAAAGAAAAGCAAAAGCTATAAAAGGAATCGGTTAGTAATAATATTAACGATTATCTCTCTTATCTCTATCTTTATTATTTATACTTATATCAATGCAAATACAAGTACTGCCTGCAATGCTATGTGTGGCTCAACAGGCGGGACATGCACTGAGCCAATTATATCTTTAAATAATACAGCATCCTGTGCTGTTGGAACATATATTGAGCCAGACTGCTGCTGTCTTTGTATAATATGATATATAACTAAAAAAGGATTGAATATGTCAAGAAGAAAAAAAGCAAGAGTAACGAAAAGCATAAGTAACATACTGCTTATATTAATAGGACTATTCTTAACTATTGATGGGTTCTTCATTCATGGTCTGATTTATGATTATTCCATACTAAATTTAGAATGGCTTGACCCATTCATTAACCATGCATTTTTAGGACTTTTATTTGTGGTATTTGGTGCTCTGAATATTATGAGACAGGATAATAATACAAATTTAAGAAGGAGATAAAAAATAATGAGAAAGCTAACTATTAGAAGAAAGGCATATATACGAAAGGCATGTCACCTGCAGCAAGAGCTAAAGCAATGCCAGGAGGATAAAACTTTTATATCTAAAACTATATATTTTAAATAGGAGGAGAGAAAATGGCAAGATTAGTATATTGGTACCCAAATGTCCATGCTAAAAATGCAAAGCTCATCGTAAAGCAGGGTGGAATCAGTGATGCAGTATGGAATTCGAAACATCTGAAGCAGTATAGGAAAGGAATGGCTTTTGGCTATGTAGGCTCATTCGGTAGAACAATTAAATTAGATAAGTATGTTGAAAAGAAATTAAGAAGCCTTGGCATGGGACCAAATGCAATTGGGATTTGGATGACTAGCAGTAATGGAAGACACATGATGGATAATCCGCACAGCAAAAGCTGGATTGATAGCTACTTAAAAGATGCACACATTCATGTATGTGTATGGCAGGACAAGCTACATGATGGCACACTAGCTGCAACTGAGCGACTTTATCCATATTACAAAATTCCACAAAATTATAAAGCAAAATTAAAGAAGATTGGCTAAGAAATGGCAAGAAAACTTTGGATGCACAAGATAGCCAGAAAGAGAAAAAAGTAAAGGAGATTAAATGGCATTTTTGAGAGTAGTCGGACCAATAGGAATATTGTTAATATTAGCTTGGTCTGTAATCTTCTATGGACTATCACCATTCTATGCTATTGCACTCATAGCTGTAATATATGCTTTCTGGGTGCTAACTCCACCCTATCCAGACGCTGAGCTCCTAATGCTCCCAGTCTATATGGGTTTGGTCTCTTATCTACTATTGAAAACTCAAATGAAGAAAAACAAGAAAAGAATGATGCTTATTTCTACTACACTATCCTTCATTCTTACATATGGAGTAGCCATTCTTATACTATTTGTGGCTATCCATTTCCTAGGAATTACTGAATTTGCTGGATTAAATATAGATCTCTTTGGGTGGGCGCAATGACTAAGGATGTAAATATTAAGCTAAGTCCTGAGGAGCTTGAGCTAGTTTACTTCATGGTAGTGCTTGACCAGAAGCTTGATGACTTGGTGTTATATAAGCCTTATAGCATAGTCCACAAAAAACTAAGCAGCAAGATAAAAATTGCTAAGAAAGAAATCCAAAAAAATATAAAAATCTAGAGGCTAAGTTTAAGAAAGATAGGTAACAAGCAATGGCAAAAAAGAAAGCTCGCAAGAAGAAAGAAGGCTGGGATAGATGGGACAACTTCCTATTAGCTATGCTTGTAATCTCTGCCTTTCTTAAAATATGGGAGTATAGACTAAAGGCAAATATAATCAATGAGAGATTCCTCTTTGACTTCTGGACAATAGGTAATGGAGGTATTTTCTTATGGGAAAATGCTCCACCAGCACAGCAGCTTTGGCTAGGAAGCTTTAGTCTATTTTTCACTCTGATATGGATATTTATGGCTTTCTCACTAGGTTTACTTGTAACAAAGCTTGCAAAAAGAGCAGGGTGGTTTTAAAAGTAGGAGGAAAAAGCATGGGTAAAAGAAACTGGTATAAGTTTGGGAGAGACATAGCAACAGGAAAGAAAGGCACTGGCTGGATGCAGGCAGACAAGTCCATGATAGAGGAGGTGCTTACGAAAGTAGATCCCAAAAAGCAGTCAATCTATGAGGCTCTATATGACAACGCTAGAAAGTGGGAAGAAACCGAGCAATTCCAGTATGAAGTTGGTCAATATATGCCTGCTATGAAAAATGAGAGCAGTCTGCTGGCTAGGTTCGAAACAGAGCATGAATTCTTTTTAGGATATACAGATGTCCTCTTCGAGATGTATAAGAAACTCTATGCCAAGAAGAGCAAGAAAGCTAAAAAATAGGAAATAAAATCATAGTTATCCCTCTCCAAAAGCAGCTAGCAATTGGGTGTCAACACATGCGATACACTAGTTGCTTGGGATAGCCGTCGCTGACCAGTTAGAGACGTAAAACTTAAAAAATAGGAGGAAAAAATATGCCACTACTAAATAAAAAGAGCAAAAACAAGCTTGGTGGAACAGCATTTCTTGTAGGACTTGCGATAGCCTTTATACTGGCTACAATAAGCAGCCTAGTAATCGAATATGCAGCAATGCTGCAATTTGTAGTTGTCGTAACAGCAATCCTAGTCGGTCTTCTGAATGTCAAGAAAGCTGAAGGACAGAAGTTTGCGCTATACATCATTGCACTTATCCTGCTTGGCACTGGAATGGGCGCATTTGCAGCATTTGCTGATGTAGGTCTGCAGATCGTAACCAATGTCATATCAGGAATAGCTAACTACTTCCTTGCAGTTGGTGCTATTGGAATCCTTGCTGGGCTTTACAAAATTTACAAGTCATAAAGTCTGCATGGGTGAACACATCGAGCTTATTCAGGCTCCATAGTGTCTATATGCTATGGAGCCAATCCTTACTTTTTCTCAGAAACAATAACTTTTTAAAATCCAAAAACAATTATAAAGTAGGCTTTCGTAGGCACAAATAGGGATACACCTTCATCTCACATATCACCTCAAAATACATCCCAGTGCTTTAGCGCTGACTCAGACACTGAGTTTCCTATTGCCATAGGAAAAGTAGGTAGATCCCGAAAAGCTTTTGGGAGAGAAAAGCTTTAATGGTATGGGGATGCTCCTAGAATGCTCAGTTACAGTCTGCAGCAAAGCTGGAGCATGAAATAAAAAATTAAATTAGTAGTTTAAAAAGTTTTCCCCATTTAATATTAAAAATATTAAAATTCATGGGCATATCGCACACAGTTAGGCTATATTAAATGGTTGCGATACGCCCATGGACACCAATTAAATTAAGCTATGATTCGATTTTTCCCCATTTAGACTGCACAGGCTGCTGCTTTTGCATAAACTGCTGCAAAGACTGCTGCTGCAAAGACTGCTGCTGCACAGACTGCTGAGGCAAAGGCTGCTGCTGCACAAACTGCTGTTGCACAGGCTGCTGAGGCACAGGCTGCTTCTGCATAAACTGCTGCACAGACTGCTGAGGCAAAGGCTGCTGAGCCATAAGCTGCTGAGGCATAGGAATGCTCTTCTTTGTTTTCGGAGTTTTCCAGCGCATTATGTTATCCAATCTATAGAGAACAGCACTTTGCCAGTCGTGAAGAAGATCTGTCTCTTTTTCAACAATTCCAATCAGATGGTCAACTGCTAGCAGTATATTTGTTTGCTTCTTTAGTTTATACATAAGTATTATTATAGCAGTCATCATGACAGAAATAGCTAAAACCTCCCAGCTCAGCAGATTAAGCAATCCTTCTGTAGTCATTTCTCCTACCATTTTTTCACCTCCCAATTTTATTATAAACTTTCTCCAATCTCTATTTTTCTTTTTGTCCTCTTCATGTAGTCCTCAAGAGACTCTACTGGTCTATTGCCTACATATTCAATGTAAACATTTAGCATCTTCGGATTGCTCCATCCAAGCCTTCTTTGAATTTTTCCGATGTCCCATGTCTTAGCTAGATCTGTAGTTCTTGTATGTCGGAACCAATGTGGCGAAATAGCTGAAAAATTTCCGAGTGACATTTTTCCGACTCTAAAGCCAACAGTTTTACCAAGTTTTTTAAGCTCATAATAAAATTTCATATAGGAGAGAGAAAACATCTTCTCACTGTCTTTTCTTTTAGCTAGCAAGAGATTAACTATTTTTTGAGTTTCTGGAATCAAATAAGGGACATATCGTGGACGCTTTGTTTTGCTCAGCTCTTTTGGAATATCAAGTCCTTCGATGCGGAAATTGTTGTAATAATTATCCAAAACCTCATTCACTCGGCAGCCAGTGTCATATAGAATTAGAATCGCAGCCTTTATTTCAAAAGTTGGTGCAGTGTTAATCAAATCTAAAATAATATTTGCTGGAACATACATATCGCCAACATCTTCGAAAGTTATCTTTTCCTTTTTGCGCTGTGACTCTGTAACCTCAAGATTGGAAATTACAGAGTTCTTTTTGATTCTAAAAAGCTCTCGCTCTCTCATATTCTCTATCTTTTGGACATCTCGCTCATACACAAATTTTAGAAATTTTCTAAAAATAATCTTGGAGCGACTGCCATACTGAGAAATATAATTATTCAGTTTACCAATCAGTTCCAGCTCATCTCCATCCAGAGAAATCTCTGTGGGTATTTTAGTAAGAAAATTGTAATAGCCTTTAATTGTATTTTCTCGCATGTTACACTGTTTCATCCACTCTACAAAGTCCTTCAATGTCTCTGTCTTCATGTTTTCTATGCACCTCTTGTTAGCTCTCTTCCCTATTTGTTCTTATTCAGGGCATTAACCACTGCTAAAAGACCAATTGCAATACTTGTCCCCAGAATAGGAATTTTCAAATAAGAGGAGATTGCAGTAAAATTCAGAATTGCCTCTGTATAAAGCAGTGCAGCTAAAAATAAAAATAGCCATGAATTTAAGCTTTCTCTATTCATCTTTTTTTCCTCCTAATTTTATTTTTAATCTTTAGTTTTTTATAGGTCTTTTTGGACTTTCTTTTGTTCCAAGGTGTCTTTTTAAGACAGGACTTGCAGACATGCGCCCATCCACCTTTATATGGATAAGGCAAGAAAGTCCTTCTGCAATATCTGCAAGTTCTGTATCGCTTTCCTCCCATACCTATCCTGCTGTAATTCTATAAATTAACACAAGAAAAGCTACACCGATACCCAAATAAAGAGCTATTCTTGCTGCTGCTTCTGCTGTAGTGCGCTCTCTAGGCACTTGCTCAATATCGTTTTTCAGAAAATTTCCTAGAAATTTATGCTGTGAGTGCACACCTCGCTTATTGCATAGTCTTTGAATGGTAGAAGGCTCTACATCATATTTTTTTGCCCATGAACCATATGAGTCTCCATTCCTCACACCCTCTACAGCCCTATCTATTTGTGCTCTCGTAAGTTTTTTTGGCATTCAATCTCCTCCTATTCTTAAAACTTGCTGTCCCCAAACTGCTCCAATCCATGGTAGAAAGAACAAAAAAAAATTTATCATTTTATTCTCCCTCATAAAAGTTTTTTTCAGCCTGAATTTAGCAGGAAAATGCTACTGGTTTTTTGCCAAATTCGAGCTCTCTTAAATATTAGTTAATTATTATATTTAAGTTTTAAATATCTTTAACAATAAAATCCCCAATTCTAGCAGAGGATCGCAGACAAATAATATAGCCTAAAGCACTGAAATATGCTGTTGCAGTTAGCTTTTATGAGGAAAACGACCATAACCTTTATAAAGCTTATAGTTAATTATAATTAGGTTAATTAGCATAATTATGCTAATTAGTAAAAGAGCATAATCGTTAAGGAGATGATTGATGTATGAGCAGAATTAAGGAATTTGCATATGAAATTGTGGGAGTTGTCAGGGCAAGGTATGAACCAGACAAGAAAGGCACAGTAATATCTGAAACAGCCATGCAGGTAGCCATTGACAGGATATGTGCAAGATATATCGAGATGCTGTGCAAGTAAAGTGGAAGTGAGAGGAGGCGATTGAGGTATGAACAATGTAAAGGAATTTGAAAGGGAATTTAAGAAACTCGATGGTTTACAGCAACTTGCTGTATTTGTTGAGTTGATGAATGGCTTGAAGGAGGCGATTGAGGTATGAGCGAAGTAAATACAAAGGCTGGAGTTGAGAGGCAGAAGATTAATTCGGTTCTGGCAAGACGTGGTTTTCACATGGATGGCTTAAGACTTATAGATAGTGCTGATAATCCGATTGTAGTCAAGACACATGAATGCTCTCAGTGCGGAAGGGAGTGGAAAGAGGAGATTAACAAATATGCGGGGACTTATGCTTTCTGCCCTGATTGTGCGGGTCAGCAGGTTTTGGGTTGGAGAGAGGAGGCGGTCTGAATGAACACTTGGTTTGAGGTTGACAAGGAAGGTCTGAGGAAGCTTCAGGAAGGCAAAAGCAAAACCTACATAATAAGAGAGCTAGTACAAAATGCCTGGGATGAAAACATTAGCAGCTGCTCTATAGATATTAGCCAATCTGGCTCTACTATTCAAATTATAGTAAAAGACGATTCTCCCGAAGGCTTTCGAGACATCAGGCATGCCTACACACTCTATGCTGATACCTATAAGCGTGCAGACATAAGCAAAAGAGGAAGATTCAATCTTGGAGAAAAACAAGTCTTTGCTATCTGTGACAAAATAAGACTTACGACAACAAAAGGAACCATAATTTTTAATGAAACAGGAAGACAAGAAGATACATCACAGAAAACTAGCAAAGGGACAGAAATTTTTCTGTGGCTTAAAGGCACTGCACTAGAAGCAGAAGAAATGGAAAAGTATGGAAGAGCACTATTGGTACCGAAAGGAATTAAATACAAAGTAAACGGGGAGCTAGTAAAATATAAAGAGCCAGACCACATCTTTTCAGCATCTTTGTCTACTGAAACGATAGTCAATGATATCTACAAAAGGATTACTAGAAAAACAGAAATATATGCATATGAAAGCTTCTACACTGAAAGCTATCTGTACGAGATGGGAATTCCTATCTGCAAAATAGATAGCGACTATTCATTAAATGTTATGCAAAAAGTGCCGCTAGGAATGGACAGAGAAACCGTGCCCCAGCCATATCTGAGACAGCTATTCGCTCACTTACTAAATGCTGTGCACGAGGAAATTCCTGCAGAAAGTGCCTCTGAAACATGGGTCAGAATAGCTCTACAGGACAAGCATATCCCAAAAGCTGAAACTATAAAGGATATTATCACAAAAAGATTCGGTGAAAAGGCTTGTAAATTCACTGCTACAGACCCAAACAGTGTTGATGAGGCTATTAGCCATGGCTATAATATAATTCATGGTAGCGAGATGAGCAAAGAGGAATGGGAAAATGTCAAGAAATTCGATATAATTCCATCATCACATAGCCTATTTGGCAGCAAGTCATTTGAAACTGCTAAGCCTTACACACCTAATAGGGAAGACAAACTTGCTGCAAAATTCGCTACAGCAATAGCCAAAGAAGTTTTCGGCATTGATATTGTTGTAAGTTTCATTAGTGCTAAAGAAACACAAGTAGCTGCTGACTATGATAGTTTGAACAAGCGACTGAGATTTAACATGGCTGTGCTAGGCAAAAACTTTTTCAATCCCCCCATTAGTGAGAAGACAACTGAAATCATAATACACGAGCTTGGGCATGAAAAAGGGAATCATACTGAGTCTGAATACCATAAGGCACTTTGTAAAATAGGTGCCCGATTAATGATGAAGGCTCTGAAGAATAGAAAGTTTTTCAAACCATTTGGAGGTGGTTAGATGAATGAAAATATTCAGTTCGAAAATAACAAAGAGCTGGAAGCAGTTATTTTAGGTCTTCCAGAATATCAAAAAAAGGAGGTATGGATTAGAGGAAAAGACCAAACTTATGAAGCGGAAAGTCATGTGGCTATCATAGAAAAAAACTCAGATTCAAATCCCATTGCAATACTCAGCAAGAAATATAAGCTTATTCAGCACAGAGAGGCATTTATACCATTCATAAATATGTGCAGAGCGATGGGAATAAATGTCAAAGGGACAATTACAAAAAGTGAAGGAAAGGTTTTTCTCAGAGCAATATTCATGGACAAGAGAGCCAGAGTTGTTGTAGATGGAGAGGAACTTTATACAGGAGTTCTTTTAGGCAACTCAGTCGATGGAACCATGGGACTCTTTATGGAATCATTCGCCTTCAGGAGTGTCTGCTCGAATGGAATGCTACTAGGAAAAACATTGGTAGCACGTGTTTATAAAATACATGCAGGCAATGCAGAAATCCTAAAAGAGCAGTACCAGAAATTCTCTGAACAAATAATAGAAAATAGCCCACGACTTAGCGACATTATCAAAAGGGCAATCAGTGAAAACATACAGGAAAGTGTTATTAATCAGGCACTCTATGGTGCAGGATTTGGTAAGAATCATGTCAAAAAGCTCCTAGAAAAATGCCAGCAGCTTGATATCAAAAACAAGTGGGACTTATACAATGTCATTACCAATTGGCTTACCCACGAATTAGAAGTAAAATGGGGAGCTGAAAAATGGCACCAAAGCAATGCAACTAGATTGCTAACTGAGCCTCTATCCATATTAGTGGAGAATGGAGCAGCAATTGAAAAAACTATAAAGGAGAAAAAACAGGTGTAAAAAATCATGACAAAAAAGAAAAAATGGAAATGCCATTGGTGTGGAGCAAAAGAAAAGAAGAAATGCATATGCAACGAGTGAAATCTGCTTCATACCATATAAATTTTTGGAGAGGATAAGAATGACAAGAGAGCCTATGAGCAATATAAGAGGAGAAGTTCTAGCAGCCCTAAAAGTGCTTAAAATAGGCTGTGTACACAGCATAGCACAAGCCTGCCCACACCTAGTAAGTGAAAAGGCAACTGAAAAATATTATAGGATATACACAGCTCTCAAAGCACTTGTAGAAAATGGAAGCATCAGATATATAGGAAATAAACGATGCAAGACTTTAGAAAAAAACCATTCGCACTATGAATATAAAAACCCATTCAAGCCATTCAAGCCTGCTACAAAACTCAGAAACAACCAACTACCAGAAAAAATCCTAGCTTTTCTTAAAAAGAAAGATGCGCCAGTTTTCATCTGCAAGCACACACTCATGGAAAATTTCGAGATTTCAGAGAAAAAGGCTATGCAAAGTCTGTCGTATCTGACAAGCAAAGGAAAGCTAGAGAAATGCATGAGTTCGTCCACCTGCAATTTTATTCCAGATGGAAAGAAACGGCACAAGTTCTTTTACTTGAAAAGCAATGGCAAAAAAATAGACCAGCCTACAGAAACTACAGAGACAAACGATAGCATCTCTAAAAAGCTAAATTTAGACACAGTCAAAAGTATTACAATAAAAATAGGCATAGATAGGAGTATTGAAATAAAAATAGATAAGGATGTGCAGTAAAATGGTAGAGCTAAGCAAAAGAGAGACAAGAAAACAAATGGTGCTACAAACAATCCAAAGTCTTCCAAAAGGAAAAGAATTCTGCAACTATGATATAGCTACAATCATTGCACCAGAAGATAAAAGGCAGCAAGCCAACATTCGAGCTTTCCTTTCCAGCTTCCTGAAAAATTTAGCAGCTGAAGGAAAAATCATAAAGTTTGTTGGCTGGAAAGAAAGTAGTGCACCAGTAAAAAGAAAAGTATTTAGGAAGGTCTAAAGACCTTCCTATCTTATTTTTTTAGCATCTTATTAGCAGTATCGCACACAATTAGGCTATATTAAACTGTTGCGATCTGTGGCTGCACACCATCTATTTCACTAGCCACTCAACGAAATCGCTATCGATTTCATCATAATGCCCAAATTCAATCCCGATAAGATACTTAATTAGCTCTTGCTTTCTAGTCAAAACTTCCCAAACCTTTTCCTCAATACTATGTTTTACTATTAGATTGATAATAACAACTTTACTTTTCTGTCCTCTCCTATCTATTCGTCCAAGTCTTTGCTCCATGGCTATCGGATTCCACAGGATATCATAATTGATTAGAACATTACAAAATTGCAGATTAGTTCCATAAGACAAGCAGTCTGTCGCAATAAGAATAGCGTCTTTTGTGGCTTTCCTAAATTGCTTTAGTTTTTCTGCCTTTCTTTTAGCTGATTCCTCTCCTGAAATAGTTATAATCTCCCTTCCTGTACTTTCTAGTATATTAGTCAACAAATCCAAAGTCCTCTTATACTGGGTGAATATTATAACTTTTTCTCCTATATCCTCTAACAAAGATATAAGCTCCTCTGCCTTGCTTGAAGCCAAATCAAAACCAATCTGTCTAGGAAAATTGCAAGCCTGTTTAAGCATAGTAATAGCTGCAAAAATACTATCTTTACGAAGCTCAACTATACTATTATACATCTCCCGCTCTGCTATACTAGGCTCAACAGCATATAGAAGCTTCTGACTCTCGCTAAATGCTATATCAGTATCCTCTCTGCTCTTAATATAAAATGTATACTTTAGCTTTTCCTTTAGCATATCCAGATTTCTATGTCCAACAACTTTATCCAGATATACTATTCTTGCTCTCTGTCTATTCCATACTTTCATAGGCTCTGTTATAAGATACTGTTTTTTAAAATCTCTATATCTTCCAAAAACAAAAGGATTAACAGAGCTAGTAATAGCAAAAATATCAGCCACATTATTTTCAATGCTACAACCTGTTAAACCAAAAAGATAGCGATATTTCTGTAACTTCAGGGCAGCTTTATAGGTCTTAGTATGAATATTTTTAATTCGTGTAATTTCATCAAAAATAACTCCTTTCCAGTCAAACTGCAATATCAATTCTAAATCTGTATCTCTTCGCAAAAGCTCATATGAAGAGATAACAAATAGGGAATCAGCTTTATACTGTTTCTGTCTAGTCTGCAAATCTCCATCTACTACTGTATAATATTCTTCTCCGAGAAATTTTTTTATTTCCTCTGCCCAGACAGTATACTTATTTGAGGAAGGACAAATTACAAGAAATCTACCAGGATACTTGTCAGTTATCGTTTTAGCAGCAGCAATTGCTGTTGCTGTTTTGCCAAGTCCTATGCTAAAGTTTAGTACAGCTCTCCTAAAAAGGATTAAAAAATTTGCTCCTTTTTTCTGATAACCAGAAAGAGGATAATTCAACTCTGAAAGCTTAATTATCATCTGCTCAGCTAGCTCTTTTTTCTGCTCAAGAGTATACTGCATGCAATCACAGCCTTCTAATTACTCGCATGAATGGATGGGTATCTACAGAGTATACTACAATTTCCCCTGCAACAAAAATATTTGAATCTAACTTAAAGCAAAGATACTCCTTACCATCTGTAAACTTAATTCTAGCATATGGTTTCTTATTTTTCGATACCTTATATGTAACATTTTGAATAACACCAGCCTGAAAACCTGGAAAAAGCTGCTTGATTTTTTCTAGCTCCTTCTGTCTTCTATTATACTTAATATATTTGATAACAGGATTGTTATTGTCAATATCATTCAGAACTATCATAGCATCACAGTAAATCTTATTGAAATCTTTTATAGAATGTCCCTTGATTATCACAGCAAAGCCTGTTCCTGTCTCAAAAAAATGCTTGTAATAAGTATACTGCTCAGGAGACAAGTGTACCAAAACATTCCCTGTACCATCAGAAACATTCAAATGAGCATAGCGTCTTTCCAGGACATTATCAAACATTGTCCACTGTCCTTCAAGTCCTTCCTGCTTGAAATTAATAAATGTAACAATTCCTTTTATCCACCTTTCATCAATATAATCATCAAATTCAAGCTCTCCTATTCTCTCATACCTGTCTTTTAAAAATGGCAAAAAGGGATCGTCAAAATATTCAATAGCATGTTTCTCACCTGGAACAGAATAGTATCTTAGCATCATTTCAGCTCTTTCCTTTTCTGTCCAGTCAGGCTGTGTCTGGTCTACAAGGTCTAAAAGCTCTTCTAAATTTTTGATTTCATCCTTTTTCTTTCTTGCAGCTTTTAGAATTTCGTCAGCCTGTTCAAAAAATACCTTTCTATTTTTTATCCAAGAATCTAAAGCACCTATTGTTACCAGCGCTCTAAAAGCTGTAAGATTCGGCTTGCCTCTACGAATGAAATCCAAAAGGTCAGCATATGGCTGGTTAGCAATAAATCTCTCAGCAGTCCTGGCACCTATGCCATTGATACTAGAAAAGCCACCAATTATACCATCTTTATAAGGCGAAAATCCCATTTTTGAGCCATTAACTTCAGGCAGATAAACCTTTACCCCAAGACGCTTCGCATCACGAATATAGTCTGCAAACATGTTTGGATCTCCCTCGAAGCTCAAGATAGCGCTGAAAAATTCTCTTGGATAATGAGTTTTCAGCCAAGCACAGTAGTAGCCTATCATAGAATACTCAATACTATGAGACTTGTTAAAGCCATAAGAATTATGGCTTACAAATCCATTTGCAATAAAGTTTCTTGGAGGATCTTCCATTTCAATATCGAAAGTCTGTCTCCACCCAACAGGAATTTTTCTGAAAATTCTATCATCAGCGACTATTCCTGTCTCTTTTTGGTCTGGAACAACTTTTATCCAATCTCCAACCTTTATATTTTTCACCTGCACCCACTTGTCATTGACTAAAAACCTATGCTCAGCAGTAGCCTCTATAAACTTGCCTGAATCTGTCTCAATAAGGTAAACCATCTTTTGTCCTGTAGGATGAATCTTTTTTACAGCATTATAAGTAAGCAAACCTTTTGCTGACATCGAAAGAAGTTTCAAATTCTGCATTTTGCTTTCATAAGCCTGTTCAATCGTTATCTCTACAGGCTTGCGCTCCTTTTCTGAAAAACTTACTATCTTAGTATCTTTATCCAAACATCCGAATGTTGAAACTACATCAAAAATCTTCCCAGATTCCTCTTTGCTCATATGATGCTCTCTTTCAGCATTAGCAATAAATTCATTTCTCATCTTTTCAAACATGTCCTTGCCTTTACTTTTTGTAATGATTTTTCTCGATGCTTCAGCTGTTGCCCAGCTAAATTTTCCTATTTCGAACATCACTTTCATAACCTGCTCCTGATACAAAATAAGTCCATAAGTATCCTTCGTT
>Ga0190358_1000274_pt1 | contig 16579 bp, 16 predicted proteins | sample 48721812_MG_FD_161666 | JGI IMG/M metagenome (GOLD analysis project Ga0190358, IMG submission 161666) | Hydrothermal vent microbial mat bacterial communities from Southern Trench, Guaymas Basin, Mexico - 4872-18-1-2_MG | ecosystem: Environmental > Aquatic > Marine > Hydrothermal vents >... | reverse complement strand
AAAGCTTTTTGTCGGAAGATACAGCCTTGCCCATGATGTTTATGGATGACGCTATAAAAAACACCATCAAACTGATGCAGACCGATGCCGACAAACTTTCTATCCGGTCGAGCTACAACATGGCCGGTATTTCGTTCACACCCGAAGAACTGGCTGAAGAAATCAAAAAGCACATACCGGAGTTCACCATTTCGTACAAGCCCGATTTCAGACAGGCTATTGCCGACAGCTGGCCGGCGAGTATTGACGATAGCGTGGCCAAAAAAGACTGGGGGCTGGAAACTATTTACGACATCCAAAAAATGACCAAGGTAATGCTGGAGGAAACTGAAAAGAAGCTGAAAGCCTGACTTGAAACGCTCTTTGCCTGTGGATGAAAATCCATAACCGCAACTTCCGGATGTAAATTGCAGAAAAGCGTAGATTCATATTATTAATCGCTTATGGCATATTTTGCCCTGACAATAAGCTTGGCTGCCCTGGGTATTACTTCAAAATTGAGCGGCGAATGACCTAAGGATTCTCCGTCCGTTTCCAGGTATAATTTATGCGCAGGTGTTGAAATAACAGTAAATTTTTTACCTCTGAATGTTTCGACTTCGCGCATATTTATGAATGAACCGTCATAAAGATTTTTAATGTTTTTAATAATTCTGTATTTAGAGATTTTACGGATTACTGTCACATCAAAAAGGCCGTCATCCGGAACGGCATAAGGAAGCTGCATCATACCCGCGCCGTTATACTTGCAAATGCCAATGCTCATACTGAAAATCTTTCCCGAAAATATTTTTTTCCCATCAGCTTCTATTTCCAGTAATGTATTTTTATACTGAAACAATCCGGATATCAGGTTCAACAGATAAACAATGGCTCCGCCTTTTCCTTTTTGCTTCATAACGTTGGTTTTTTTGGCAACAAGCGCATCATAACCCATACCGGCAATATTGGCAAAATATCTGTTATCCTCTTTGCGGGCCTCTTCATATTTTACTACGCCGATATCCTGCAAAATAAATTGTTCATTTTTTAAAATTTCCACTTGCTCCTCATACGATTCGGGAATCTCATACATGCGTCCCCAGTCGTTGCCGATACCTACCGTTACCAGTCCCACCTTAATCTCCATTGTCCGGAAGCGATTTTGTTTGAACACACTGTTGATCACTTCGTTAAAAGTGCCGTCACCTCCTACAACAATAATTTTTTTAAATCCCTCTTTCTCAATCAGGTCTTTGGCCATTATGAGTGCATGGTTGCGGTATTCAGTGAATACAATATGCATGTCAAAACCTGCTTTTTCCAGTAGTTTTTTTATTTCAGGCCAGTCGCGTTCACCCCTCTGGCTGCCCGCGTGCAGATTAACCAAAACAAGCCATTCCCTTTTGTTATTTTTCAAAATATTTATTTTTATTATTCTATAGAGACTTAATAATTCGTTTTATTCTGTTTCTCCATTTTGACAACATACTCAATTGTACCGTTTCGGGATAACACCCTGTATATTCTTTTCCTATAGAAAGGTATTCGGAGTAAAATGTACGGGCTGTTATACCCCATTTTCTGAGAAAAGTATCACTGCCCTTATTTTTGAGTACCCGCTTTGTTGACTTAGCGCCAAAATGATATACTTTGCTTTTGCCAACGCCTATAAATATGCGAATGCCTGCCTGCCACAATTTCATCGAAAAATCAGGATCGGAATACATACCGGGGCTAAATTCAATACTGAAACCGCCAACCAAATCCCATAATTTTTTATGAACGACACTGGGCGGCCACGAGCTTCCCAACCAGTTTTCTTTATGTAATTTTTTAAACTCGTTAAGCAATCCTTTTTCATCAAATGTAGCCAGAGTATCCCCGAAGTTTTTTATAACCGCAATATCGTTCGGATTATTTGCCTTCACAGGTTCAATGAGCGTAGCTGACATGTAAAAATAATCTGTGTCTAATTTTTCAATTTCGCGATGTAATTCAAAATCCCAGTCAGGACAAGTATACATGTCATCGTTCATGTAAACGATATAGTCGTTTTTAACCAGTGTCCGACAAGCATTTACTGCAAAACAAATACCCTTATTTTCCTGAGCATGAATATAATCAATGTCGTCCTGGGTATCAAGCCATTCAACAGTACCGCATTTTCCTTCGTTTACAAAAACAATAATTTGATTGTTAAAACGGGAGTTTTTCCGGAGGCTGTTGATGCAACATTTCAGGTATTCAAGGTTGTTCCATGTTGGTATAAGTATGGAAAAGACTTCTTTGTTTTTTGATCTGACAACTTGTATTGGTTCACTCATTCTACGCATTCTTTTCGCATCAAATAATTGGGTTAATTGTTTTGTTTATAAATAATTCTGTGTTTCTTATATTTTTCTTTCAGGAAGAAGCCTTTGCTTTATCTTGTTCTTTGTATAAATCCCTTAATTTTCGATATTTTGAGTACGTTGACCTTGCTGAGATCCGGCAAATGATAAAACCCTCTTTACCGTCAAGAAAACCGAGATTAAAAAAGTAATCCCGTATAAAACGTACAATGGGGGCAACTATAATTTTAAGCATAGGAGCTTTCTTCCCTTTTTCAAAATAAGCTTCGGCTCCAAGCTGAGCAAATTTTTCTGACTGTTTTTTGTGCGATTCCACTGATGAAAACGAGTAATGCAACAAATCGCCTTTCAGGTGTTTTACTTTGCTTCCTGCGTACATTTCATATTTTTCATGGATTAGCAGGCCTGTCCATTCTCCTTTTTTCCGGTTGAACAACCGCAACTTAACATCAGGGTACCAGCCAGAGTGATGGATCCATTTTCCGGCATAATTGGTCAGCCGGTTCATAGTGTATCCGTCGGCATTAAAATTCTCTTTTACTTCTTTGACCGACTGGAGTAATTCATTGGATAACACTTCATCAGCATCCAGCGACAGTATATGATCATTGGTTGCCTGTGCGTTGGCAAAGTTTTTCTGATATCCGTATCCTTTAAAAGGGTGTCGTATTACTCTGGCTCCGTATGATTTGCAAATGGATTCGGTATTGTCGGTCGAGTAAGAATCGATAATGACTATTTCGTCTGCAATTTCTTTAACCGAGTTGAGGCAACGGGCTATATTCCTTTCCTCGTTCAATGTAATTATAACAACCGAAAGCTGTATCATCAGCACAAATGTACATGAATTTTTTTTCTTAACTGCCTACTGGAATAAGCCGGAGTAACCATCAACTCCTCCAGAATGCCGGGGAAATTACAATAAGTACCGTAAACAGTTCCAGTCTTCCAAGCAACATCAGAAATGATAAAAACCATTTAGAGAAAGGTGTGAAGAAAGCATAATTATCTACCGGTCCCACACCACCAATACCCGGACCGATATTTCCCAGCGTAGCCGCCACTGAGCCTATAGACGTTTCAAAATCGACACCCACAAACGCCATCACCACCACGCCTATAGCAAATATCAGCATATAAAGCAGAAAGAAAGCCATCACGTTAAAAATAATTTGCTGCGATACCGACTTGCCATTGAATTTTACCGGAATAATGGCTTGCGGATGAATAGCTCTTTTGAGTTCAATCCATGAATTTTTTATCAGCAGCAGGTGCCTGACCACTTTAATACCGCCACCCGTTGACCCGGCACTGCCGCCAATGAACATCAGCATAAAGATAATAACCCATAAAAATACCGGCCAGGAATAATAATCAGCCGTAACAAAACCGGTGGTTGTAAGTATGGAAACCACGGTGAACAGAGCATCCCTGAAAGCGGATTCCACTGTTGGAAAAGTGTAGAAAATGATCAGGCCGATGGTCACCGTCAGTGTTACAATGATGATAATGCCCGCATATGTTTTAAACTCCTGATTGGCCCAGACACGGTTGAATTTCCTGTGGAGTGCCAGGTAGTGTAGTGTAAAGTTGGTTCCGGCAAAAATCATAAACACAATAATGACGTATTGTGTAAACGGTGAAAAGCCGGCAATACTGTCGTTTTTTGTTGAAAATCCACCTGTAGCCATAGTTGCAAAAGCGTGGCAAACAGCATCAAACAGGTTCATCTCACCCAGCCACAGGATGAGTGTTTCTGCCAATGTGAGTAACACATAAATACCCCATAATCGCTTGGCTGTAGCCGTAATTCTGGGATGTAGTTTGTCAGGTGTTATACCGGGCATTTCAGCCACCAGAAGCTGCATACCACCGATGCCCAGAAAAGGTAAAATAGCTACGGTAAGCACAATGATCCCCATTCCTCCCAGCCAGTGAGTCATAGCCCGCCAGTATAAAATACCTTTGGGAAGTGATTCAATATCTGTTAAAATAGTGGCTCCGGTAGTGGTAAACCCGCTCATTGTTTCGAAAAATGCATTGGTCAGCGAGGGGATGGTTTCGCTAAAAATGTAGGGGAGCGATCCGAACAGCGACACCACGACCCAGCTTAAAGCAACAATAAGGTATCCTTCCCGCTTGCCAATTCCTTTATTATCTTTCTTTCGTAAAATCAACCAGATGATCCCGCCAACGGTGCCGGTTATCAAGAAGGATAAAAGCAGCGGTACGACTGACTCATTGAAAAACCACGCCACAGCTACGCCGCTCAGCATAAAAACAGAAATCACCAGCAAGAGAAAACTCAGCACTTTGATGATGATCCTGTAGTTTATCAGACGTTTATAGGGCATGGGCTAATAATATCAGTTATCTTAAAGCAGGTTAAAATACAAGGCTGCTTTTATGGAACATTTTTTCAATTTTATGCTTGATACCCGGTAGCGTAAAAACCACCACCTGGTCACCAGGCAATATCTGCAGATCACCTACGGCTATGTGCGCCTCCTCACCGCGGATAATGCCTCCGATCAACGAACCGGCAGGCATTTTCAGTTCATGGATGGGTTTTTTGGTTATCGGCGATCCTTCCATGGCCACCAGTTCGACAATATCCGAGTTGATCCCACTCAGGCACTTAAGCGAGGTTACTTCATCGCCCATTGAATGCTTGATAATATGACTGGCTACAATCAGTTTTTTATTGATGACCGTATCGATACCTATATTCTGGGATATCTCGATGTAATCAAGATTTTCGACAAGGGCAATGGATTTCTTCACCCCGAATTTTTTAGCATGCAGGCAGGTCAAAATATTCGTTTCCGAACTATTGGTTACGGCAATAAAAGCGTCCACCTTGTCAATTCCCTCGTCTTCCAGCAGGGTAATATCTCTTGAATCGCCATTAATGATCAGTGTGTTGTCGAGCAGATCAGTCAGCATCATGGATCGTTCCCGGTCTATTTCAATTAGTTTTACATTCAGATCGTTTTCAACACGCCGGGCAATAACTTTTCCTACACGACCACCACCAACGATCATAATGTTGTTGATCTCCATTTTTTTCTTTCCGGCCAGTTTCAGAAGCTGTTCCCTGGCATCACGTTTTGTGATCACATATACCAGGTCGCCCGGTTCAAAAACGGTGTCAGCCCGCGGAAGGAAGGTGTCTGTTCCCCTGTGAATAGCTACCGCTCTGAATTTAAGAGATCCATACTCTTTTGCAATGACTTCAAGGGATTTACCTATTACAAGGGCGTGCTCTTCAATTTTAAAAAGGAAAACGGACAATTTGCCATCCGAAAAGTCGAATATCTCCGTTGCTTCGGGCTGTTCCAGAAGCTTTACTACTTCATGGCCGGCAATATCCTCTGGAGAGATCAGGTAATCGATGCCCAGCTCCTCATAAATTTTCCGGTTTTCAACACTTACATTTTCCAGTGTCGCTACACGTGCAATAGCCCTTTTAGCACCCAATTTTTTTGCCAGAATAGCCGTTAAAATATTAATGGTTTCATCGTGCAATACCGAAATCACCAGGTCAGCTTTGTTAACATTGGCCCTTTTAAGTACCGAAACGGAATTTGAGTCGCCTACAATGGTCATCAGGTCGGTATGGGCTTCGATCATTTTGAGTAATTCATCATGCGGATCTACAACGGTGATATCATGGTTCGAGTCAACCAATGCTTCTGCCAGATAAAATCCTGCTTCCCCGTCACCTGCAATAATTATGTTCATGATGGCTAAATTAAAAAAGTAAAATTATAACTTTTATACAAAGGTATACCTCTATTTGATTTGTTTAGTGTTAATATTTTGCGGGTTGATTTCTTTTCTTTCAAAAACGATCATTGTTTCATTTTTGTCAATCACGCGATAATGCTCAAAAACATCTCCTTTTTTGTACGAAGCGACACCCAGTATTTGCTGATAATACGGTGTTATCATGATCAGATCTCTGTCGAACGAGTATACTTTTTCCAGAAAACCTTCTCCAAAAATTGTTGAATCACTTTTTTGCAACTCTATATAGCACACCTCTCCCTGTATTTGATTAAAATACTCTATTTCATTAAAAATAAAGGTCATCGGAGCTATGACCTTCTTGTTAATTTCGTCTCTTTCTGTATAATTTTCTGCCAGTTTTCTATTTTGTTCCGGCGAAAATTTCTTACTGGCCAATAGGATGTTGTAATAGGTTGAGACAGCTAAAAACACGATAAAAAGGAATAGTAACAGATTCCGGATCATTGCCGGCTTTCCTATGGTATAGCGCGTGATCTTTCCTTCATTAATGGCTTTTAAGGTTAACGTAACCAGTAAAATGAGGTACGGGAAATTAAGCAACATATATTGCCTTGACTTATGCATAGCCATCACTCCGGTAATAATAGCCACTAGTATGGCAAAACGCATTAGATTGGTATGATGTCGGTACAGGAATTTGTATCCGGTGATCAGGGTAACAAATATAAAAATACTGAACACGATAATCTCCGGATTATGGAAGTAGCGCAAGTGTTCGTTTAACAGATTAACCACAGGTTTTAGCCAAACAATGTACGAATTCAAACTGTCGAGAGAAGGAGAGTTAAAAAACTGATTTCTCCACAACCCCAGGTGCTGTATACTGGTCAGATCATAAAAATAAATTGGAAATGCTACCAGCACTCCTGCTCCGTAAGCCCATGCCGAGTTGTATTTTCTATTCCACAATAAAAGGAAAAACCCTGCTGCTGCCAGAATCAAACCATTTAAATGAGACGTAACAGCCAACCCAAAAAACATTCCTGCCAATACAGCTTTCCAAATTGATTTTTTTTTGTTTTCAATGTAATTTTCGAGCAGAATAAACCCGGTAAACCCCAGGGTCATCATCATAATTTCCGGACGGTACAGGAATGCATATTTAAAAATCCACGGAAATGAAAATAAGATGACTAATGCAAGCAAAAAATCATTTTTATTGAAAATCTTTTCCCATTTACACACGTAAAAATAAAAGAGTATCAGAAAAATAAAGAAATAAAACAGGCTCACTAATTTCAACGAATACACCGAAAAACCAAATGCTTTTATGGCAAGAGCCCCGTTGAAAATAAATAATTTATGGTGTACCACCAAAAGGTCTTCCTGGTGGTTGATACCTCTCATTAATTCGGAATGCGCATAACCGTCTTTAGCAAACCAGTAAGCATGTTCACCTATCCATGCATCGTCAATGTCAGGAACACGCCTCCATAAGCTGTAAACAAAAAAAAGTACAAGAAATACTAAAACAGGGATCAGGAACTTGTTTTTAAAAATGATCATAAATCAAAATTCTATTTAAACTTTCCCAAAAACTCTTCAATCCTTTATTTAAGGGTTCACTTCAAACTCATCCCAATCCAAACCCACATTGAACTTTTCCCTGAATGTTGCCAGCTCAGCATAGCTGAGTGCTGCCGACAGAACCCGCTCGCGGTCTTCACCCGCTTCTTCCATTATTTTTCCTTTCGGGTCAACGATCATCGAATGACCTCCGTACAGCATACCGTTCGCATCGCGCCCCACACGGTTTACTCCTGCGGTATATGACAGATTTTCAATAGCCCGGGCAATCAGCAGCTGTTTCCATGGATACAACCTTATTTCGGGCCAGTTGGCAACAAAAAGCGACAGATCGTAAGCATAAGTACCTTTTTTCATGGTATTTTTTGTCCAAACCGGGAAACGCAGGTCGTAACAGATCATGGGTTTTATCTTCCATCCGTTTAGTTCAACGATCAGTTCTCCGGCTCCTTTGCTGACTTGCTTGTCTTCGCCACCCATCGAAAACACATGCCTTTTGTCGTATGTTTCAAAACTTCCGTCCGGACGCATCCATATCAGGGTGTTGGTATATTTTCCTTTATTTTCAATAAAAATACTGCCGGTAAGCACGGACCCTGTCTCCGATGCCGTTTGCTTCATCCAGGCCACGGTTTCTCCGTCCAGATGCTCTGAAAATCCTTTGGGATCGACATAGAAACCTGTTGTAAAAGCCTCGGGCAACACGATCAGATCGTGTTGTTCGGCATGGTTTCTTATTTTAATATGCAGCTGTTCCCTGTTTAATTCCGGGTCGTTGGCAACGATGTCTGCCTGCAAGCATAATATTTTCAGATCCTGCATAATATCTCTCCTGCTTTTTGAATGGTTTTTTCCTGTTTGGCAAAGCAAAAACGTAACACCTTATTGTCGCGCCGGTTATGATAAAATGGCGCTACGGGTACAGCGGCAATGCCATATTCTTTCACCAGCCGTACGGCAAAATCCATCTCCTTTTCATTTGAAATGGCGCTGTAGTCCAATAGCTGGAAATAGGTTCCGAAGCATGGCAGTACCTTAAACCGTGAGGAGGCCACACTTTGAGCGAACAGATCTCTTTTTTGCTGGTAAAACCGGCCCAGATACAAGTAATTTTCCGGGTTGTGTATATAGTCAGCCAGGGCGTATTGAATGGGGGTGTTGGATGCGAAAACGACAAACTGATGTGCTTTGCGAAATTCTTTCATCAGGTTTTCCGGGGCCAGCACAAAGCCCGTTTTCCATCCTGTAGCATGAAAAGTTTTACCGAAAGAACCTACCAGCAAACTCCGGCGTGCCAGTTTCGGAAAACGGCAAACACTCTGGTGTTGTATGTTCTCAAATATCAAATGTTCGTACACTTCATCGCTCAGAACAATAATATCTCTTCCTTCCAGCAACCGTTCCAGCTGCATCAGGTCTTCTTCGTGCAATACACTGCCGGTAGGGTTATGCGGCGAATTGATGATGATCATTTTTGTACGGTTGTTGATCAGCCGGGGTAATTCCTCCCAGTTAATCCTGAAATCAGGGAACTTCAGCCGGGCATACTTGACAATTCCTCCATTCAGCTGTACCGCCGGAGCATAACTATCGTAAGCAGGTTCGAAAATAACGACCTCATCGTCTTTACGGACAAATGCCGCAATAGCTGCATACAAGGCTTGCGTACCTCCTGCTGTGATGTTTATTTCTTTATCAGGATCATAAAACACATTGTGGTTATGACGGAACATTTGTGAAATGGCATTACGTAATTCCGCTACTCCTGTCATGGGTGCATACTGATTGAAGCCTGCTTTCATGTAGTAATTCACCCGTTCGATCAGATCTTCTGAGATGGGGAAATCGGGAAAACCTTGTGACAGGTTTACCGCATTATATTCTTTGGCCAGTCCGGTCATTACGGCAAAAATTGATGTTCCGGTTTGTGGCAGTTTTGAGTAAATATTTCCTTCGAATAAATCCATACGGGTTTCTTTTTATACAACAAAAATAGGGTTTTTGAAAACGGGTGGTCCTCCGTATGTTGTTAAATAAATTTAATTCAAAAAAACAGCCTGGCAAAGCACAACCGCAAGCCGACTATTTTATAGTTTTGTAATCAAATATACAGATAACATTTCACCTAAATTCAAGATGATGAATAATATTGACACATACGATTTTACAGGAAAAAAAGTTCTAATCCGCGTTGATTTTAACGTGCCCCTGAACGAACAGTACGAAATAACCGATGATACCCGGATCAGAGCAGCAATTCCCACTATTCAGAAGATCAGGGAAAAAGGTGGAGCCGTCATTCTGATGTCGCACCTTGGCCGTCCAAAAAACGGCCCTGAGGAGAAGTTTTCGCTCAAACATCTGATTCCCGATCTGAATAAAAAACTGGGTACAGAAGTTCGGTTTGCTGATGATTGCATTGGCGAACAAGCGCGCGAAAAAGCAGCTGTCCTACAGCCCGGTGAGGTGTTGTTGCTCGAAAACCTGCGTTTTTATAAAGAAGAAACCAAAGGTGATGAAGCTTTTGCCAAAAAATTAGCCGGCTTAGCCGATGTGTATGTGAATGATGCCTTTGGAACTGCCCACAGAGCACATGCCTCCACAGCGATCATTGCCAGATTTTTTCCAAAAGCCAAAATGTTCGGATACATCATGGAAAACGAACTGAAAAATATCGATAAAGTCATCAAAGAAGGCGAAAAACCGATAACTGCTGTTTTAGGTGGTGCCAAAGTTTCTGGAAAGATTGAGATCATCAACAACCTGCTCGACAAAGTGGACAATATCATTATCGGCGGTGGCATGATGTTTACATTTATCAAAGCGCTTGGCGGAGAGGTAGGCAATTCGCTGGTGGAAGACGACCTGCTGGAGACAGCAAAAGAAGCTATGGCAAAAGCCGAAGAAACAGGGGTTGATTTTTACCTGCCAACCGATGCGGTCATTGCCGATAAATTCGATAACAACGCTAACCGGAAATTCTGTAACGCACACGAAATTCCGGACGGCTGGATGGGTCTGGATATCGGCCCCGAATCAGGACAGGCGTTTAAGGATATCATCGAAAGTTCGTCCACAATTTTATGGAATGGCCCGATGGGTGTGTTCGAAATGGAAAATTTTGCCTCAGGTACTTGTGAAGTAGCCAATGCCATTGCCGAAGCCACAGCTAACGGGGCTTTCTCGCTGATTGGCGGAGGCGATTCCGTAGCAGCTATCAATAAATACAAATTGGCTGATAAAGTGAGTTATGTTTCCACCGGCGGCGGTGCCATGCTCGAATACATCGAAGGGAAGACACTGCCGGGCGTTGCCGCAATTCTTTCGTAGCAGCCGAGCATATTTACATAAGGTAACGACCGTCAGATATTCTTAAGCAAATCTTCTTTGTCCGGTATGTTAATATCGAAATTCTCAAGGTCCAGCCACGAATACAGCCACGGAGCCAAAGAAGCTACCGGCTGATATAAAACAGACTTTTCTTTTTGTTCTTTTTTTATCAGATTTTCACTTGCATCGAAATAATTGATCGCCACCAGCAGGATGCTTACCAGCAGAGCTCCTTTCAGCAAGCCAAAAATTGCCCCTGCCGCTTTGTTCAGAAAACCGATCAGCAGCAGATTGACAAACTTCTGCACTATTTTTCCGATAACAATAACGGCAACCACCACCACTATAAAAGTTACGATAAATGACAGAGCTGCCAGATACTTTTCGTCAATAGTAAAATAATCAGTGAGCAGCGAAGCGGCATAATCGGAAAAATATAAGGCAAAATAAACACCCAGCAGCAGCGCTGCCAGTGTAGCCACTTCAATGATAAACCCTTTGCGGTATCCCTGCCAGGTAAATAACAACAAAGGAATCAGGATAATGATATCCAATAGGTTTATGCTCATGGGTTATTTTATTCTTCGTGTTAACTCGGTGGAAAAAACAAAATCGTTCAATTCTTTATTATCGGTTTTCAGTATTTCATCTTTATCGCCTTCCCACCACAGATCACCCTGATACAGAAAAGCTATTTTCTGTCCGATTTGCAGCACCGAATTCATATCATGCGTATTGACTACCGTTGTCATCTGAAATTCATGCGTCAGGTCAGAAATCAACGCGTCAATCACTTCGGCTGTTTTCGGGTCGAGGCCTGAATTGGGTTCGTCGCAAAACAAATACTGCGGGTTGAGGGCAATGGCGCGGGCAATGGCCACGCGTTTAGTCATTCCCCCGCTTATTTCGGAAGGGTATTTGTCATTGGCATTCACAAGATTTACTTTTTTCAGTACATAATTTACCCTATCCTGTTTTTCTTCGAACGACATGGTGGTAAACATATTCAGAGGGAACATTACATTTTCCTCTACCGTAAACGAGTCGAACAGAGCTCCGCCTTGGAATAGCACACCCATTTTTTTTCGTGTTGTTCTTTTTTTCTTTTCGCTCAGACCCGAAAAACACAGTTCGTCAAAATTAATGACCCCCTCGTCAATCCCCAGCAGGCCTATACAGCATTTCATCAACACGGTCTTTCCCGATCCGCTTTGTCCGATGATCAGGTTTGTTTTTCCATTGTCGAAAACAGTAGAAATATCGTTCAGCACTTTCTGTCCGGCAAACGATTTGGATATGTTGATCAGCTCTATCATGTCAACAGCATTTGGGTTAATATCAGGTCGAAAACAATGATAAGAATACTGCTGTACACTACAGCCTGCGTACTGGCTTTACCAACTTCTACCGAGCCTCCTTTTACCGTATAACCTTTATATCCGGAAACCGATGCTATGATAAAAGCAAAAACTATTGTTTTTATAATGGCATAGGTAACCGTAAAGGGATCGTACCAGGAGCGAACACCCTCGATAAAAGCAACCGATGACGACAGGCCGGTAATTATCATGGCCAGCCAGCCGCCGAAAATACCCACCACAATTGAAAAAATCGTCAATATGGGATTATAGATCATCGAAGCGGTTATTTTAGGAAGTATCAGGTAATTTGCCGGATTGATCCCCATAACTTCCAGGGCATCTATTTGTTCGGTAACACGCATACTCCCGATCTCGGAAGCGATACTTGAGCCTACTTTTCCGGCAAGAATCAAACTCATAATGGTCGGGGCGAACTCCACGATCATCATCTGGCGCGTGCTGAAGCCGATGGTTTTTAACGGAATCATAGGATTATCAATGTTATACGCCATTTGAATGGCAATGATAGCTCCAAAAAACAACGAAAGAATAATAATGATGCCCAATGAATTAGTACCCAGGGCTTCAAAATCCATCATCAGCTGCCTGCGGAATACTCTTCCTTTGTCAGGCCTTTTAAAAGCCTGAAACATCAGCAGTACATATGCTCCTATCTCATTAAAAACCTTCATAGATCAGCGCTAAATTAAAGAAAAGAATTTTATTATGTCAGGCAACACGATTATAAAAAAATCGTTCCTTTGAAAAAGCATTAAATACGCTTGCTACATTCATGACTAATTTATATAAAATCATATCTGTTATCTTAATAACGACTTTTTTAAGCGTATCGTGTACTACACAGAAAAAGCATTATCAACCAAAACGATACCGGAAAAAAGATTGTAATTGTTCCAGCTGGTCGTGGCATAAAACCACAGATGCCGACAGCATAAAATCTGCCTCTTAAATAAATACGGTTTTTGAACAAATGCACGGAAAAGATAAACAAATACTTGCATCGTATCTGCCCGAAAAAGCTGTGGATATTGTATCAACCTGGATTAAAAACAAAAATATCCACTTTAAAATAACCAAAAACAGGAAAACAAAACTTGGCGATTACCGCCCACCCATCCAACATACAAACCACCGGATATCGGTTAACCATAACCTAAACCCTTACGCTTTCCTGATCACTTTTGTACATGAGTATGCCCATCTGCTGGTATTTGAAGAACACAAAAACCGGGTACTGCCCCACGGTAGTGAATGGAAAAACACTTATAAGATCCTTATGAGGGAAGTACTGGATGCCGGAATTTTTCCGGATGATCTGGCACATGTACTGGAAATAAGCATCCGTAACAGTAAAGCTTCGAGTGTTTCTGATTTGCATTTGAGCCGGATGCTGCATAAGTACGATACAGGAGAAACACAACAATTGCGTGTGGAAGATCTTCCCGGTAATGCTGTTTTTGAAACCCAGACAGGAAAACGATTCCTGAAAGGGGAAAAGCAGCGCATCCGATACAAATGCCGAAGCGTTGATAACGGACGGATTTATCTGTTTCATCCGTTGACACCTGTTACTTTGGTGGAAAATTAAATCCTGATTCGCTAAATTACTTCTGATATAACAATTTTCTTACACCCTGTATTTCAGCCTTATAGTCATTTACAAACGTTTACAAACGAATGTTAAACGGAAGTAAATGGTTATTAACCGAATCGTACAAAACACCCACCATACATTTGCCTCAGATTTCGTTCTTAAACAGTTTTGAACTTTTAATAAACATTATTTATAAACTTAAATTTTTACTACTATGACAACTTTAAGAAATTCAGTACAACTGATCGGACGCCTGGGTGTTGACCCGAAATCATTTGAATTTGACGGCGGAAAAATGAAAGTTACTTTTTCACTGGCCACTTCTGATTATTATAAAAATAAAGAAGGCGACCGCGTGGAAGAAACCCAATGGCACAACATTGTTGCCTGGGGAAAAACAGCTAAGATTGCTGCCGACTACCTGAGTAAAGGAAAAGAAATTGCTCTTTCGGGTAAACTTACCAACCGCTCATATGAAGACAAAGAAGGAAATAAAAGGTACATCACCGAAATTGTTGCTAACGAAATTGTGATGCTGGAAAAGAAGAACTAGAGTTTTGTCTTTGTATCTCACATCTGATATCAAAAAACTATCAATAAATAATCAAATTACTAACTTTAAATTTTTACTACTATGACAACTTTAAGAAATTCAGTACAACTGATCGGACGCCTGGGTGTTGACCCGAAATCATTTGAATTTGACGGCGGAAAAATGAAAACTACTTTTTCGATGGCCACTTCAGATTTCTACAACGACAAAGACGGCAAGCGTGTAGAAGAAACCCAATGGCACAATGTTGTTGCCTGGGGAGGTATAGCTAAAGTAGCTGCCGATTACCTGGCCAAAGGCAAAGAAATTGCCCTTGCAGGTAAACTCACCAACCGCTCGTACGAAGACAAAGACGGCAACAAAAAGTACATCACCGAAATCGTTGCTAATGAGATCGTGATGCTTGATAAGAAGAATTAGGGATTTTTTTCAAGCCATCCGGCGAAGGCGCAGAGAGTATTCTCTTTGCGCCTTTTTTATTCCAGATTAATCCCCTTTATAAACATATTCCAGTCCCAATACTCACTGTTTCGTATAATCAGGCTGTTTTTATCTTCTGAGCATTTTTTAGTTCCTGTGTATACACCGTCAAATGGAGGGTTTCCGGCGTACTTTATCTTCTACAGTCAATGTAGTCTCCCTGAAAAGAAAATAATAAGGCTTAAAGGTAACTAAAACAACACGTAAAAGCAAATAGCAGAGCTTTTTGATTCACCTGTTTTGCGCTGTAAAAGATAAAATTGTTACGCGGGCGCTTTGTATCTGCGCCACCATCTGAAATGGGTAAGTGATGTGAAGGTGATGATCTTGTTGATGATCTTTACCCGCAATAACTGGTGCAGCAGTTTGTAGCCGGCAAAAACGATAATCAGTCCGAACAGGATTGACGACCCGTTAAATAAGAAGTCGAAATTGTTCTTATAAAAGGCAGCGCTGATCACTTCCATAATAACCAGCAGTTTAATAATCAGCAGCGGAAGCAAAGAAAAAGCGAGCCACCAGAGTAAAAATGTGTATCCGTGGGCTGTTTCGATAGCCCGGTGCGGACAGTGGTTCATGCATTTCATGCAGCTTTCACACGAATATGTCCAGTAAGGGCGATCGTTTTTTAGTTCTATGGCTCCGACCGGGCAATTGTCAATACAGACACCACAACCGGTGCACTTGTAACTGGCAAAAAAGGTTTTAGCCAAGGCAAAACGGCCGTAAAAATAATACGCAACAGAAACCGGCGTAATGATGATGTCCGCCGGAAGCCAGAGTAACCCGTTCAGGACAGGTTTACCGATGAGGATCTTTCCGGTAAACCGCTCCAGGGTTTGTTCACAGTGGTTGACGATAAACCGGATAGCTTTGTCGGTCAGTCCGGGGTGCAGCGAAATCCAGTTAGACGGCAGATCAAGCGGGCGAAACCCGATTGTTTTATAGCCTTTGAATAACAACAGCAAAGCCGGCAACCACAATGCCAGTCCCCCGAGGCCTGCAGTATGAAGTTTGCCGATCCGCATACCTGCTCTGGTATTCAGCAGGAACACATGGTTTTTTCCTTTCGGGAACTTCCGGATAAACTTCAATAATACTGGTGGTGCGTTGAACCCATGCGTTGGAAAGCAATACCCCACCAATGTGCTTTCCGGGATTTCGGGAACATCTTTTTTTAATTCGGCTATATTGTAAACCGTTGCCTCCACCCCTTTCTCCCGCGCAAAAGCAGCGATTTTATGTGCGGCAAAGCGGGCATTCCCCGTACCGGAGAAATAAAAAAGAGCGAGTTGTTTATATGGTAGTTGTGCAGCAGCCATTCATTTCAGGTAAGGACAAGCATTGCCCGGGTTGAGACAAATGTAAGAAAAATCAGGGGGATTTTTTGCCTGGTAAACAGGTTGACGTTACGACAATTTTTTTTAATAGCCATGCAGATCTTAAACCATTACTCCACCCTCACTTCACAAACCGCTCATCATCTCTCGAAGAAGTAAGTTTATGCATGTTATGCTTCAGCCAGCCCGTTTTTTCCACTTCACGGATATCGAATTCCGGCACATAA
>Ga0190358_1000273_pt1 | contig 16638 bp, 11 predicted proteins | sample 48721812_MG_FD_161666 | JGI IMG/M metagenome (GOLD analysis project Ga0190358, IMG submission 161666) | Hydrothermal vent microbial mat bacterial communities from Southern Trench, Guaymas Basin, Mexico - 4872-18-1-2_MG | ecosystem: Environmental > Aquatic > Marine > Hydrothermal vents >... | reverse complement strand
CACCGGCGTCCACAACCAGATCGGCCTGGGCTACTACTCCGGCCCCACCGCTTGCTGGTCGTCTCTGTACTTCGGCGACACCGGCGGCGGCGGCCCGGCCACCTACACCCTGCCGGCCGGGGTGCATTACCCGGAACGCGGCCGCAGCACCAGCTTCTACCTCAACGTCTACGATCCGGGAGGTGATCCCCGGGAGGTAAACCTGGTGCTCGACGGCCACTGCCACCAGATGCAACTCGAGATCGGCACCGCCGGCCAGGGAACCTACAAGTTGTCCATCGACATGGGCAGCGGCTGCCACCGTTACTGGTTCCTGGTGCGCGACTCTGCCGGGCAGCGGGCGACCTGGCCCGAGCAGGGCGCCTGGGGCGCCGGCGACTGCAGCGACTACCAGCCCCAGGCACCCGCTGCCGACTGCGAGCCTGGCAGCGACGGCGGCAGTGGCGACGGCGGCGGCGACGGCGGCGGCGACAGCGGCGGCGACGGTGGAGGTGACACTGCCACCGCCGGCGACGATGGCGGCGCCTCCGGCGACGATGGTTTGGCCGCTGACGACGACTGGAACCCAGGCGACGGTACAACCGGCGACGGCGGCGGGTCTGCCGATGACAGCGTGACCGGTGACGACGGTGGTGACAACGACACCGACATTCACGCCGGCAGGGAGGGTGAGCCTGTCGTCCAGGGAGGCTGTTCCTGCGGTCGGCAATCACCGGCCGGTTGCAGCGGCATCTTCTGGATGGTGCCCATCCTGCTGCTGCGGCGCAAGAAAAAGGGCACTCCCCGGCGAGGGAAGCGCCCGCTGCCCGATGCCGGCGGAGGGAATCGAACCCACATGGAGGCGAGCTCCGCGGGATTTTGAGTCCCGTGCGTCTACCAGTTTCGCCACGCCGGCATACCCATGGCGCCGTCTTTCTAGCCCAATCCGCTCCGGTGCTGCAAGAAATTTCTACCGGCTCCGTCCGGCAGGGCAGGCACCGCGTACATTATCCCATGACCCGTGCTCCATCTCGTGCTACACTGCCCAGCGCCGATGACACGAAGGGAGGCCGTTCATGGGTAACGACAGGGGCTTTTCACGAAGGCGTTTCATGCAGGCAGGCGGGGCCCTGCTGGCCGCGGGTCCAGCCGCCGGCCTGGCCCGGGCCGAGACCGGCAAGAAAAGCAACCCGGCCCCCGGCAAGGCGGCCATCCGCCGCCACCGGAAGCTGGGGCGCACCGGCTTCAGAGTGAGCGACATCTCCATGGGTTGCGGCGAGATCTCCGAGCCCAACGTGGTACGCTACGCCTACGACCACGGGATCAACCTGTTCGATACCGCCGAGGGATACGGTGAAGGAGACTCCGAGCGCAGGATCGGCGCCGCCATGAAGCACCTGGACCGCTCCCGCATCTTCATCGTTACCAAGCTCTCCCTCGAGCCCGAGGAGAAGGCGGACCAGATCCGGGCCCGCTTTCTCAAGTGCCTGGAGCGGCTGAACACCAACTACGTCGACGCACTGTACCTGCACGCGGTCAACCGGGTGGCCGACGTCAAGCATCCCGGCTTCCACGCCGCCGTGGCCCCGCTCAAGAAGGAGGGCAAGGTTCGCCATGCCGGCATCTCCTCCCACGGCCCGAGGGGCCAGGACGGCGACTCCATGGCCGATGTCCTGCTGGCGGCGGTGGCAGACGGTCGTTTCGACATCATGCTGCTGGTGTACAACTTCATGAACTCGGCCGAGGGCAAGAAGGTGCTGCAGGCCTGCCGGGAGAAAAACATCGGCACCACCGGCATGAAGGTTGCCGCCGGAGTACTCAACATAGAACCTTTCGACCCCAAGAACCCCAGCGGCCGCTATGCCAGGTACCTCGAGCGCATGCTCAAGCGCGGCATGAGTAGAGAAGACGCGGTGGCCCGCATCCAGGCCTACCTGGAGCGCCAGCGCCAGGCCCAGGAAAAGTCCAAGCCCTTCATCGCCAGGCACGGTATCAAGTCGGAGGTCGAACTCAAGCAGAAGTGCGTGCAGTGGGCGCTCGGCGACGATGACCTGCATACCATCTGTGTGTCCATGCCCACCTTCGACAAGATCGACCGCTTCCTGCCGCTGTCGGGCACGCGCCTGGCCGCGGCCGACCAGCGCTGGTTGCACGAATACGCCGCCGCCTTCTCCAGCAACTACTGCCGCCACGGCTGCAACCAGTGCACCGGCCGCTGTCCCGCCAGGCTGCCGGTGAACACCATCCTGCGCTACGCCGTCTACTTCTACTGCCAGGGCAGGCAGAAGACGGCCATGCAGAAGTACACCCGGTTGGATGTCGATCCCCTGGCCAGCTGCACGGGCTGCAGCGCTCCCTGCGAGAGGGACTGCCCCTACGGAGTGCCAGTACGCGCAGCTCTGCTGCAGGCGCACGACTGGCTGTCATTGAGCTGAGGAGGATAACCCATGTTTTCACAACTGCTGGCAATCACCCTGTTGCTGGCGCCGGCGACACCGGCGTCGCTGGTCCCGGAACGGCTGGACGGCTGGCAACGCCGGGGCCAACCGGAAGCGTTCACCGGCCGCGAGCTGTTCAAGGCCATAGACGGCGGGGCCGAGGTCTACCTGGCCTACGGCTTCGAGCGCCTGGAGTTGGCCAGCTTCGGCAACGGCGACCGCGAGGTGGAGCTGTACTACTACCACATGTCGTCGCCGTTGGCGGCCTGGGGCATCTTCCAGCGCGAGCGCCCCCGGCAGGCGCTGGCGGTGGCGGGAGCCGCGGCCGCGGCCCTGCGCGCTCCGCACCTGTGCACCCTGCTCAAGGACTCGCTCTATCTCAAGGTCACCGCCCGCAAGGGCAAGCTGGACAAAAACACCTGCGGCACCATGCTCGAGGCCGCCGCGGCCCGGCTGCCCGGTCCGGCCACCCTGCCGGCGCAGCTGGCGCTGCTGCCGGCCGCGGGCCGCCTGGCGGGAAGCGAGGGCCTGGAACCCGGCGGCTACCAGGGCTGCGACGAGCTGAAAAACAGCCTCTTTGCCAGCTACCGCGTGGCCGACAAGGAATACGAGATCTTCGTGCTGCTCGAGCAGGGGGGCGTGCAACCGGCGGAACGATTCCAGAAACTGCCGGCTGCCTGGAAACAGGTGGAGGGCGCACCCTGGCCGGCGCGGGCCCGCCCGGTTCCCTACCAGGGTCCGCTGCTGCTGGCCCGCACGGCATCCGCCGTCGTCGGCGTGTCCGGCGCCGACGACCAGAAGGAGGCGCTCAAGGTGCTCTCCGGCCTGCTGGCCGCCCGCACCAGGTGAGCAGCCGCAAGATCGGCGACTCTCCAGACCATCCCCTTACGGGGGGCTGACGGTGAGGATGACCTTGCCCGAGGGCGACTCGCCGCCCGACATGGTAGCCGCCAGCACGCCGCCGGTGACCCCGCCGGCCACCACCACTCCCACCGCCGTCCAGAACCACCAGCTCTGGTACCAGGGGGTGACCTGTTGCTGCTCGCCCTCTTCTTCACCGGTCGCCCCGGACGCACCGGCCGGCTGCGGCTCGGGCCGGGTCCGGGCCGCGGCCAGGGCGGCCAGGGTGGAAGGGGCGCGGGCGCTGCCGGCCAGTGCCTGCACGGCATTGGCCAGGGCGGTGGCATCCGGGCGACCCCACTCGTCGATGGTGATGTCCTGGATGGCTCCGCTCACCCCCCGGCCGGGCAGGTAGAGCCCGGCCCGCAGGGAGTTCTTTTCGCCGGTGCTGACCATCTCGGCCAGCAGCAGCATGTCCACCCCCAGCTTGCCGGCCAGCCGGTCGAGCAGTTCCTGGGGACCGGCCTTGAGAGTGGCCAGCCCGGTACGGGTACCGGCCAGGGACGACAGCAGCTGCTCCAGCACGGGGATGTCGGCGGCCAGGGGATCGAATATCTTCAACTGGCGACGGGCACCGGCGCGGAACTGCAGCTGGGCGCGCACGGCATGCCAGCTGCCCTGCCCCACCAGCCACAGGGGCTGGCCGTCACGGCCCTTGAGTTCCACCACCCCGGCCGGTTGCGGCCGGCAGTCGGCGGCCAGGCGCGCCTGGGCGGGACCGGCCTCCACCAGCAGGCTGGCCCGGGGCTTGCCCTGCCAGTCCTCGATGGCGATGTCGAAGGTGGCCACCAGGTTGGGAGGCATGACGGCCGGGTCGGGACCGGCCGTGGCATCCAGGGTGACCACCCGCTGCAGCAGTCGCTGCGCTTCCGCCTCGCGTCCCGAATCCAGGCTGGCCCGGGCCCAGTACAGGTACAGCTGGCCCAGGCGCTGCCCGTCGCAGCCGGCCGGGGGAAGATCCCGCAGCAGCGCCTCCGCCCGGGCGAAGGACTTCCTGGCCTGGTCCAGCTTGAGGTACTGGTAGTTCTTCTTGCCCTCCCCGGCCAGTTGCTCCACCTCGGCCAGCACCTCCTCCTCCGTGCGGGGAGGATCGACGGGAGAAAACATCACCAGCTTCCAAGAGCCCTGGGCAGAGCTGTAACCCAGCGCCTGGGCCCAGAAGCGCTGCAACAGTTGCAGTTGCACGGAAGGGCTGGTCTGCGGCCCCGGCAGCAGGTAGACGCTGACCGTCGGCTGCCGGGCGGGAGTCTGGGCCACGGCCCGGGCGGAACCCCAGGCCAGCAACAGCATCAATATCGTTTTTCTCATGGCCACCTCTCGTGCCTGCTCAGGCGAGCAGTCTAGCCCAGCCGGCGGGAAACGTCTAGAGAGCGATGAACGCCAGCTGCCGGCCGGCCAGTCGGCCCTGGCGCCGGTAGGAGAAGAACCCGCTCGAACAACAGGTGCACAGGTCCACCGCGGCGATGTTCTCCACCGGCACCCCGCACTCGGTGAGCACCAGCCGGTTGGCCGCCTGCAGGTCCACCCGCTGGCTGGAACCGGCCAGCATCACCGCCTCGCTGCCGAAGCGCTCCCGGAAGGGGAGGAACACGTCGTCTCCCACCTGGTAGCAACAGGGGCGGATACTGGGGCCCATGACCGCCAGCAGTTCCTCCGGGTTGCAGGAGAACTTCTCCTGCAACACCGCCACCAGCCGGGCCAACACCCCCGACAGGGTTCCCCGCCACCCGGCATGGGCCACGGCCACCACCCGGCGGCCGGGATCGGCCAGCAACACCGGCACGCAATCGGCGGTGCGCACCGACAGCACCGGCCCGGCCAGGGCGGTGGCCGCCGCGTCGGCGGGAGGGGGAACCGACAGCAACCGTTCCCGGTTGTCGGCATCGATGACCACCACGTCGCTGCCGTGCACCTGCTGCAGGCGCAGCAGCCGGCCGGCGGCAAGCCCGCTGCTGCCTTCCCAACCGGCCAGCGACTCGCCCACGTCACCGCAGGCCCGGGTGGTGAAGCCGTGTCTGATGCCGGCCCGCCGCAGCAGCGGCGCTGTCAGTATGGCCTCCATCACCACGCTCGCAGCAGCAGGCACTTGAGGTAGCGCGACTCGGGAAAGCCCAGTCGCTCGGGATGATCGCTGGCGGCACCGCGCCGCTCGAGCAACTGTACCTGGCGGCGGGCATCGCGGGCCGCCTGCAGCAGGATATCCTCGAACAGGTCCACGGACAGATGATAGGAACAACTGGAGGTGATCAGCAAGCCGCCGGGCTCGAGCAACTTCAGCGCCCGCAGGTTGATCTCCTTGTAGCCCCGCAGGGCGCTTTCCAGGGCCCGCTTGTTCTTGGCAAAGGCGGGAGGGTCCAGGCAGATGGTGTGAAAGCGCTGCCCCTGCTGTTGCAGCCCGCGCAGCACGTCGAAGGCGTTTCCGCAGCGGGTCTCCACCTGCAGCCGGTTGCTGGCGGCATCCGCACGGGCTATCTCCAGCGCCCGTTCCGACTGGTCGAGCAGGGTCACCGGCGTCCCGCCGCCGGCGGCCAGGGAAAGCCCGAAGCCTCCCTGGTAGCTGAAGACATCCAGGCAGCGGCCCCGGGCCAGTTGCCCGGCGCGGCGATGGTTGTGGCGTTGATCGAGATAGCCGCCCGTCTTCTGCCCGGCCAGGGGGTCTATGGTACGCAGCAATCCCCCCAGCCGTACCTGCAGCGGCCCGGCCAGCCGTCCCTGCAGCATCCCGGCCCGTTCCGGCAGGCCCTCCAGGCGACGCGCGGCGGTATCGTTTCGCTCCACGAAGGTATCGACCCCGGTCAACTCCTGGAGCAACTCCACCCATTGCCGGCGCAACCGCTCCGCCCCGGCACACAGCGTCTGCAGGACGATGACCTGGTGGTAGCGGTCGGCAATGAGGCCGGGAATGCCGTCCGACTCGGCAAACACCAGGCGCCCGGCCTGGTCTTCGTCGGCCAGGCGGGCGCGCAACTCCAGCGCCTGTTGCAATCGCCGGCGCCAGAAGGCGCGGTCGATCACCGCTTCGCCGGACTCGATGAGCCGCAGGGTGATCATCGACTCGCGGTTGAAAAAGGCGCAACCCAGCACCCGCAGCTTGCCGGATCGTCGCCGCTGCTGCACCAGCACCACGTCGCCGGAGACGGCCCCGCCGTCGTCGCGCACGTCGCCGGAAAACACCCAGGGGTGGCCGGCGCTCAGGCGCTGGGCGCCGCGGTGCGAGATCGTCACCCGGGGCAGTCCCTTCAGGGTCATGCTCCCACCTCCAGCTCCCGCCGCCAGGCGGCGAAGTCGCGCCGCGCCCGTTCCAGCCGCGCCTGGCGGCGCCGGCGTCGCCCGCGCGCGGAGATCTCAGGCAGCAGGCCGAAGTGGATGTTCATGGGCTCGAAGGAGCGGCCCGCCGCGGGCGGCCGGCGCACGTGGGACCAGAGCGCGCCCAGGGCACAGCCGGGCGGGGGCGGCTGCCAGCGACGGCCGTGCAGCCGGGCCGACAGCAGCAGACCCAGCAACAGGCCCATGGCGGTGCTCTCCAGGTAACCCTCCACCCCCACTATCTGCCCGGCCAGGTGCACCCGGGGCTCGGCCCGCAGGGCCAGCTGCTCGTCGAGTACCCGGGGGGCATCGACGTAGAGGTTGCGATGCATGGCCCCGTAACGCAGGAATCGCGCCCGTTCCAGGCCGGGGATGAGCCGGAAGACCTGGCGCTGCCCCGGCTGGGTGAGCCGGGTCTGGAAGCCCACCAGGTTGTAGGCGCTGCGCTCGCGGTTTTCCGCCCGCAGCTGCACCACCGCGTGGGGCCGCCGGCCGCCGTGACTCAACCCCACCGGGCGCATGGGCCCGAAGGCCAGGGTGTCGTCTCCCCGCCGGGCCAGCTCCTCGATGGGCAGGCAGCCCTCGAAGAAATGTTCCGGTTCGAAGTCCCGCACCGGCACCTGCGGAGCCCGGCGCAGGGCCTGCAGGAAGTGCTGGTACTGCTGGCGGTCGAGCGGACAGTTGAGATAGTCGCCCTCGCCCTCCTCCGCGCCCTTGCTCCAGCGCGAGGCGGCGAAGACCCGCTGGTGGTCGATGCTGTCGGCGGCGATGATGGGAGCCAGGGCATCGTAGAAGTACAGCTGCCGGCCGTCGCCGCAGCGGGCCTGCAACCAGGCCGCCAGCGGTTCGCTGGTGAGCGGGCCGGTGCACAGTACCACCCGGCCGGCCGGTGGCTCGGCCACCTCCACTCCCTGCCGGTAGTCGATGCCCGGGCTGGCGGCCAGGCCCGCGGCCACCAACCGGCTGAAGCGTTGCCGGTCCACCGCCAGGGCGCTGCCGGCGGGAACCCGGCTGCCGTCCGCCGCCTCCATGATCAGCGAACCCAGCTGGCGCAGCTCCTCCTTGAGCAGGCCGTGGGCGGTTTCCGGGTCGTCGGACTTCAGGGAGTTCGAGCATACCAGTTCGGCCGGTCCGGGCAGCTGGTGCGCCGGCGAGTAACGCGCCGGCTTCATCTCCAGCAGCCGCACCGCCACCCCGGCCCGGCCGAGCTGCCGGGCGCATTCGCTGCCGGCCAGACCGGCCCCGATGATGGTCAGCGGTTCGCTGGCGATGTCGTCGCTCAACTGGCGGCACTCTCGGCGGCCGGCTCCTGTTCCAGCGGCCGCTTGTAGGAACAACCCTTCTGCGGGCAGGCCAGCACCACCCCGTCGCGCTTGGTCTCGCGTCGCACCAGGATGCCGAAGCCGCACAGGGGACACTTCTCGGCCAGCGGCGGGGCAAACACCGAGTAGCGGCACTGGGGATAGCGGTTGCAGCCGTAGAAGACCCGCCCGCGCTTGGAACGGCGCTCGACCAGCTCCCCTTCCCCGCATACCGGGCAGGTCACCCCGGTGGTGATGGACTTGGTGTTCTTGCACTCGGGGTAGCCCGAGCAGGCCAGGAAACGACCGAAGCGCCCGCGCTTGAACACCATGGGCCGGCCGCATTTCTCGCACACCTGGCCGCTGTCCTCGGCCTCGGCTATCTCCACCTTGTTGCCCTGGCGCGACTTGATCTCCTTGGTGTTGCGGCACTCGGGGTAGCCGGAACAGGCCAGGAAGTGCCCGTTGCGCCCCCACTTGATGACCATGGGCCGGCCGCATTTCTCGCACACGTGCTCGGTGGGGATCTCCTCGCGCTTGACATCGCGCATGTTCTTCTTGGCCCGGGCCAGGGTCTGGCTGAAGCCGTCATAGAACTCGCGCAGCAGCGCCACCCACTGGCGCCGGCCCTCCTCCACCTCGTCCAGGCTCTTTTCCATGGAGGCGGTGAAGTCGACGTCCATGATCTCCGGGAAACTCTCCACCAGCAGGTCGGCGATCATCTTCCCCAGGTCGGTGGGATGCAGGCGGCCGTTTTCCCGCTCCACGTAATGCTTGCTGACGATGGTGTCGATGATGGAGGCATAGGTGGAGGGCCGGCCGATACCCCGTTCTTCCAGCTCCTTGACCAGGGTGCCCTCGGAAAAACGCGGCGGCGGCTGGGTGAAGTGCTGCTTGGTCTCGACCTCGAGCACCTCGAGCAGGCCCTCGGGCTCGAGCGGGGGCAACTGGTTGCCGTCCTGCTCCTCGCCGTTGCCGGCCACGGCCAGGAAGCCGGGGAACTTGAGCACCGAGCCGGTGGCCCGCAGCAGGTAGTTGCCGGCGTTGATGTCGACACCGGTCTGGTCGTAGCGGGCCGGGGCCATCTGGCAGGCCACGAAGCGCCGCCAGATGAGCTCGTACAGGCGTGCCTGGTCGCGGCTCAGGCTGCCGCGCACCTTCTCCGGCGACAGCTCGACATTGGTGGGGCGAATGGCCTCGTGGGCATCCTGGGCCCCCTTCTTGGCCCGGTACTGCACCGGCTTGCCGGGCAGGTAGTCCGGACCGAATGCCGAGGATATGAACCGGCGGGCCTGTTCCAGGGCCTGGCCGGCCAGCCGGGTGGAATCGGTACGCATGTAGGTGATCAGGCCCACCGTGCCTTCGCCGGCCACATCGATGCCCTCGTACAGTTGCTGGGCCACGCGCATGGTCTTCTTGGCCGAAAAGCGCAGGACGGAGGCCGCGGCCTGCTGCAGGGTGGAGGTGGTAAACGGCGGCAGGGGCCGGCGCAGGCGTTCCTTGCGCTCGACCCGGGCCACCCGGTGCTCGAGTTCGAGCAGCTCCGAGCGGATGCGCGCGGCCGTCTCGCCGTCGGCGATCTTGGCCTTCTTGCCCGAGATCTTCTCCAGCTGGGCCTGGAAAGGCTCGCCGTCGCTGCCCGCCGGTCTGAGCTGCTGCTCGATGGTCCAGTATTCCCGGGGCTTGAAGGCCTCGATCTGGCGCTCGCGCTCTACCACCAGGCGCAGGGCCACCGACTGCACGCGCCCCGCCGACAGGCCCCGGCGGACCTTGTCCCATAACAGGGGACTGATCTCGTAGCCCACCAGCCGGTCCAGCACCCGGCGGGCCTGCTGGGCGGCCACCAGGTTGGCGTCGATCTCCCGAGGCGACTCCAGGGCCGCCAGCACCGCCGCCTTGGTGATCTCGTTGAACACCACCCGCTGGATCCTCGGGTTCACATCCTTCAGTTCCTCGGCGATGTGCCAGGCGATGGCCTCGCCCTCGCGATCCGGGTCCGGGGCCAGCAGCACCTGCCGGGCCGACTTGGCCGAGCGGCGCAACTCCTCGATCACCTTCTTCTTGCCGCGTATGACCACCAGCTCGGGGGCGAAGTCGTGCTCCACGTCAACCCCCAGGCGGCTCCGGGGCAGGTCCTTGACGTGTCCCACCGAAGCCTTGACGGTGAACCCGGTACCAACGTAGCGCTTCAGGGTCTTGGCCTTGGTAGGCGACTCGACGATGAGCAGGCTGCGGGCCATACCGTGTTCTCCTTTCCATATCGGTCAGCTGCTCGTTGCGGACGAGCGCGTGACGGTATACACCATGCCGGGCTTCTGTTCCACCCAGCCTTGCAATTCCAGCTCCAGCAACGATGCCGCCACCTGGGAAGCCGACAGGCCGCTGCTGCGCGCCAGCTGGTCCACCGAGGCCTGGCCGCCCTGCAGCAGGCGCAACAGCTCCTGCTGGGGCCCGGGAAGCCGGGCTCGCTCCGCCGCCGGCGGCCCCAGCGGCAGTTGCGGCTGTTGGCCGGCTTCCAGCCCCAGTTCCCGCAGGACATCGCCGGCCGACTCCACCAGGCGGGCTCCGCTGCGCAGCAGCAGGTGACAGCCGGCGCTCAGCCGCTGGCCGGCCGGACCGGGCACGGCCATGAGCTTGCGCCCCTGGCCGAGCGCGAAGCGGGCGGTGAGCAGGCTGCCGCTGCGGGCGGCCGCCCGCACCACCACCACCCCGTCGGCCAGACCGCTGATCAGGCGGTTGCGCCGGGCGAAGTGGAAAGGCAGCCCCTGGGTGCCGGGTGGATGCTCGCTGAGCAGGGCCCCCTGCTCGGCCAGGCGGTCGAACAGCCGGCGGTTGGCCGCCGGGTAGCTTACGTCGCAGCCGGTTCCCAGCACCGCCACCGGCCGGCCACCTCCGGCCAGCGCCCCTTCCAGGGCGGCCGTGTCCACCCCGCCGGCCCCGCCGCTGACCACGCACACCCCGGCCCGGGCCAGCCGTTCACCCAGTTGCCGGGCCAGGTCCAGGCCGTAGTCATCGCTGCGCCGGGCCCCGACCAGGGCCACCCGCGGAGGCGGGGCAACCCGGCCGCACAGGTACAGCTCGGCCGGTGCCGAGGAAATGGACCGCAACCGGGCGGGAAAGTCCTCGTCCGCCGGCGAAAGGCTGCGGATGGCGCGCTCTGGCTGTGTGCTCGCGACCATGGCTGCCCCCTCTACCACGAACCGGCAGGGTGACGTCAAGCCCGGCAACACCACCGGGACCCGGCCATTTCCTCCCCTTCCATCATAACTGCCTGTTTTCCGGTCATTTCCCTTTGCCACCCCCCCGGGCCTGTCCCCGCCCCTGCGCGCGGGCCTGTCCCCGCGACCGGGGACGGCGCGCGCCAGCAAAATCAGCGACTTCGGTGTGGGCGGTTCATTTCCCCCGGCTTTTGCCGATGTCCTGAGATGGCCGGGTAGCGTTGCCCGGCCACCGACCGGGAGGTCACATGACACGTTACCAACTTCCGGAGAGCAATCCAACCACCCCGCTGTTGCTGGTGCTGGCCGTCTGGCTGGTATCGGCCGGGCCGGCGGCGGCCGCCGACTTCTCCCTGGAGCTGGACGCCCAGCCGCTGCAGGTGGCCTTGATCGGCGGCCTGAGTCCCCCCGGCTCGCAGGAAAGCCGTACCTTCGCCGACACCGCCTCCGGGCTGCGGGCCCGCCTGGACATCTACTTCCTGCACCTGGAGTTCGACTTCCAGCACTTCTACGATCAGGCGCTGGACTGGATTCATGCCGGGGTCGGCTACCAGACGACCTTTCCGGCGAAAGAGTCGGAGTGGTGGGGCAGCTCCGAGTTCGTGCTGCGGGCCCAGGCGGGCATGCTGGTGCTGGGGGGAACCCCGGAAACGGGCACGGACTACCAGACCCTGACGGGCGTACGCGCCGGAGCCACGCTGGGCTGGGCCGTTGCCTTCACCACCTGGTTGTCTCTGGAGATCAACATGGACCTGGGCTTCGTCTACATGATCAGCGACGGTTCCTTCGGATACACCCTGGGGGTGTTCACCACGCTGGGCTTGCGGGTCTAGTCCCTCCGCCGGTCCCCGGCCAGGGTGCCGTCGGGCAACACCCGGTGGAGCACCCGGCCCATGTTCTCCACCCCGTAACCGCCCAGGCTCTCGACCTTGGCGCGGAACTCGTCGCTGCGCACCACCGCGAGCAGGGGCTCGAGCAGCGGGGACGTGAAGTACTCGGCGGGAATGACCAGGTCGTAGCGTTCCCGGGCCACCTCGATGAAGTCCAGCCCCAGCGCCCGGGCCGCCGCCAGTACTCCCAGCCCGCAGTCGGCCGCCCCCGACTGCACCGCCACCGCCACCGCCAGGTGGGTGCCGGCCTGGCGCTGGTAACCATCTATATCGGCGGGAGAGATGCCCAGGCGGCCCAGCTGGAAATCGAGCAGCACCCGGGTTCCCGCGCCGCGCTGGCGATTGATGAAGCGCACCCCGTCGCGGGCCAGGTCGGCCAGGCCGGTGATGCCCCGGGGATTGCCCACGGGCACCATCAACCCCTGCACCCGCTCGAGGAATCCCAGCAGCACCACCTCGCGACCCGCCAGCAGGCGCCTGACCGCCGCCAGGTTGTACTCTCCGCTTTCCGCATCCAACAGGTGGCAGCCGGCCAGGTGGGCCTGTCCCGCCGCCAGGGCCCGCAGGCCGGCGGTGCTGCCCACGTGGGCGGCAAACAGCTGCACCCCCGCCTGGGCCCGGGCCAGGAAGGCGGCCAGCAGGTCGAGCACCGGATCGTGGCTGCCGATGCACATGATGGTGTTTTCCAGCTCCACCTCCGGGCGCAGCAGCTCGACGGCCACCTCGCCGCCGGCGGCCACTCCCTCGCTGCCGGCGGGGATGCGCAGCAGGCCGTTGGCCCGGGCCAGCGAGGTGATCACCCCCGCCCCGCGAGCCAGCGGCACCGCCACCAGCCGCTGCCCCACCCGGCCCAGGCATACCCGTACGAACTCCTCCATGCCCAGGGGCGAGTACAGCTTGCGGGCCAGCTGCGCCCGCAGCAGCCGCGGCGCCGCCACCGGCCGCCCCTGCCAGGCGGCCAGAATGGGCCGGGCCAGCAGCTGCAGGGCCAGCAGCGCCGAGACCGGGTAGCCGGGAATGCCCAGCACCGGCTTGCCGGCCACCATGCCCAGCACCACCGGGTGCCCGGGGCGGATGGCGATGCCGTGCACCAGCACCCGGCCCAGTTCCTCGATCACCGCGGCGGTGTGATCGCGGCTGCCAGCCGAGGAACCGGCGTTGACCACCACCAGGTCGTAATCCCGGCAGGCCGCGGCCAGTGCTCGGTGCAGCCGCGATGGGTCGTCGGCCACCGCCGGCAAGCGCTCGGCCCGGGCGCCCCAGCGGCGCAGCGAGGCCGCCAGGGTAAGCGAGTTGAACTCGACGATGTCGCCCGGCCGCAGCTCCGCCCCGGGCTGCTTCAGCTCGTCGCCGGTGGGAATGACCGCCACCCGGGGCCGCCGCCTGACCAGCACCCGCTCGTGCCCGGCGGCGGCAATGGCACCCAGGTCGGCCGGCTGCAGCAGGTGGTTTTCCGGCAGCACCAGCTCTCCCGCCACCAGGTCCTCGCCCATGGTACGCACGTTCTGCCAGGGGGCCACCGCGTCGGTGATCTCCAGCACCGTTCCCTGCGGGCCCGGCACCCGGGCCACCTTTTCCACCATGATCACCGCGTCCGTGCCGGCGGGAAGTTCCTGGCCGGTGTTGACCGCCAGCGCCTGCTCGCCGGGACGCAGGCGAACCGGGTGGGCCTCGGAGGCACCGGCGCAGTCGGTGGCGCGGACGGCATAACCATCGACGGCACAGGCATGGTAGTGAGGCGAGCAGGTGCGGGCCCAGACGTCGGCGGCACACACCCGCCCGTCGGCCCCGTCCAGCTCCAGCCATTCACCGGGCAGCGGCTGCAGCGCTCCCGCCGCCTGCAGTTCACCCAGGAAGCGCTTCAGGGCCTGCTCCAGGGGGACATCCTCCAGGTACACCTTTCGTTCCGACATGCGACTTCCTCAGGGCAGCAACTCCACCCACACCGCCTGGCCCGCGGCCACACCGTTGAGATCACGTTCTATCACCGCCAGTCCATCGGCGCGCACCAGCAGGCCGATGGAATTGGACTTGCCCAGCAGCGGCTCCGCCTGCAGGCCCTGCTCGGCGCGATGCAGGCGCACCGGCACCCGGTCTTCCCTGCCCGCCAGCGAAGACAGCGGCCGGGTCAAGACCGCTTGCAGCCGCGCCGGTGGATGGCAAGCGGTTCCCAGCAGGGCGGCCAGCAGCGGCCGCCCGACCAGCTGGAACACCACCTGGGCCGACACCGGGTTGCCCGGCAGGCCCAGCACCGGCTTGCCCTCGCACAGGGCCACCACCGTGGGCTTGCCCGGTCGCACCGCCAGGCCGTGGGCCAGGATGCCGGGCCGGCCCAGCCGCTCGATGGCCCGGGCGGTCAGATCGCGCACCGACACCGAGCTGCCGGCGCTGAACACCAGCATGTCGGCGCCGGCCAGCGCCCGGCGGGCCGCCTGTTCCAGCGCTTCCAGGGAATCGGGCAGGATGGCGGCGCCCGGCCAGGGACGGCCGCCGCCCTGGTCGACCAGCACGCTCAGCGCCAGGCTGTTTATGTCGCGCACCTGGCCCGGGGCCGGTTGCCGTTCGGGCGCCACCAGCTCATCGCCCTGGGAAAGGATGGCCACCCGGGGGGGAACGATCACCTCCACCTCGGTCACTCCACAGGCGGCCAGGGCACCCAGCTCGGGCGCCTGCAGGCGACGGCGCGCTTCCACCAGGACTTCCCCGGCGGCATAGTCCTCGCCGGCCTGGATGACGTGCTGGCCGCCGCCGACCGCCCGCAGTACTTCCACCACGCCGTCTTCCAGTTGCTGGGTATACTCCACCGGCACCACGGCATCGGCGCCCTCGGGCAGCATGCCCCCGGTGTGAATCACCGCCGCCTGGCCGGGTCCCACCCGCAGCGAGGGCCGCCCCCCCATGGGCACCTCCCCCACGATTTCCAGCTCGGCGGCCGCTCCCTCGCCGGCTCCGTGGCTGTCGGCGGCCCGGATGGCAAAGCCATCCATGGCCGAGCGGGCGAACTGGGGCAGTGGATGCGGTGCCGGCACCCCTTCGGCCAGCACCCGGCCGGTGGCCGCGGACAGGGGCAGGCGCTCCCGATCACCCAGCGGCTCGATCAGGGGCAAGATGGCCGCCAGCGCCTGCTCGTGAGTGACCACCTGGAAGAACTCGCCCATGGCGCGGTCAAGATAAGTCTCCCGGCGGCTACGGTCAACCTTGCCATCGCCCCCGGCCTGTCCTAATGTTGGCGCCCTGACGGGAGGCACATGTCCACTAACACGCGGAGGTCGAGATGGCAGGCACGGTACACAGACTGGTACTGGCTGGAGGACTGTTGCTGATGGCAACCCTGACCCAGGTGGCCCGCGCCGGGGACCTGCAGGTGGGCAAGATCTACCACGGCTTCAAGCTGCTCGAGCACCGGCCCGTCAAGGAGATATCCGCCGACGCCTACCTGTTCGAGCATGTCGCCAGCGGCGCCCGCCTGCTCAAGCTGGCCAGCGCGGACGACAACAAGACTTTCTGCATCTCCTTCAAGACCCTGCCCCAGGACGACACCGGGGTGCCTCACATCCTCGAACACTCGGTGCTGGGCGGCTCGCGCAAGTTCCCGGTCAAGAGCCCCTTCGACATCCTGGCCAAGGGCTCGCTCAACACCTTTCTCAACGCCATGACCTCGGCCGACTTCACCATGTACCCGGTGGCCAGTCGCAACCGCAAGGACTTCGTCAACCTCATGAACGTCTACCTGGACGCCGTCTTTCACCCGCGCATCTACCAGGACAAGCGCATCTTCCTGCAGGAAGGCTGGCGGCTGGAGCTCGCCCAGCCCGACGGCGAGCTGGCCTACAACGGCATCGTCTACAACGAGATGAAGGGAGCCTTCTCCTCGCCGGCGCGGGTGCTCGACTTCATCGTCTCCCGGGCGCTGTTTCCCGACAACACCTACGGCCATTCCTCGGGCGGCTACCCCGACAACATCCCCCAGCTCAGCTACGAGAAGTTCCTGGAGTTCCACCGTACCTATTACCATCCCTCCAACAGCTACATCACCATCTACGGAGACGGCGATGTGCTCCAGGAGCTGAAGTTCATAGACGAGAACTACCTGGCCGAGTTCAAGCGCCAGCCGCCGGTACCCGAACTCAGGCAGCAAGCCGCCTTTGACAAGATCAAGGAGGTCAGCGACCACTACCCTATCGGCCCCGAGGAAGACCCCAGCGACAAGACCTTCCTGGAACTGGCCTTCGTGGCCGGCGGGGCCGGTGACCAGCAACTGTCCATGGCCCTGGACGTACTCACCGACGTGCTGGTCAACCTGCCGGCCGCCCCCCTGCGCCGGGCCCTGCAGGATGCCGGCATCGGCCACGACGTCTATGCCAGCTACGACGAGCTCAAGCAGGGAGTCATCGGAATCGTGGTCAAGAACGCCAACGCCGGCGACCGTGACCGGTTCCGCGACATCGTCTTTACCACCCTGCGCCGGGTGGCAGCCGAGGGCATCGACAAGAAGGACATCGAGGGTGTCATCAACCGCAAGGAATTCATGCTGCGCGAGGCCGACTACGGCGGTTTTCCCAAGGGCCTGGTCTACACCTACTTCTCCCTGCGCTCCTGGATGTTC
>Ga0190358_1000264_pt1 | contig 16996 bp, 28 predicted proteins | sample 48721812_MG_FD_161666 | JGI IMG/M metagenome (GOLD analysis project Ga0190358, IMG submission 161666) | Hydrothermal vent microbial mat bacterial communities from Southern Trench, Guaymas Basin, Mexico - 4872-18-1-2_MG | ecosystem: Environmental > Aquatic > Marine > Hydrothermal vents >... | reverse complement strand
ATAATTTCCCCTCAAAAAGAAAAACAACTAATCCTTTTGGTTTTAGAATCTAAAAGATAAAATTATTTTAAGAGGTATATTAAAATCTCTTTTTCACATAATTCTCTATATCTTTTAAAGAAGTTAAATAATCTGTTTTATTCTCTCTTCTAATATATAAAATTTCCTTACCATAATCTTAAAGCTTCTTTTTGTTTCCTCGGAAAGATCTGTCAAATTAAGTTCTGCAAAAATTCTTTTGATGTCATCTCTGTTCGCTGTGTCAAAGTCCTTTCCGAGCATCCTGTTAAATTTTATCACATCTGTCAGATATCTGCTGGCTTTTGCAGCCCCGATATTTGTCGCGATTAAATCATTGACAAAGCCTTTTGTAATTTCTTTATTCTTCTTTGAGAATTCGTCGGAGTTTTGAATCTTTTCTGCTGTTGTTTCCAACCTTCTTTTGTATTTGTGTATATCCATTACTCATTTTAACGTCATAAGGGGTAATAAATGACGTCTATTGAGCATTATACAAATTCAAAACGCCCACGCCGGGAATTGAACCCGGGTCGCATCCGTTCTGCTTGGTTTTTCTTTAATATACAAGTTTCCTCAAAGGAGGAGTTTTGCAAAGGGGGTGTCCCCCTGCCAAGCGACAGGGATGAGTCATAGCCATTAGACCACGTAGGCATAAAACTGATGAATATCAATACAGAATTTAATTTTTAAATCTTACTCTTGCTCTCTTAAAACAATCTTATACTTCTTATCAAACTTTTTTTGTTTTGCAAGCAAAATAGTTCCTTCAACAATTAATCCTAATCCAACAATAAACCAAAACCAATCAGAAGATATCTTAATAAATCCTAAAAGTTTCAGAAGTGTTGAAATTACCATTAATAAACCAATTCCAATAAATAATTCATATGTTGTTGATAAATTCCTTAAGTTACTCAATCTCTTTTTCATTGCAAGGAATAAAAACTAGGATTTATATATTTTTACTTTGATTTTAATAATTTAATCAAACTATAAAAGGCAAATGAAAGAACAATAAATATTCCACTTAACATAAAAACCATTTCAGGATTAATAAAATTAATTTTTATTAAAAGGAAAATTGTAAGAGCTCCAAGAATAACAGCTATAAGAAAATTAATAATAAATTCTGTTTTAAAAAGACTTTTATCTTTTATTCTTTTAATAAAGGTATAAATAAAACAAAATATAAAATAAAGTGGAATAATTATAACAGCAATAATAAAGAAAAAGGCTTCATCTCCTCCAGTTGATGAAAAATAATTAAAAAATAAAGCATATATTAAATTGTGAAGAACCATTGCTAAAATCCAGGCTCCAATAATTATTAAGAATTTTTTCGAAGTTAATAATAACCATTTATCAAGTTTTTTTCTTTTCATTGTAATATTTTATAAGTAATTCACAAAAAGCTTTCTTTTTTCATTAAGAACATATTCATGAGAATTAAAATATTCTCTTATATCCTCTACAAATTTATTTAAATCAGTTGCTACAAGTGCACTTTCAACAATCTCTTCAAAATCAAAATTCTCTAAATTTGTTTTCACTTTATTTTTTTTATCACTCTCTTTCCACTCATATATTTCCAAAGAACTTTTGGAATTTTTATGCTTCCGTCTTTTTGTTGATTATTTTCCAGTATAGCAACTATTGCACGAGAAGTTGCAATCACTGTATTATTTAAAGTGTGAGGAACATATTTTTCTCCATTTTTTTTCAAAGTACGAATCTTTAATTTTCTTGCTTGAGCTTCTGTTAAATTTGAACAAGAACCAACTTCATAATATTCTTTTTTAACTGGACTCCAAGCCTCTACATCAATTTGTTTATGTTTTAATTCTCCCAAATCTCCTGAGCACATTTCCAAAATTCTTATTGGAATTTCTAAATCTTTATAGATTTCAACACTCAAATTTTTCATTTCTTCAAAAAATTTCATAGATTGTTCTGGCTTACAAATTACAATCATCTCAACCTTATTAAATTGATGAGTTCTAAATAATCCTTTTTCTTCAATTCCATGAGCGCCAATTTCTTTTCTAAAACACATAGAATAAGATGTGTTTTTTATGGGAAGTTTTTCTTCTTCAATTAGAGTATCAATATATCTTCCAATTAAAGAATGTTCTGAAGTTCCTATTAAATACAAATCTTCTCCTTCAATTTTATAAATTTGATTTTGTTTGTCATTTAAACTAGTAACTTTGTCAATAACGTCTTGTCTCAATAATAAAGGAGTTTCTATATAAATAAAGCCTTTAGATACCATTTTATCAATGGCAAATCTAATTAAAGCCTGATTTAATAAAGCTATTTCATTTTCCAAATAATAAAAGCCTTTTCCAGAAGTTTCTGCAGAGGTATCAAAATCTAAAAGTCCTAAACTCTCTCCAATCTCTATGTGATTTTTTACTGGAAAAGTAAATTTTCGGATTTTTCCAATTTTTTTAATTTCCACATTTTGAGAGTCATCTTTTCCAAAAGGAACACTTTCATGAATAATATTGGGAATTTTTAATAGAATTAGTTCAATTTCTTCTTCTAATTTTTTTCTTTTATTTTGAGAATTTTCAATTTTCTTAGGTATTTCTTTTGCTTTTTTAATTAAAACAGATGCATCTTTTTTCTTTTTCTTAGTTAAATTAATTTCTTTAGAAATTTTATTTCTTTCACTTCTTAATTTTTCTTCCTGATATTTTAATTTTCTCCATTCTTCATCTAATCTTCTCACTTTATCTACCAAAGAAATATTCTCTTCCTGATATTTTTTTCGAATATTTTCCTTAACTAATTCAGGATTTTCTCGAATAATTTTTATATTAATCATATTTTTTATAAATAAAGAATATATTTAAATCTTCTCCAAACCTTTAAAAATATAGGTTACTCTATAATTCTATTGAGGTGAAAATGGCTCTAAATACTGGAATAACTGAAGCTTATACAACTTTTCTATCAACATTACCTCAGTGGACACAAAATTTTATTTCTTTTTTTCTATTAGCTCTATTAATTTTAATCTATGCTATTTTTATTTGGAAATTTTATAGATGGATATCTACAAAAAATCTTTTAGAACTCAATTTAAATAAGTATAATAAAACAGAACATCCAGGTTTTTCAAAGATACTAGCAGGAGCATTTTATCTTTTAGAATACATTGTTATACTTCCATTTTTAATCTTTTTTTGGTTTTTAATTTTCACTTTATTTTTAGTCTTTCTAACTGAAAATTTGCCAATAAATACTCTTTTAATTATCTCTGCTACAATTCTTGCTGCAGTTAGATTAACAGCTTATTATAATGAGGAGCTTTCTAGAGAAATAGCAAAATTAATTCCATTTACTTTATTAGGTGTTTCATTAGTAAGTGCAAGATTTTTTGATTTTACTCGGGTTTTAGAACATTTAAATCAGATTCCTCAATTTGGAGGACAAATAATTTCTTATTTAATCTTTATTATTGCTCTAGAAATAGTTCTAAGAGTATTTGAATTTTTATTTTCAATTTTTCATCTAAAAGAAGAATTTCCTAAACAAGAAGATTCCTCAGAATGATTTTAATTAATTTTTTCTAAAGAAAAATCATCCAAATAAATATCAATATTTTCTTCAATATCTATTTCCTGAATATTTTTTCCATAAATTACTCCTTTTTCTGTCTTAGAAAAAAAGAAATAAGACATTACTGCAACTATTAAAATAAATAAAATTCCAAGAGCAATAATAGAAACAATAAAATTAATTTCTCTTTTATTCATAAATAATTAAAGAAAAAGGAATTAATAAAGATTTTTAATTTCTTTCAACTTCAGGATGTTCGTGTCCTTTTTTCTCAATTTCTTGCAATAATTTAATATGCTTTTTTTTCTCTTCTCTATATTCTAATTTTCGTGTTTTTGATTCTCGAATCATCTTTGCAACATATTCTCCTCCTAAAAAATGAGGAGTTAAAACATAATTAGCGCCTTCTTCATAAAGTTTCATTGCTTCTCTAATTGAATGAGCTCGAACAACAATAATTGCATCTGGATTTTCCATTTTTATTGATTCTATTAATAAAAGATTTGTTTCAAAATCTGGAACAGTTGAAATTGCCATTTTTAATTTATCTAGAGGCAATTCTCTTAATAATTCTGGATCATCAACATCTCCATATAAACAAGGAATTCCAAATCTTTCTAAATCAGTAATTGTATCTGGATTAAAATCAACAACCAAATATTTTTCTTTTGCTTTTTTCAAAGACCTTAAAATACTATATCCTATTCTATTGTATCCAAACAAAACAGTAGTATATTTGTTAATCAAATTCCTTTCTCTTCTAACCTTTTTTCTTTCAAAAAGAGATGCAAATTTATATAATTTAGAGTAAAGAGTCTTTGAATTAGTTATCATATATGTAGAAACAAAAATTGTAATTACTAAAGTAAGAGTTAAAGTATGAAGAATTTCAGTAGAAAGTTGTCCAACACTAACTCCTAATAACAAAACAATTAAAGAAAATTCAGATATTTGAGCAAGAGTTGTTCCAACTAAAAAATTAGTTCTTTTGGTATATCTAAAAAGAGAAGAAAAAAACATAAGTATGATTGGTTTAAAAATTATAACTGCTGCAGAAAGAATAAGTGCATTAAAAATAACAGAACCTAAATTCAAAAGAGGAACATTTAATCCAAGAATTATAAAAAAGATTATCAAAAAGAAATCTCTAAGAGGACGTACCTTAGAACTTATCTCAATACTATAAGGAGAAAAAGATAAAACAATTCCTGCAACTAATGCGCCAATTTCGATTGAGAAACCAATATATCCAAAAAGAGTTGCAATTAAAAAACACCAAAAAATAGAAAAAAGAAACAATAATTCCTGATGTTTTGCAATGTTTTTTGTTAATCTAGGAAGAATATAAAATCCACATAAAAACAAAAAGACAATTAATCCAACTCCTATAAGAATATTTTGAAGAGCTAAATCTTTAGAAATCATTGCTCCTGAAAAAGAAGATATAAACATTAAAACTCCAATTGCCACCAAATCTTGAATAATTAAAACTCCAATAGCTATTTTTCCATATAAAGAATCTAAATGTTGTTTATCAGATAAAAGTTTCATAATAATAATTGTACTACTAAATGCAAGTGCAATTCCCACATAAACACTAGTTATTAAGGAAAAATTCAAAAGAAGAGAAATTCCAAATCCTAATCCAAAAGTTAAAACCATTTGCCCTAATCCAATAAATAAAGAAGCAGTTCCAATTTCCTTTATAATTCTTGGATTTAGATGAAGTCCAACAATAAACAAAAGAAAAGCAATTCCAAATTCAGAAAAAACATTAATAAGTTCTGTGCTAGCTCCTAAAGCAAGAATAAAAGGTCCAATAATTATTCCTGCAATAATATATCCAATAATAATTGGTTGTTTTAAAAGTTTTATAAGATAACAAACTATAAAAGCTACTGAAAGAATAATTGCTAGTTGAATAAAGATCGGTTCCATTTTAGTTTGAATAAACTTTTAACAAATTTGTATTTCAAATTCCTCTTTTTATAATTAAAAAAAGACAAATATACTATAAAAAGGTTTTTAAACAAATCTTGTCCTTTATAATACATGTCAAATTAAAGACAGAAAAATAAAAAATTAAAATGCCAAAAGTTAGAATAAAATTAAACAGCACTAATATAGAAATGCTCAACAATATCTGTGATTCTATTAAAGATATAGCAAAAAAATCAGGAATAACAATAAGTGGTCCAGTTCCTCTTCCAACAAAAAAACTTAAAGTAACTACTAGAAAATCTCCTTGTGGAGACGGAACAGCAACTTTTGACAGATTTGAAATGAGAATTCATAAAAGATTAATAGACTTGCCTGCAAATGAAAAAGTTCTCCATCATATTATGAGAATGAGAATTCCCAAATCAGTTAATATCAAAATAGAAATGAAAGAGTAATGAAGAAAAAAACAATAATTATCTTAGTTGGAATTCTTATAATTATTTTAGCTTTCACCCTATTATTTAAACAAAAAATGACTATAGTAACACTTGAAACAAATAAAGGAGAAATTATTCTACAATTGTATAAAGATATGCCAATTACAACAGAAAATTTTGAAAAACTCATTAAACAAGGTTTTTATGATAATACTACTTTTCATAGAGTAATTGAGGGATTTGTGATTCAAGGAGGAGATCCAACTAGAACAGGAGCAGGAGGCCCTGGATACACTATTAAAGATGAATTTACACACAAAAAAGGAAATAAAAACAATAGAGGAACAATTTCAATGGCAAATGCAGGTCCAAATACAGGCGGAAGTCAGTTTTTTATTAATGTTGCAAATAATAATTTTTTAGATAAAAAACATCCTGTTTTTGGAGAGGTTATAAAAGGAATGGAAGTTGTAGATGCTATTTCAAAAATTCCAACAGATGCTCAAGATAAACCATTAGAACAAGTAATCATAATTAAAGCAACTATTAATTAACCAACATATTTAAAAAACATATATTCTTTTATAAAAAATGGAAAAAGACATTGGAAAAATAAAGAAAAACGATACTTCAGATATTGTTATTCGTGTAGATGATTTTGGTGGACAAAGAGGTCTAACAATTAGGGAATTTGTGACTTCTGATAGATACACTGGATTTACAAAGGCAGGAGTAAGAATTTCCGCTGAAAATTTCCCTAAATTCAAGGAAATGGTTAATTCAGTTTCAGAAGAAGAAATGAAAGAGACTCCTGAACAATCCAAAGACCAGGAAACTTTAGATGAAAAAAAGGACTCCAAAAAATCAGACGAAGATATGCCTGATTATTAATTCTGAATAGATATTCAAAACGAAACATTTAAATAGTATTATGAATATATATTCATAACGTATAACGTAAATCAACAAATAAATTAGGAGAAATTAAAATGCCAAACAGAGATAAAACAGGACCAGAAGGAAAAGGACCTAAAACAGGAAGACAAATGGGTAATTGCAAAGATGCAGAACCAAATGAAAATAGACCAAGAAGAGGACTAGGAAGAGGTGCTGGAAGAAGACCAAGAGGTTTTAGAGGAAGATAAAATGCCAAGACCCTGTAAAAGAAGAAGAGTAAGAGGCCGGCCAAATGCTCTCTTCTTCAAACCTTCTGGAACTCGAATTATTGAATTAGAAGAAATTATTTTGAATTATTCTGAATTAGAAGCACTAAAATTAGTAGATGTTGGAGAAATTCCTCAAACAGAAGCTGCTAAAAAAATGGAGGTTTCTCAACCAACTTTTTCAAGAATTTTAACAAATGCTCGAAAGAAAATTGCAGATGCTATTGTAAATGGAAAAGCAATAAGAATTGAAAAATGAGAATATTAATAGCAATAAATGAAAATAAAGGAATTAATTCTAAACTTAGTGAACATTTTGGACACTGTCCTTATTTTGCAATTTATGAAACTTCCTCAAGTAAAATAAAAATAATTGAAAACAAATTAAATCATCTCAATCCTTTTTCTTCTCCAATTGATCAAATAAAGAAACTTAACCCAGACACAATCTTTTCTTTAGGAATGGGAAAAAAAGCAATAGAATTATGTGAAAAAAAAGGAATAAAAGTTAAAACAGGAAATTACAAAACAGTTAAAGAAGTTCTTGAAAATCTTGAAAAATTACAAGATTTGAAGTTAGATTGCGGACATTAAAATGAAAAGTAAAATAGAAAAATTAAAAGAAAAAAGGCCAAATTTAATCACAGCAATATCTAAAGCTGCAAAAGGATTAGGAAATGCTCTTCCAATGATATTTGGAACAATTCTTTTAGTAAGTTTTCTTTCAACAATAATTCCAAAATCACTTTATACACAACTATTCAGTAAAAATGTGCTTTTAGATTCAATTATTGGAGCACTCATTGGAAGTGTTTCAGCAGGAAATCCAATAACAAGTTATATTTTTGGAGGAGAAATTCTAAGCCAAGGAGTCAGCTTAATTGCAATAACTGCATTTCTAGTTTCATGGGTAACCGTTGGAATTATTCAGCTTCCAGCTGAAGCAACAATTCTAGGAAAAAAATTTGCATTATTAAGAAATCTTAGTGCTTTCATACTTTCAATTATTGTTGCAATAGTAACAGTATTAATTTTAGGAGTATTTTAAATGAGTTTAAAGAATAAAATAAAAGACAACAAAAGTTCATGGTATTTTTTATTTGCAATTATCTTCATATATGTTTGCATTGGAATAATAAATCCAACAATTGGAATAAATAGTTTACTCTTTTTTATAGAAATAGCCTATAAAATAATTCCTATTTTTATTATTGTATTCATATTAATGACTCTCTCAAATTATTTTATAACTCCAAAATTTATTATAAAACATCTAAAATCAAAAGGTTTGAAAAAATGGTTCTTTGTAATTATTGGAGGAATTCTTTCTTCAGGACCAATATATATGTGGTATCCTCTTTTAGCAGATTTAAAAGATAAAGGATTAAATTATGGGCTAATAGCTTGCTTTTTATACAATAGAGCCATAAAAATTCCTTTGATTCCTATAGCTATTTTTTACTTTAGTTGGACATATGTTATTATTTTAATGATTGTGATGATATTTGCTTCAATAGTTCAAGCAATACTCTTAAATAAATTAATTAAAAATGAAAAATGAGAATTGCTATTTCGTCTGAAGGAAAAACTCTAGATTCAAAAATAAGTGAAAGAGGAGGAAGAGCTCCTTATTATTTGATTGTTGAAGAAGGAAAATTAATAGAAATTATTAAAAATCCTTTTGCAAAAGGAGGCGGTGGAGCTGGTTTTTCTGTTGCTTATCTATTAGCAGATAAAAAAATAGAATTAGTTATAACAGGAAATATTGGAAGAAATATGAAATCCGCTTTAAAAGAAAGAGGAATAAAGTTTAAAGAAAAATCTGGAAAAAAAGTTAAGGAGATTATTCAATAAATTTATAAAAAGTATTCAATTAAAAGAATTAAATTATAAAATGAAAAACAAAATATATGATTTGATTATAATTGGTGCAGGTCCAGCAGGATTAACAGCAGGAATTTATGCTCAAAGATACTTATTAAAATCTCTAATTCTAGGAAAGATTCCAGGAGGAATGATAGCAGAAGCGCATAAAGTATGTAATTTTCCCACTCAAAATAACATAACTGGTTTTGAACTAACTCAAAAAATGAAAAATCATTTAAAAGAATTAGAAGGAGAAATAAAATTAGAAGAAGTTACAGAAATAAAAAAAGAAAAAGATAATTTCTTAGTAAAAACAAGAAAAAATAAATATTGGGCAAAAAAAATAATTTTTGCTACAGGAACTGAAAAAAGAAAATTAAATATAAAAGGTGAAAAAGAATTTCTAGGAAAAGGAGTTAGTTACTGTGCAACTTGTGATGCAGGTTTTTTTAAAGACAAAATTGTTGCAGTTATTGGAGGAAGTAATTCAGCTTTAACAGCAGCACTATTATTAGCAGAATATGTAAAAAAAGTTTACATAATATATAGAAAAAAAGAATTTTTTAGAGCTGAACCTGCTTGGAGAAAATCAGTTGAAAAGCAAAAAAATATTGAATTTAAATTTAACTCAAAAGTAATTGAAATAAATGGAAAAGACAAAGTAGAAGAATTAATATTAAATAATAAAAAGAAATTAAAAGTAAATGGAGTGTTTATTGAAGTGGGTTCTATTCCAATTTATTCTTTATCAGAAAAACTTAAAATAAAAAATGAAAAAGGATATATAATAGTAGATAAAGAACAAAAAACAAATATTAAAGGAATATTTGCAGCAGGAGATGTAACAAATAATAAATTAAAACAAGTTATAACTGCTTGTGGAGAGGGTGCAATTGCTGCCACAACAGCTTATGAAGAATTAATTAAAGAGAGTTAATTCAAAAACATTTAAAAAAAGAGATTAATAATTACAATAATGAAAAAAAGAAATTTGATAACTTTAGCAATTATTTTGGGAGTTATAATTCTTGCAATATTAATTATGAGTAAATCTCATCCAGAAACTTCAGAAGAAGTTGCTAAATGTATTGGAAAAAATTCAGAATTATACACTCAATTAGGTTGTTCTGCATGCAAAGTTCAAGAAGAGATTTTTAGAGATAATTATCAATATCTAAATGTTGTAGATTGTTGGTATGAAAGAGAAAAATGTGGAGAAATAGAATATACTCCTACATGGATTATAAAAGGAGAAAAATATATTGGAGTGAAATCAATTGAAGAATTGCAGACTCTAACAAATTGTAATTAAAATGTTAACTTTTTGGAGAATAACAACTCTTGCATTAGCAGACTCTGTTAATCCTTGTGCTATTGCAGTTTTAACAATGATATTAATGGCTCTTTTAATTCAGTCTCCAGATAAAAGAAAAAAAGTTCTCTGGGGAGGTCTTGCTTTTGTATCTGCAGTTTATATTGGATATTTATTTTATGGAATAATTATTATTCAGTTTTTTAGATTATTTGCTGAGTTTTTAAGAGAAAATTCTATTTATGTGTTTAAAGGTCTTGCAATTTTAGCAATGCTTATTGGAGCCCTTAATATTAGAGATTTTTTCTATTATAAAAAAGGAAATTTTGGAACAGAAATGCCAATCTCTATGCGTCCTAAAGTAAAAAAATTAATTCAAAACATAACCTCTCCAACAGGTGCTTTTATTATTGGTTTTATAGTTACTTTATTTTTATTGCCTTGCACAATTGGGCCATATATTGTAGCTTCTGGCTTATTATCTGAATTAGGAACTCTAGGAGCTTTGCCTTGGTTATTATACTACAATATTTTATTTGTGATTCCAATGCTAGCAATAGCTGGAATAGTTTATTTTGGATTTAAAAAAGTTGATGAAATTTCTGGATGGAAAGAAAGAAACATAAGAAATCTTCATTTAATTGCAGGACTATTATTATTCTTTGTTGGAGTTGCACTATTAATGGGTTGGATTTAAAATTAGCTAAATTCTAAATAGGCATCAAATCATTGTGTTAAAAAAGTAACATCTTTTGAAATGCTCGAAATTTTGAATTTAATATTGGGGCAAAATTTCGTTGTGTCCAAATTGAATTATTAAATCTATTTTTGGTTTTATTTTTTCTAATCCAACTGGAGTATCACAAGCACCAAAACACTCTCCAAACCAAATTAAAAATTCAGCTTTTGTTTTTTTCTCCAAATAATCTACAATAGAAAGAGAATACTTTTTAAGTCCATCTGGAAATTGAAGTAAAATCAAATTTGCTTTTTTGTTTTTTATTTTCTCTACAACTTTCTCTAATTCTAAATCATAAACTTCTTTTATATTTTCCATTTTTAATCAAGAATTATTATATTTTTATAATTTTGGGGTAGTAGGAAACATTTAAATAACCTAAAAATCTGTATATTTTGTCTGATTTCGGTCAGACATCGGAAGGACAAGACTTCGGTTTCGTCCTTCCACCTATTTTTAAAAGTATTATTTTTATTTTAGATTATAATTTATTTATGTTCTTATTTTTAAATAATAATCCAAAATAGAAACCTTTAAAAACATTAAAAAACTTTATAATTTTGTCTCACTTCGGTGGGACATCGGAGAGCTTGGGACTTCGGTTTCTTGCTCTCCACCTTATATTCATTTGACTTCGGTCAGATGATTCGGGGTTGGACTTCGGTTTAACCCCACCTATATTCTTTAAAAAATTCAAAAGTTTTTTAACTGATTTATATCTCTTTTTTCTATGAAAATAATAAGACAACCAATTGTAACAGTATGTGGACATGTTGATCATGGAAAAACTTCTATTTTAGACTGTCTTAGAAATAGCTGTGTCCAAGAAAGAGAAAAAGGAGGAATAACTCAAAAAATTTCATTTACTGCCTATCCTTTAAATCAATTAAAAGCTGCTTGTCCTCTTATAAAAACGTCAGGAATAAAATTAGATATTCCAGGATTTCTATTAATTGATACTCCAGGACATGCTGCATTTACAAATTTAAGAAAAAGAGGAGGAAGCTTAGCTGATTTAGCAATATTAGTAATTGATATTAATGAAGGAATAAAACCTCAAACAGCAGAAGTAATTCAGATTTTAAAAATGCATCAAACTCCATTTATAATTGCTCTAAATAAAATAGATAATATTTCTGGATGGAGAAATTCAGAAAAAGATTTAAGAAAAAACATAGAAAATCAATCTTCAAATGTTAAACAAGTATTTGATGAAAGATATATGTCTTTAATTGGTTCATTACACAGTCATGGTTTTGAAGCTGATTTATTTTACAATATTTCTGATTTTTCAAAAAAAATAGCTATGATTCCTTGCTCTGCACAAACAAAAGAAGGAATTCCAGAATTAATAATGATGCTCTGTGGATTAAGTCAAAAATATCTCAAAGACAGATTAACTCTAAAAGAAGAAGCAAAAGGAGTTATACTTGAAATAAAAAAAGAAAAATCAAATAATTATGCTGAAGCAATTTTATATGATGGAAAATTATCAAAAAAGAATGAGATAGCAGTTGCAAATCTAGAGGGAGAACCAATTATTACAAAGATTAGAATTCTTGAAGAAATAGAACCTCTTTGTTTTAAATTTACTCCAAAAGAAACTGTGCAAGCTTCAACTGGATTAAGAATGCAATTAACAGAAAAAACAGATATACTTCCTGGAATGCCTTTTGTACTCTATAGAGGAAATAAACAAGAAATAAAAGAACATTTTCAAAAAGAAATATCAGAAAGCATTAAAACAGATAAAAAAGGAATAATTGCAAAAGCAGATTCTTTAGGTAGTTTAGAAGCTCTTTTAGCTTTACTAAAACAAGAAAATATTCCTGTTTTAAAAGCAGGAATTGGAAATATAAATAAAGCAGATATTGTCTCTGCAAAAGCAAATTTAAAAATTAGTGAAATTGATTCAGCAATAATTGGATTTAATGTTTCAATTGATGAAGAAGCAAAAGAAATAAAAGGAAATATAAAAATTCTCACAGATGAAGTTATATACAAATTAATTGAAAATATAACTGAATTTAGAATAGAAAAATCAAGAGAACTTGAAAAAAGAAGATTAATGGAATTAACTACAATTTGCAAATTAGAAATATTACATGAATATGTTTTTAGAAACACAAAACCAGCTATATTTGGAGTAAGAGTAGAATCAGGAAAATTAATTTCTGGATTAAATCTAATTAATGAAGAAAATGAAAAGATTGCAAGAGTAAAAAATATTCAATCTGAGAGCAAATCAGTTTCAGAAGCAAAAGAAGGAAGTGAAGTTGCTATTTCTATTCCAGGAATAAATTATGAAAGACAATTAAAAGATAAATCAATACTTTATTCAGATATCTCAGAATCTCAATTTAGAAAATTTAAGAAGAACAAAGATTTATTATCTTCTAATGAAATAAAAACTCTTCAAGAAATAGCAGAACTTAAAAGAAAGACAAATTCTGAATGGGGACAATAAATTTAAAAATATAATTTCTTTTAAATAAACATGTCAAAAAATGAGATTAAAAAAACACTAATTATTTCTGGAACAATAATTATTGTAGCTCTAATAGTTGTTCTTGCATTAAAAAATCCTTTTTCAGGAAACACAATAACTGTTTCAGGAAGTGCTACAATTGATGCAATGCCTAATTTAGTTGGAATTTATTTTAATATTCAAACTTCAGGAGAAACAACAGAAGAAGCAAGTAATAAAAATTCAGAAATAATTGAAGAAATGACTGATTCTTTATTGGCTTTAGGAATTAAAAAAGAGAATATAATAACTCAAAACTATAATGTTTATCCAGAATATGATTGGATTAATGGAAATAGAATTGAAAAAGGTTATCAAGCAACTCACTCTATAAAAATAGAACTTTCTACAGAGAAAAGCGAAAAAATAGGGCAAATAATTGATGCTGGAACTTCAGCAGGTGCAGGAATAAGTTATATTAATTTTGAACTAACAACTGAATTACAAAATTCTTATAAGGCTCAAGCAATGCAATATGCAGCAGAAGATGCAAGAGAAAAAGCAAATGCAATAGCAGAAGGTTTGGATAAAAAATTAGGTAAATTAGTCTCTGTATCAACTAGTGATTTTGGATACTCTCCATGGAGCATTTATGAGGCAAGAGGAATTGCTTTAGACCAAGAAGCTTCAGAGGCAAAAGTAGCAACAACAAATATTCAACCAGGAGAACAAGAGATTTATGCTCAAATAACAACTGTATTTAAATTAAAATAAAATGACAGATTCAATATTCAAAATAATTATACTCAGCATTGGACTTTTAACATTAATAGAAAGTATAGCAATAATGATTTTTCCTAAGCAAATTTTAAAGATAGGAAAAGCTTTAATGAAACATGTCAAAGCTATGAGAAAAATAGCAATTATAGAATTTATAATTTCTCTAATAGTTGTTCTAATAGTAATATTTCTACTATAATAAGAAGATTTAAAAATCACTTTCTCAATTAATTATCATGCCATTTAAATTAAATCTAAGTACAAAAGAAGGAAAGACTTACAAACTAGAAACAGAATCAGAAGCTCTTTTAGATAGAGAGCTCTCTTCAAAAATAGAAGGTAAGGAAATTTCTGAAGATTTAAAAGGATATGAATTTCAAATTACTGGAGCAAGTGATAAATCAGGATTTCCTTCACTTAATGAAGTTCCAGGTTTTCAAAAAAAAAGAGTTTTATTAGGCTATGGAAAAGGAATGAGAAAACGTCCAAGAAGAGAAGGAAAGAAAAAACAAACTACTCCTACTCCTAAAGGATTAAGATTAAGAAAAACAATTAGAGGAAGAATTATTTCTCCGGAAATATCTCAAATTAATTTAAAAGTTCTTAAAGAAGGAAATAAAAAACTTTCTGAAATTTTTCCAGAGCAAAATAAACCCAAAGAAGTTGAATCAAAATCTGAAGAAAAAAGCCAAGAAAGCAAATAATGGAAAGCAAAGTAGAAAATTATGTTTCTCCTGAAAATTGTAGAACAAGTTTAAATGAAATATTAGAAAATATAAGAAATGCTCAAGAAAAATCAGAATATGAATCTGTTAAAAAATATCAAGAAAACTTTACAGAAAAAATAAAAGAAGTTAAAAATTTATTTGAAAAAACTCAAAATATATGTTATAATAAAATTTATAGAAGTTCAATTAAAAAATATGAATCTTTTATAAAATTCTAACAGATATCTTTAAAAAGTTATTAATTTTATAATTAAAATGTTTATTGATGAAGAATCAAGTGAAGAAAAAATAGAATCAAAGGAATGTTGGGAATGTCCTCCAGGAGATTTTCCTATTAAAGCTAGTGAAAGAGTAGATATATTTACAAAAATGTCTAATGGATTAACTCCTTATGAAATAATGTATGGAGATTTAAGTTCTAATACAAGATACACTTATTTAAAAGAAGACTAATTAACAACTTTTAAAAACTAGTTCTTCAATTTAATTCTATGGACAAAAAATTACCTGAAATTAATGTAGGAGTTGTTGGACATATTGACCATGGAAAAACCACTTTAATAAGTCAGCTTACTGGAAAGTTTACAGACACTCACTCAGAAGAACTAAAAAGAGGAATAACAATCAAATTAGGTTATGCTGATTTAATTATATATAAACAAGGAAATAATTACAACATAGATAAAAAAGGAGAAGCTCAAAGATATGTAAGTTTTATAGATGCTCCTGGACATGAAATGTTAATGGCAACAATGCTTTCTGGTGCAGCAGTAATTGATGCTGCAATATTAGTTATAGGAGCAAACGAAGGAATAAAACCTCAGACAAAAGAACATTTTATGGCTTTACAAGCAAAGAAAATAAACAAATTAATAGTTGTTCAAAATAAAATTGATTTAATAAGTAAAGAAAAAGCATTAGAAAATTATAAAGAAATAAAAAATTTTCTTAAAGGAAGTTTATATGAAGAAGCTCCAATAATTCCCATATCTGCTCAGCAAGGAATAAATATAGATAAAATTTTAGAAGAACTATGTAAAATAGAAATACCAAAAAGAGAATTAGAAAAAGAACCCATATTTTTAATTGCAAGAAGTTTTGATATAAATAAACCAGGAACTTCAATTTCAAATTTAAAAGGAGGAATTTTAGGAGGAATATTAAAAAGAGGAAAACTAAGAGTTGGAGATGAAATAGAAATTAAACCAGGATTAAATATTAAAAAAGCAAATCAACAAATTTATGAAACTCTTTATACCAAAATTCTGTCCCTTCACAAAGGAAATGAATCTATTAAAGAGGTTTATCCTGGAGCAAGCATTTCAATTGAAACTGAGCTAGATCCTTTTTTAACTAAAACAGATTCTCTTACAGGATGTTTAGCTTCTTTAAAAGGAAAACTACCTGAAATAAGTCACAAAGTAAAAATAAATTCGAAACTTTTTCAAGAAGTTTTAGGAACAGCAGAACATCAAAAAGTAGAGCCTCTAAAAACAAGAGAAATGTTAATGCTAAGTGTAAATACTACAATCACTGTTGGAATAATTGAAAAAATAAAAGAAAATATATTAGAACTCTCATTAAATATTCCAATTGTTGCATTAAAAGGAAACAATGTAGGAATTGCAAGAAATATAAATGGACACTGGAGATTAATTGGATTTGGAGAAATTATCTAGTAAAACTTATAAACTTTTTTTTATTAAAATTAACATGAAAAAAGCATTAATATTTGCATTATCTGTATTAATTTTTGTAAGTATTCTAGGATTTATTCTAGCTGAAAATTCAACTATTTCTAATACTGGAGAAATCAAATATCTAGATTTAGAAAAAGGATGTTGGATAATAGAAACATCAGACAATATTCAATATGAACCACTAAATCTAAATGAAGAATTTCAAGAAGATGGATTAGAAATTGAATTTGAAGCAGAAATAGTAGAAAATGCAGTAAGTATTTGCCAAATAGGAA
>Ga0190358_1000258_pt1 | contig 17131 bp, 14 predicted proteins | sample 48721812_MG_FD_161666 | JGI IMG/M metagenome (GOLD analysis project Ga0190358, IMG submission 161666) | Hydrothermal vent microbial mat bacterial communities from Southern Trench, Guaymas Basin, Mexico - 4872-18-1-2_MG | ecosystem: Environmental > Aquatic > Marine > Hydrothermal vents >... | reverse complement strand
CCTCCGCCCGGGCGCCCTGGCTGGAACAACCGCGGTCGAGCAGCTCGTAGAGGGCAGCGATGTCGTCGATGCGGTTGCGACGTCCGAACTGGGTGGGACAGGGCGACAGCGCTTCGATGAAGGCGAACCCCGGGTGACGCACCGCCCGCTTGATGGAATCGGTCAGGGGCCGGGGCCGGGTCACCGGCCAGCGGGCGGCGAAGCCGGCACCGGCGGCCCGCACCAGGGCGCACAGGTCGAAGGGGCGTTCGGGGTTGCCGGCCGGGGTGGTGGCCGTGCGGGCCCCGTGCGGGGTGGTGGAAGCCATCTGGCCGCCGGTCATGCCGTAGATCTGGTTGTTGGCACAGATGACGGTGAGGTCTACGTCGCGGCGGGCGGCGTGCACCAGGTGGTTGCCGCCTATGGAGGAGAGGTCGCCGTCTCCGCTTACCACGATCACCGTGAACTCCGGCCGGGCCAGCTTCACCCCGGTGGCGTAGGCCGCCGCGCGGCCGTGGATGGTGTGCAGGGTGTCGGCGTCGATGTTGGGGCTGGGAATCCAGGCGGCGCAGCCGATGCCCGACACCAGCACCAGGCGCCGGCGATCCACTGCGAGTTCCTCGAGCGCCCGTACCAGCGAACCCAGGAGAATGCCGTGCCCACAGCCGGGACAGAAGGCGGTGTGCTCGCCGCGCAGCCAGTGTGCCAGGGCCCGGCTCATGGCAGCATCTCCCGCAGGCGTTCGGCGACGGTGTCGGGCTCGATGACCGTGCCGCTGACCTGGTTGAGTTCCTCCACCGGGCAGGACAGGTGCTGGCGCAGGTAGAAGGCCAGCTGGCCGAGGTTCATGGCCGGGGCCAGCACCGCCCGCACCCGCCGGCCCAGTTGCCGCAGCCGGGCGGCCGGGGCCGGCCAGATGGTCTGCAGGCGCAGCAGGCCCACCGGCAGGTTCTCCCGGCGCAGCCGTTTCACGGCCGCCAGGGCGGCCCGGGCGGTGAAGCCGTAGGCCACCACCGCCACCTCGGCATCGTCGCAGAAGAACTCCTCGAACCCGGCGATTTCGTCGGCGTGGTCGAGCACCTTGCGGTTGATACGCTCCACCAGCTGCCGGTGCACCCGGGGGTGATCCACCCGCCGGAAGCCCCACTCGTCGTGGGTGGAGCCGGTGACCAGCAGGTTGGCCCCGTCGCCGAAGGCGGGCATGGGCGGCACCCCGTCGGCGGCGTCGCTGCCGAAGGGCGGCCGGCCGGGGGAACGATCCCGTTCGACGAGCTGGAAGTCGTCGTGCAGGCGCACTGTCTCGCGCAGGTGGCCGGTGGCCTCCTCGGCCAGCAGCACGGCCGGCACCCGGAAGCGCTCACTGAGGTTGAAGGCCTGGATGGTGAGATCGTACATCTCCTGCACCGACCAGGGGCTCAGGGCCACCGGGCAGTAGTCTCCGTGAGAGCCGAAGCGCACCTGCAGGATGTCTCCCGAGCCCACCTTGGTGGCCTGGCCGGTGCAGGGGCCGGCCCGCTGGATGTCGACTATCAGGCAGGGAGTCTCGGTCATGGCGGCGTAGCCCAGCCCCTCCATCATCAGGCTCAGTCCCGGGCCGCTGGTGGCGGTCATGGCCTTGACGCCGGTCCAGGAGGCCCCCACGATGGCGGCGATCGAACCCAGCTCGTCTTCCATCTGCACGAAGGCCCCGCCGGCGTCGGGCAGGCGCCGGGCCAGCTCTTCCATGATCTCCGACGAGGGGGTGATGGGATAGCCGGCGTAGAAGCGGCAGCCGGCCCGCAGCGCGCCCTCGGCACAGGCCTGGTTGCCCATCATCACCTTGCGTTCAGCAGCACTCAAGCGCACCTCCGACCCCTCCACCGCGCCGGGGGAATCTATCAACTCGTCGGTAAAAATCAACCGGGGATTTCACCTTCACAGTAATTCCGCGCCGGCCGCGCAGGCAGGAGATGCGTGGTTGGCGGCTCGGGGCCGCACTCTCGTGCTCACTTCGCTCCGCGCGGGAGCACACCCCCTCGCCGCCCGCATCATGGGTAGCGTTGGGGGGGAAAAGCAGGCCGGTATTTTTCGGGCACCTCCCCTGGCAGCCATGCTATGGTAGCAACCGGTAACGGTTTACCTTCATCGCGGAGGCAAGATGAGAAAGTGGCTGGTGGTCCTGGTGCTGCTGGTGGTGACCGGAGCCGTGCTGCTGGTCTCCCGGTCCGGCCGCGAGCAGGCGGCTGAACACACTGCCGCGGTCCACCCGCCGGAGCACGGGACCGCGGCCCCGGCCGCCCCGGCCGCCGGCGCTGCGGCCCCCCGGGCCCGGCCCGCGCGGGTGTCCCTGCGCCGGCAGGATGGCGACATCGTGGCCGACGACGAACCCTCCGGACCGTTGCTGCTTGAGGGCCAAGTGCTCGACCAGGGCGAGTTGCCTGTGGCCGGGGCCACGGTGACCATCGATACCCGCCCCCGTCGCACCACCCGCACGGGACAGGACGGCACCTTCCAGTTCGAGCATCTCATCGGCCGCCGTTACCGGCTCGGCGCCCGGCTCGACGACCAGGTGGCCGGCCCGGTGCTGCACCAGCTCACCGCCGATTCTCCACCGGTCATCCTGCATCTGCGCCGGGGATCCAGCGTGGAGGTGCACGTCAGCAACACGGCCAGCGGCCGTCCGCTGCCGGGAGCCATGGTGGAACTGCGCAGCAGCGAGAACCTTTCAGCGGTCACCAACCCGGCGGGCACGGCCACCTTCACCGGGGTGGCCAGTGGCATCGCCTCCGTGCATGCCCAGGCCCCAGGGTTTGCCCCCGCCCGGCAGCTGGTCATGGTTCCCGTCACCCCCGGCCCCCAGCCGGTGCAGGTTCGCCTGGCGCTCAGCGGCGGTGCCGCTGTGAACGGCATCGTCGTCGACGACACCGGCCGTCCCGTGGCCGGGGCCCGGGTGCTGGCGGTGGACATCGATCGTCTCATCGACCTGCAGGATGCCCGGCGCGACGGGGCGCTGAGCGACGAACAGGGTCGCTTCAGCATCGCCGCGCTGCCGTCCGGCTCCTATCGCCTGCAGGCAACTCACCCGGACCATCCCCCGGCCACGGCCGGGCCGGTAGACTGCGACGGCCGGCACCCGGTAAGCCAGGTGCGCATCGTCATGAATGCGGGTGGCAGCATAGCCGGCCGGGTGGTGGACGCCGGCGGCGCCCCGGTGCCCTGGGCCACGGTGCGCGTGGGCAGCCAGGATTCCTCTTCGCCCCGGGCCCGCCGGCGTGTTCGCCGGGGAGGGCGACTGCGGCGCCGGCAGGGCACCGCCGACGAAAACGGCGAGTTCTCCATCAAGGGACTGCCCAGGGACCGGCTGCTGGTGGTGGCCCGCGGCCCCGACGCCTCCAGCACCACCCGCCGGGTGGACCTGAGCGGCACTCCCCGGGTCGACGACCTGGTGCTGCGCCTGGATGTCACCGGCACCATCTCCGGGCAGGTGGTAACCTCGGCCGGGGAGCCGGTGGCCGAGGTGCAGGTGATTGCCCGGCCCGACTTCTGGAAGGAGGGCTTCCGCCGCGATGCCCGCCTGCGCGGCCGCAGCCAAACCATGACCGACGGCGGTGGCAACTTCGAGTTGCGGGGTCTCACCAAGGGCAGCTACCGGTTGCAGGCCTCACGCTCGGGTTCCACCTTCCGCCGCCTCGGCACAGGCGGGGTGGAGGCCCGCACCGGGGACAGGGATGTGCTCATCATCCTCGATCCCGAGGGTGGCATCAGCGGGCGGGTGGAGTTTACCGGCGGCGGGGTTCCCGACTCCTTCAACGTGGCCGTGGGCCTTCCCCCGGGGGTGAACTTTACCGGTACGGCCGGCCGGTTCGAACTGTCCCAGGTGCCGTCCGGCACACACCAGGTGTCGATCAATGGCCCCGGCTTCGCCGAGGCGGAGATCGCGGGAGTGGAGGTAAGACCCGGCCAGGTGACCGACCTGGGCGTGGTGCAACTGCAGCCGGGCCGTACTGTCAGCGGGCGAGTGCTGGAGCCGGACGGCACCCCGGTGACCGGGGCCACCGTGGTGGTGGCCCGCCAACTCGTCGGCGACGGCAAGAGCCTGACTCTGGATCTGGGCTCCGGGGCCGATCAGCGCATGGGCATGCACCGCACCAGCAGCGACGAGAACGGCACCTATCGCCTGGGCGGCATTGGCAACGAGGAGCAGGTGGTGGTGGCCGAGGACGCCGAGCGCGGGCGATCACTGCCGGTCGAGTTGCCGGCCGGGCCGTCCGACGCCGTGGTCGACCTGATACTGCAGGGATTCGGCAGGGTCAGCGGCCGGGTCACCGTGGGCGGGCAACCGGCCGGGGAAATAGTGGTCAGTGCCGTGGCAGTGGGTAACGCCGGCCAGGTGGTGCTGGTGCACGCCGGCGAGGACGGCAGCTACCGCTTCGAGAAACTCCCTGCCGGCGAACAGCGCATCAGTGCCACCCGGCGTATTCGCGGCCTGGGTGGCCGGGCGGAAAGCCGCCTGGTGACGGTACGGGCCGGAGAAGAGACCAAGCTGGACATAGACATTCCCCGGGGACAGGTGGAACTTACCGTCAACGTGTCCGGCCAGGATGGGGCCGAGATCAGGCTGGCCCAGGTGCTGCTGCTGCCGGGCACGGTGCAGGCGAGCAAGGTCGCCGAACTCAACAAGCTGGCCACCTCCTCGGGGGGAGGACTGCAGTCGGCCTTCTGGAACCCGCAGCAGCCGGCCCGGTTCAAGGAAGTGCTGGACGGCCAGTACAGCGTGTGCGTGGTGCCGTTGGACGGCGATCTCAGCGACCCAGCCTTTCTCATGAAGCTGCGTAAGTACCGGCTGCAGCTCGACGTGCACTGCCGGCCGCTGGTGGTGGAACCGGCCCCGGCCCAGCAGGGCTTCACCGTCGTGGTGCCGCCCATGAGCCCGTTTCCGGCGGACCCCCCATCTCCTGCCGCACAATGACCCTCGGCCGCCCCCCGCCCCGCAGCGGGCCGGCTCACGACTTCATCTGGAAAGACACGGTGGCGATGCCGCAGGTGCGGGCGAAATCTTCATAGGCCCGCTCGGCCGTGGTGCAGGAGAAAACGATGATGCGCTGGCCGTGGCGGGAAAAGGTCATCCGCGACACCTCCTGCTTGTCCCTCCTCACCAGCACGTCGACCACCGCCCGGCCCGAGAAGTTGCCCAGCTGCCGCTTGAGCACCGGCAGCTTGTTGCCGGCCAGGTATTCCTGGACCCAACGTTCCAGGGTCACCCGGGCCGGCACGCGCACGTAGCCCACTTCGATGCGCGCGCGCATCCCCGGAGAGGTGACCAGCACCAGGGGAACCAGCTGCCGGTCGTCGTGCCGCAGGGTCTTGGGGCTGACGCGGAGAGCGCGCGACTGCCAGTCGCGGGGTACCAGGAAGAACATGGCCAGGGAGGAATCGCCCAGGGGAGTGAACTCCATCCTGAAGAAATCCCGCTTCAGCTCCCGGTCACTGACGAGATTCTGAAATGGTAGCAGTTGCTCCACGGATTGCCCGTCCTGTTCGGCAGGCCGGCTGTCCCGCGGCGCGGTCGCCGGCACCGGCCCGGCCAGCAACAGCAGCAGCATCGCCCCCAACGGGTGGCGCCGAGGTACCCTGCCCATGGTCATCCCCGCGGTTGCCGGGCGACCGCGGACCCGCTAGCCGAACTTTATTCCGATGTTGAAGTTGAACCCGGCGCCCAGTCCCAGGGCCGCCTTGCCGCCCATGCCGAAGCTGACTCCTTCCTTGTTGGCCTTGCCGCCGACGTGTCCCTTGGCCGAGGCACCGACCTGGCCGCTGACACCTCCACCCACGGTGACCTGCGAGCCGCCGATGAAGGGGATGAAGCTCGGCACCCGGAAGCCCCCGCTGGCCGACAGCTTGCCCTCGGCCAGGTTGGCGTCGACACCGCCGGAGACCTCGGCGGCCACCCCGTCCTTGCCCGCGGCCAGGGTGGCATCGATGCTGGCGTTGGCCGAAAGCACCGCGCCTTCGGCCTCGCCCTTGGCGAAGGCGCCGTTTTCGTCGCCCAGGGTGCCGCTGGCCGTGCCCTTCAGGGCCGCCACCGAGGCGGAGAGATTGGCGCCGGCCTCGAAGTTGCCGTCGTGGTAGCCGGCCTGGACGCTGCCGCTGGCATCGGCGGCGCCGACGCGCAGGTTGGCGTTGTCGCCGCCGATCTTCAGGGCCTCGGTGCTGGCGTTGAAAAGATCCTTGCTGGCGCCCGCGAAGACGTCGGCGCCGTCATCACCTTTCTTGCCCTTCTCGTCGCCGAACTCCTTGCCGGCGAACTCCTTGCCGCCGAGCTTGCCGCTGCCGCTCACTCCCCCGCTGCCACCACCGCTGCCTCCCCCGCCGCTGGTGAGGGCGTTCTGTCCCTGGCCCAGGCCACCGCCACCGCCACCGGAACCGGAAGAACCCGAACCCGCAGCCCCCGAGCCCGGGGACCCGGAAGCCGCTCCTCCCAGCTTGCCGAGCGGCCGGTGCTGGTAGACGTCGGCCGTGGCCACCGCCGTGTCGGGAACGGCATCCTCGCCGGCCAGTGCATTGGAGCTGGAGGCGAACAGGTCGCGGATGTTGTCGCCGTAGAGGCCGACCACGGCTATGGCGGCGATACCGACCAGGAGGGCGATGATGATGTACTCGGTCTTGGCCTGCCCTCGCACCTTTTTCATGATTTTCCGCAGCGACATGGCGGCACCTCCTTGGGGTTACCTGTCCAGTAACTTTCGGCAATCGTGATAGACGATCTCGAAAACCCGCCAGGCGGTCATCCACGCCCAGGGGTTTTGCTTCCTGATGGGCATCATCATGCCCAGGGCCACGTAGCCGCTGTTGCCGCCGAGCACCGTCACCGCCAGCTCCCCGTGAACTCCACCGCTGACGATGTCCCAGACATCCACCCTGTCGGTCGCCGACCCGGCCAGCTCCAGGGTGCGGGACTTGACCACCGGCTTGACGCCGGCGCTCTTGAAGTCGTCCAGCACCTTGGCCTTGATAAGCTGCGGGAACTCCTTGCTGGACTTGGCGATGGCCTTGACGTGCAGGTAGCCCACCACCTTGCCGGCACTGGACAGAAACAGGTCCACCCCGGTCTTGCCGGGGGGTAGTTCGTCGGGTTCCTTGACCTTCCAGGAAGCCGGGTAGCGGAATTCCAGGGCCGGCGGCCCGGGATTGACGTAGACCTTCATGGGCTCGGCGAACTCGCTGGCCGACCCCTGCCGGGGGGTGAACGACACCACCGCGGCACCGAAGATGCGGGCATAGCGGTTGAAATAGCCCTCCTCGGCCGAGGCGGAGACCAGGAAGATGCGCTCGCCGTGCTTGGAAAACGTCATGCGGGCGATGTAGCTCTTGCCGCCCTTGACCACGCGCACCAGGTTGTCCTCCACCACCCGGCCGTTGAACACGGCGTGCCGGTGTCGCAGCAGGGTATAACCGGCGGAGGAAATGAACTGCTCCACCCAGTCCGGCAGGCGGACTACCAGGTCCAGCTTGGTGTAGCGCACCTCTATACGGGCGTGGCCGGGCTGGTCTTCCGGGGCCAGCTGCTCGGAAAGCGGCACGCAGGCAGCCGTGGCGTTCTTGATGATCTCGGCCGGCACCTGCAGGGGATTGTCGCGCCAGCCGTTGGGAACCAGCATGGAGAAGGCCAACTCCTCGCGCTGGAAGGGAGTGACCGTCAGGTTGACGAAGTCTTTCCTTATCTGCTCGTCGGAAAACAGGTTGCTGGAGACCAGCGCCCCGGCCAGGTCCAGCTTCTGCTCTTTTTCGCTCTTGACGCAAGCCGAGAACGCCAGCAAGACCCCGGCCAGCAACAAGCCCTTCCACCAAATATGACCACCTGGCAGGAAAGCGTCCACGTGTCTCCTTGTATAAGGACCGGACCAGTCTCCATTATCGCCATTTTCGCCGTTCCGGTCAATCGGTAGATCGACCGACCCGGAAGCGGCCCGTGGTTCACCGGCCGGGCTTCGTGACGCGCCAGTTCGAAACCCCGCTGGCGCGTATCCACACCGGCGACACTTGACCTGCCACGGCCCCCTGTCGTATCCATGCTGTCATGATGGAAAAAGATCAACTACGTGAACTTCTCGGCGTCACCCTGCAACGCAGCGAGCTTCCCGGCCTGGGGCCTCCTTCCCGGGGCAAGGTGCGCGACGTCTACGACCTGGGCGAACGGCTGCTCATCGTCACCACCGACCGCATCAGCGCCTTCGACGTGGTGCTGGGAACGGTGCCGCTCAAGGGCCAGGTGCTCAACACCATCGCCTCCCACTGGTTCGAGCAGACCAGGGACATCGTCGCCAACCACGTCCTGGCCGTGCCCGACCCGGCGGCCATGCTGGTGCGCAAGCTGCAACCCCTGCCGGTGGAGGTGGTGGTGCGGCGCTACATCACCGGATCGTTGTGGCGGGCCTACCAGCAGGGGGAGCGCGACATCTACGGCCTCGACCTGCCCGCGGGGCTGCGCGCCGACCAGCGCCTTGCAGAACCCATCGTCACCCCCACCACCAAGGCCGAGGAAGGCGAGCACGACGCCCCGCTCAGTCCCGCCGAGGTAATCTCCCGGGGGCTGGTGCCGGATTCGTTGTGGCGGCAGGTGGTGAAGACGGCGCTGGAGCTGTTCGCCCGCGGCGAGGAACTGGCCGCCCGGCAGGGGCTCATCCTGGTGGACACCAAGTACGAGTTCGGCCTGGACGGCGACCGGTTGCTGGTGATGGACGAGATCCACACCCCGGATTCCTCGCGCTACTGGGAGGCCGACAGCTACCAGGAGCTGTTCGCCGGCGGACGGCCCCAGCGCATGCTGGACAAGGAAAACATCCGCCAGTGGCTCATCGAGCGCGGCTTCTCCGGCGCCGGCACGCCCCCGGCGCTCAGCGACGAGGTGCGGGTGGATCTGGCGCTCACCTATGCCCGCCTGCAGCAGCGCCTGACCGGCTCCGAGCCGGTGATAGATCCCCGCCCGGCCGCCGAGCGCCTGCAGGCCAACCTGAAACAGCACGGCCTGCTGTGAGGTGCCGGTCATGAACTGCCTGCCGTTGATGGTCTTGATGCTGCTCGCAGCCGGCGCCCCGGAAACAATTGCCGCGCCGGCCGCGCAGGCGAAGCTGTCCGTAGCTGCGAGCTTGCCGAGCAGCGGAGGGCAGCGAGGCGTTAAGCAGGCCGGCGCCCCGGAAACAATTGCCGCGCCGGCCGCGCAGGCAGGAGCCGCGTGGTTGGCGGCTCGGGGCCGCACTCCCGTGCTCACTTCGCTCCGCGCGGGAGCACACCCCCTCGCCGCCCGCGTCATGGGCAATGAGGGAGGAAAGCAGGCCAGCGCCCCGGACGCCGGTGTACCGCCGGCGAAGCTGACCCACGAGGATCTCTACTTCCAGCAGACCGAGCTGGCCCGAAACTTCCTGGCCGCCCTGGCCGACGGCGACATCGATGAGTTGCTCGAGCTGGGCGCCGATCCCTTCAGCTTCGACGGCCGCGAGGTGGCCGGGCGCAAGCTTCTGCGCCGGGCCTGGCAGCGCCTGGCTCGCAGGAAGTCGGCGCTGCTGCGCCGCCTGCCGGAGGCCCAGGTGGAAACCATGCTCTTTGCCGACGCCGTCGAGCGCTTCGGCCCGCCCCCGGCCAAGTTTCGCAAGCTGGGCCTGCGGCGCTGCCACTTCGCCGCCGTGCGCCTGACCGGGCACCGGGGTTTCCTGTTGATCATGAAAAAAGACGCCCGGGGCCAGTGGCGGGTGGTGGCGGTGGCGGAGTGAAGACTAGCCGGAGGGAGGCAGGGTACAGGCGTCGTCCACGTGCTGGCCGGCGCTTTCCAGGCTGAAGGTGGGGGTGAGATCCTCCCACTCGATGGCTCCGGTGACATTCATCGCACCGCGCAGCAGCTTGTAGGGGCGCCCCACGGCCAGGTCGGAGATGGTGAACTCCACCTGCTCGCCGTCGGCGACCTTCCTCTCCAGCCAGGGATAGCGGACGTTCTCCACGGTGTCGATGACGGTGTAGTAGAAGGTGCCGGCCCCCGGGTATCGATGCAGCCGGCGGATCCGGCCGGGTGCAGGTAGGCGTCGAGGAAGATGGTCTGTTTGTCGCCGGGCAGGTCGTAGGGATCGCTGGTGCCGGTAAACAGCTCGATGGCACCGCTGTCGGGATCGCGCCAGTAGATGGCGGTGGAGAAAACTCCCTCCAGGCAGTCGCCGACCAGCAACGACAGGGTCAGCTCGTCGGTGTTGCTGTCGAAGGAAAGCCACTGGCCGCTGCCCCCCAGCGAGGCCGGCTCCCCTCCCTGGCAGGTCAGCGACAGGCCCAGGTAGAAGTTCTGCCCCTCCCGGCCCAGGTCGAAGGTCATCTCGCTCAGCTCCTGCTTCATCTGCACGTAGCGGCTGTAGGCATCGATGTCGCCATCGTCCACCACCACGCCCAGCGAGCCCAGCGGCAGGCGCACCTCCAGGTTGCCCGCGTCGCCCACGTCGGCGGGAAAGCAGCCCGGGGCGGCCGCGAGCAGTACCAGCGCCAGCATCACTACCAGATATCTTCTCATGGCAACCTCCCGGCAAGCCTCAACGATGCAGCACGATGTGCAGGGTGACCGGCAGGGAGTCGACTCCCGAAAGCAGGTCCGGGTTGGTCCAGCCGCCCGCCAGTCCGTCGTTCTGGATGTCCACCCCGCCATCGCCGAAAAAGCCCGCCTCGCTGTTGTTGCCCCCTTCCGGGGCCACCAGGTTCCTGCCGCCGAAGTCCAGCGGCGGCACTCCCGGCCCCAGCTCAACCGCTCCCGGCTGCCCGGGTTGCTGGTCGGCGGCGGCGCCGGAGACCACCGCCGGCTGCCGCCCACCGGGGCCGGACAGGCTCTCCGTCGGCCGGGGCGGCAGCAGCATGGCCACGGCCTGCTGTTCGGCGTCGGTGTCGGTCTCCGCGCGCAGGCGCTTGAGCTCGGCGTCGGCCACCCGGGTGACATTGCTGTCCCGGTCTCCGGGATCGATGGCCTTCATGTAGCCGGCCGCCACCAGCACCGGCTCGCGGCCGGCCCCGGCAAAGGCCACCGCCCCGCTCAGGGTGTAGAGCCGGGTCTGTCCAGCGGCCTCCTCCACCACGAACTCGGTGCCGCGCACCCCGGCCACGGCGTTCTTTGTGTGTACCTCGAAGTCGGCCTGGTTGCCGGCCACCAGCCGCTGCACCAGGGCCCGCAGCTTGCCACCCAGCATGTGCAGCCGGGTGCTGCGCCGCCCACCGGCGGGATCGTACAGGTGGCGGGTGATCTCCACCCGGCTGCGCGAGCCCAGCGACACCAGGGCGTCGTCGGAAAACAGCACCTTGAGCCGCCCGCGCCGGCCGGTCACCAGGAAGTCTCCCTGGTACACCGGCAGGCCGGTGCGCGGTTCGAGCTTCTGCCCGGCCCTTTCCACCCAGGCCTGGCCGCGATACAGGGCCACGAAACCGGCCGGCCGGGCCGCTTCCGCCCGCACCACCGGTGCCAGCCACAGCAACATCAACCAGCTCAACATCACCTTCTTCATGACGTGCCTCCGGGGGTCAGCCCTGGTTGAAGCGAACACGCCAACATTACAAGCACATCGCGTGCCAGGCGGCCCGGGCCGGTGCCCTCACGACAGGGGCAATTATTCCGGTAAGTTAGCACGGACCCGGAGAACCGAGCCCGCAATCGTCCATCAGAAATCTGAGAAAAACACGAATTTCCTGCTCGCACCATCTCCCACCCGCTCACATCCTGCCCGCCAGCGTGGCCGACACCATCAGGCGCCGGTAGGCGTAGTCGTCGCTGCTGGACAGGTTTTCCAAGAAGTCCAGGTTGACGCCGATACCCAGGTGGTCGGTCAGTTGCCAGGCCAGGGAGGTCCCGGCAGTCAGCCGGTCGTCGCGCCGGCCGGAATGGTAGTAGCTCGCCCGCTGCCAGCCGCCCTTCACCCCGAACACGAGCCGGGTGGTGAAGCGATAGCGGCTGCGCAGCTCCGCCAGCGGCCCCCACTGATCGAAAAACTCGTGCCGGGCATCTTCCCAGACCGCCCCGGCCTGCAGCAGCAGGCGCCAGCGTCCTCCCAGCAGGCTCAGCTGCTGGCCCAACATACCTTCGTGGTGGAAGTTGTCGCGCACGTCCAGGCCGGAGTGGAACAGCGAGGCCCGGAACAGGTAGGTGATGCTGGTAGCCGAGTAGCGGCCTTCCTGCAGGTGCAGCAGGACCCGGCCGGCGTGGGAATGCAGGTATAACCCGAAGCCGTCCATGGCCAGGGCGGCGGCGCCGTCGAGCAGCTGCAGATCGAAGTCGTACTGCAACCCCAGCCCGTGGCCACCGCCGAAGCGGTGGTTCCAGCCCAGGCGGGCGGAGGCATCGGTGAGGTTGTAGCCCTCCGTCTCCGCGCTGGTGTGGAAGGAGCGAAACAGCCGCGCGGAGAATTCCATCCGGTCGTCCCGGCCCAGCGCCGGCCGCCAACCGCCCGCGGCCGACAGGAACACCACCCCGGCCGCCGCCCGGCCGGGATCCTGGGTGTCCAGGGTGACGTTGGAGTCCCAGCCACCGCCGGCGGCCGCCAGCAGCCACCAGGACTTCTGCCCTTCCCTCCCCGCCAGGCCCTCGAGCACTTCCAGGTTGCGGCGGGCGAACGAGCTCAGCCGGTGATCGGCCGCCTCCTGCTCCGCCAACCGGCCGAACAGGCGCTGTGCCTGCTGCTGCCGGCCCAGCCCGGCATACGCCATGCCCAGGTAATAACTGGCCGCCGAGGCGAAGCCCTGGTCGAGCCGGCGGGCCTGCTGCAACGGCTCGAGCGCCTCTTCCAGCCGGCCCAGCCGGTAACGACAGTAGCCCAGGTAGTAGTTCCAGGAGGCCCGCCCGGTGATCTCGCCGCTGGCCCCGGCCAGCACCTGCTCGGCGGCGGTGAACTTCTCCTGCTTGACCAGGACCAGGGCCAGGTCGAGCTTCACCTGCTGGCGCGCGGGCTGCAGTTCGAGCACGCGCCGGAACAGCCGGGCCGCCTCGTCGAAGCGTCCCTGGGAGAACAGGGCCTGGCCCAGGTAGTACAGCGCCTGGTGGTGGTCGGGCCGCTCGCCGAGCACCTGGCGAAAGTGGCGCTCGGCGGCGCGGGCATCTCCCTGCCCGAAGGCCACCACCCCCTTGGTGAACTCCAGCTCCACCGGTGCCGCCCGGGCCGTTGCCGCCCCTGCCAGCAGCAGCAACGGCAGCAACCAGTGTCCCGGCCGGATCATGTACACGCCCCCTTCAATCCAGTTCCTCGACCAGGCGTCCCAGCCTGGCCACCGCCTGCTCCAGGTCTTCCCGGGCGGCGGCGATGGAGATGCGCAGGAAGCCCGGGGCCCCGAAGGCCTCGCCGGGCACCACCGCCACCCGCTGGCTGTCGAGCAGGATCTCGGCCAGCCGCGCCGCCGAGTCCACCGCCCGGCCGCGCCAGGAACGGCCCAGCAGGCGGTGCACGTCGAGCATGAGGTAGAAGGCGCCCTGCGGCCGCCGGTAGTCGATGCCGGCGATGTCGTCGAGCAGACGGCACACCAGCTCCAGGCGCCGGGAGAACTGGCGCACCATGGCATCCACCACTTCCGGTTCCGACTCCAGGGCCGCCACGGCGGCGTGCTGGACGAAGGTGACGGCGTTGGATGTCGTCTGGTCCTGGAGGCGCCGCATGGCGCCGATGACCGGGGCCGGACCCAGGGCCCAGCCCAGCCGCCAGCCGGTCATGCTGTAGGACTTGCTCACCCCGTTGACGACGATCACCCGCCCGGCCAGGTCGGGATGCCGGCGCAGCAGGTGCGGGCAGGGCTCCGGGGTGAAGACGATGCGCTCGTAGATGTCGTCGCTGACCAGGTAGCAGTCGAACTCGCGCAGCAGCCCGGCCAGGGCGTCGATCTCCTCAGTGCCGGCCACCTGGCCGCTGGGATTGCTGGGGCTGTTGAGCACCACCAGGCGGGCTCCCCCTTCGAGCCCGCGGCGGATGGCGGCCAGGTCGAGCAGGCCCTGCTCCGGCGCCGGCGCCACGAGCGGCTCCGCCCCGCACAGGCGCACCTGGGCCGGGTAGGACACCCAGTAGGGAGCCTGCAGCAACGCCCGCTGGCCCGGATCGAGCAGGGCCAGGAAGGCATTGGCCAGGCACTGCTTGGCCCCGCAGCCGACCACCACCTGGTCGTCTGCGTACTCCACCCCCAGCCGCTCGGCGGCGTAACGACGTATGGCCGCGCGCAGCTCGGGGACCCCGGCCGACGGCGCGTAGCCGGTGTGCCCGGCCTCCATGGCCGCCGCCGCCGCCCGGCGGATGTGTTCCGGGGTGGGAAAGTCGGGCTGGCCGGCGGCCAGGGAAAACACCCGCTCGCCGGCACGGCGCAGCTCGGCGGCCCGGGCGCTGATGGCCAGGGTGGGCGATGCCGGCAACGCCTGCGCTCGCTGGCTCAGTTCCATCAAAACCCTCCCGACCCGCGTTGGTTGCGCAGGCGCCGCAGCACCGGCTCCGGCACCAGGCCGGAGACGTTGCCGTCGAAGAAGGCCACTTCCTTGACCGTCTGGGAGGAGACGTAGAAGTGTTCCTGGCTGGTCATCATGAACACCGTCTCCAGGTCCGGGTGCAGGCGGCGGTTCATGTGGGCCATCTGGAACTCGTTTTCGAAGTCGCTGAGCGCGCGCAGGCCGCGCACGATGATGCGGGCACCGCGCTGGCGGGCGTAGTCCACCAGCAGCCCGGAAAAGGAATCCACCTCCACTTGCTCCATGCCCTCCAGCGACTCCTGCAGCATCTGCACGCGCTCTTCCACGGTGAAGGTAGGCATCTTGCGCACGTTGACGGCCACCGCCACGATGAGGCGGGGAAACAGCTGGGCCGCCCGCTGCACGATGTCGAGGTGGCCGCTGGTGAAGGGATCGAAGGAACCGGGATAGATGGCCAGTCCGTTCACGCTCGTCCTCCTTGGTGTTCGCTGGGCAAACACTAGCTTCCCGCAGCCCGACTGTCAACGCGTGCCCCGGGCAAACCCCCAACAACAACGTGCCTGTCCCTGCTGCTCTGCTGCTCCGTCCCTGCTGCTCCGCTGCTGCCGAGAAAAGTTAATAAGTTAAGACCGTCCCCCATTCCGGGTAGCGCCCGATTGTCATCCGTATTTACTTCCCTGCCGAGCGGTGATGAACTATGCAAATGTTACCTTGCCTGCGAGGAGAGGCATGAAAAAGACACGCACCGTCCTGTTCGTGCTGCTGGCGGCCTGCTGGTTGCCGGCGGCCTCGTCCTGCCACAGCCGGCAGGGTGCCGGCGGCGGAGAGATCGTCCTGGTGCCCGCCGAGCGCATCGCCGGGCTGCGCCGGCAGCTGCAGCAGCACCTGGCCGAACTTCGTGCCCGCACCTGCCCGCGCCGGGCCCTGCTCGATCCGCCCCTGCCCGGAGACGTCGGCCCGGAGATGACCGCCCTGGTCGACGACACCAACCGTGGCGGCTGCGCCGACGCGCTGGCCCGGCACGCCGAGCAACTGGCCCAGGGAATGCCGGAACACTTCCCCCGGACCGGAACGGCACCGCAGTCCGCCTATCGACCCCCTGCCTGGCTGGGCGACCTCGAGCGCACCTGCCAGCCGGTGCTCGAGCGGCTGCAGCGGCTGGCCCGCTGCCGGCAGGGCTGCAGCCCCTTCAGGCCCGGACTGGCCAAGGAGCCCGATCCCCGGGGGTTGGTGCGCCTGGCACGGCTGGTCGCCCACCTGGCCTGGGCGCGGGAGGCCGCCGGCAACGACACCGGAGCCCTGCGGCTGCTGCTGCCGGCCCTGCGTTCGTTCCAGGATCTGGCCCGCGGCGGCACCAGCCTGCTGCTCACCGTGGTCTCGATAAAGGCCCAGCAGACCCTGTTGCCGCCGCTCGGCGCGGTGCTCGACCGGCCGCTTTCCCGGCCGCGCCTGGAGGAAGCGGCCCGTAAACTGGCTTTGCTGCTCGACGGCCACGTTCACCCGGCCACCTACCTGCCGGCCGAGTACCTGGCGCTCGAGCTCAACATGTTCCTGCCCATGCTCGGGCCGGGGGAGCCGCAGCCTGCCGGCGGCGCTCCGGCGGTACCGCTGCCTGCCTTCCCGGCCGGCGACCTGCCCGAGGGAGTGTCGAGCGCCCAGGCAGCGGCCCTGGCCATACTGGCCGCCGAGGGGCTGCGCGAGGAGTTGGTTCGCTCCTGCCGGCTCGAGCGGCCGCCGGCCCGCTGCCTGGAGGGCCTGCGCCGGATCGAAAAGCGCCTGTCCGGGCAGCCGCCCTCGCGCTGGGAGATGCTGGGCCGGCTGGCCCTGTCCACCGACAAGCAGCGGGCCCTGCTCGAGCAGGTGCTGGAGATGTTGCAGGGAGTGTTGGCCCCGGCCTACTCGAAGTACCTGGAAGATGATCACCGCCTGCTCGAGGCCCTGGCGGCGCTGCGGCTGCAGGCCGAGCTGCGGGCCGGGCTTGCCGGCGGCGGCGCCTGCCCGGCCCGGGAGGGAGACTTGCCCGGGCCGCTTCAGGCCCTGGCCCGGGATCCCTGGTCGGGCGAGCGGCTGCGCCTGCAGCCGGCCGCGGGCGGCCTGCTGGCCGGCGGCTCCGCGCCCGGCGCCGAAAGCCCCGGTCCCCTGTTCATCTCCTGCCAGAGACCCTAGGGGGGTCCGCGACGTGCGTCAGCCGGGATTCGTCAGCCGGCGGGGGGAATGCACAGCTTCTGCTCGGTGTTCTCCACCGTCTTGTAGTTGCTCGAGCAGTTCGACTCGTTGTCGACGCCGCGGTTCTGGTTGCACTCGCTCTTGTCGGTGCAGGTGAGGAAGCAGTAGAAGATGCCCTCGAAGTCGGCACAGGCCGAGCCCTCGGGGCATTCGCTGCTGGCGGTGCAGCCGGTCTTGCCGCAGTAGCCGCCCTTGAATCCGGCCAGGCACTCGAGCGGCGGGGGTTGCTCTTCGGGATCCACCCCGCAGTCCTGCAGGTTGCTGCATTCGCCGCCCACCTTCAGGGCCTTGGCATCGTCTCCACCGCAGCCCGAAACCACCCCCAGACTTCCCACCAGAGACAACGCCAGCAGGCACCTGTTCATGCCATTACTCCTTTCTTGCCCAGCAAAACAGCTTCTGCGCACCATGGCTAGCAGGGCCCCGGTTTCCTGTCAACAACGGGGCCAGGGCGGGGACAGGCCCGGGGGGTAGAAAAGTTGGCACGGGAAAATGGCG